>Ga0310811_10006011_pt1 | contig 15456 bp, 15 predicted proteins | sample YCmetagenome_FD_207642 | JGI IMG/M metagenome (GOLD analysis project Ga0310811, IMG submission 207642) | Soil microbial communities from experimental microcosm in Duke University, North Carolina, United States - YC | ecosystem: Engineered > Artificial ecosystem > Soil microcosm > Unclassified ...
GGTGTCTGGAAGTACAGCGCGCCGTCGAGAGCGACGTACCAGACCGGGAGCGGGACCGGGCGGCCGTCGGCGCGCAGCGTGGTCAGCACGGCGGTGCCGTGATCGGAGATGAAGCCGGCGATCTCGTCGCCGGACATGGTCACGCCCATCTGGTCAGGCCGTCGCGTACTCGTCGGTGACGTCGCCCGCGGTGACGGCGAGATCGGTCATCGCGCACTCCCTCTGGTCGCTACACGCATCTCATTTAACCTACCATCGAGTGGGTTAAAAACGAAGAGCGCGGCTAGCCTGAGGACGCTTTCTTAGCCAACCATTTGGTTGATTTTGAAGTGACGCGCTTCTACGATGCGCGCATGAGCATCAAGTTCGAGAGCGCGGACGGCATTGCCCGCGTCACCCTGGCGGCGCCCGATCGCCGCAACGCACTCACCCCAGGCGAGTTCGCCGAACTACGCGGCATCCTCGCCACGATCGCCGCCTCCGACGACCGCGCGGTGGTGATCACCGGCGAGGGCACCGCCTTCTGCGCCGGCGCCTTCCTGCCGCTCGGCGGCCCGCAGGACCCGCCCATCGTGATGATGCGGCAGATCGACGAGACGGCACGCGCGCTGCACCGTCTCCCCCAGCCCTGCGTCGCGGCCGTCAACGGCCACGCGGTCGGCGCGGGGATGAGCCTGGCCCTCGGCTGTGACCTGGTGATCGCGTCGGCGAACGCCACGTTCAGCCAGATCTTCGTGAAGCGCGGGCTGTCGCCCGACTTCGGCAGCTCATGGCTGCTGCCGCGGATCGTGGGGCTGCACACGGCCAAGCGGCTGGCGCTGCTCGGCGACACGATCGACGCGGCCGAGGCGCACCGGCTCGGCATCGTCACCGAGGTGGTCGCGCCCGATGAACTCGCCGGGGCCGCCACGGTGCTGGCGCGGCGGCTGGCCGACGGCCCGCCCATCGCGATGGCGCTGACCAAGGAACTGCTCAACCAGTCCTTCACCAGCGGCTTCGACGAGGCTCTCGACCGCGAGGCGACGGTCGCCGCCACCAACATGGCCGCGCAGGACGCCGCCGAGGCACTGATGGCGTTCAAGGAGAAGCGGGCGCCTGTCTTCCGGGGCAGATAAGAAGACGCGGAGCCGGAACGAGTGGACTGCACCCGTTCCGGCTCCGGATTTTGAATGTGCCGGGTGACGCGCGCCAGCGGCTGGACCTCGGCGGCCGCGCGCGTCCCCCGCCAGACCGCTACCAGCAGGTGATCTCGGCGCTGAGCACGGCGGCGTTCGCCCGGTCGGGGACCGTGGCGGACAGCACGATTGTGCCCCCGTCGCGCCAGGCTGCCGTCTTGATGGTCTCGCCGGGGAACAGCACGCCGGTGAAGACGCCCGCGTAGGCGCGGACCTGGGCCGGGTCGTTGCCGAGGAGCGCGCCGACCGCGCCCTTCAGGACCATGCTGTAGGTGCAAAGTCCGTGCAGGATCGGCCGCGGGAAGCCAGCTGCGACAGCGAAGTCCGGGTTGCTGTGCAGCGGGTTTCTGTCGCCAAGCAGGCGATAGAGCAGCGCCTGCTGCGGCAGGGTCGCGCTGTCGAAGACCGCGTCCGGAGCCCGCTCCGGGAACTCGATCTTGACCGAATCGCCCCGTTCGCCGCCGAAGCCGCCCTCGCCGCGGGCGAAGATCCGCGAGGTCGCGGTCCACAGCGGCTCGCCGTCCGCCCCGGTGACGGCGGTCTCGAGCACGATGACCGCGGCCGAGCCCTTGTCGTGCACCGCCGCCACCCGGTCGGCGGCGACCGCCTCCGCGGCGGCGGGCAGCGGCCGGTGCACCTCGATCCGCTGGCTGCCGTGCAGGATCTTCCGCAGGTCGATGTCGATGCCCGGCCAGTTCATCCGGGGAATGGCGGCGGTGCGCAGAGTCGGCACCACCACCGCGAAGGACGGCAGCACCGCCGGCTCGGGCTCGGTCACGTAGCAGAGCTCGGCCGGGTCGGTCGGCGGCACCCCCGCGCCGATGGCCAGGTGGTACAGGAGCACGTCGTCGGGCCGCCAGGCGAGCTTGGACTCTTTGGGGGCGCCGGCGAGTGCCGCGTTCAGGTCGATGGGCATCGGTGCCTCGCTCTGCTTTGGTTTTGGTGGCTCAGGCGGACTCAGGCTCGCGGACGGCCTGCGGCGTGTTCACGTAGAACTGCCGTGACCAGCGGCGGAACCGGGCGTAGTGCTCTTCCTCGCCGCCGGCGAACGGCGGGTGCTCCACGTACCGCTGGTTCTCCCAGATCGCGAAGTCGTTGCGGATCTGGCCCTTCTGGAACTCGAGCATCTTGGCGGCGATGCCGGTCGGTTCGGGGTCGTCGCTGCCCGGCTCGCGGGTGCAGGTGATCGTGTCGAACAGCTGCGAGTGCTCGCGGTCGACCGGCGTAGTGGCCGTGAGCTGCGCGGTGATGAAGTCGTTGAGCACGAACCGCGCGTTGGACAGGCCAAGCCCCCAGGCCTCGGTCTCGATCTCGCCCACCTGCGCGCCGTTGGGAGTCATCCAGGTCGACTTCTTGCCGTGGCCGAAGACGAACCCGATCCTGGTGTGCAGGAAGTGCCCGTCTTCCTTCCACAGCAGCGGCTTGCCCGGCTGTCCGGCGCCGTGCACCCACATGAAGTGGTAGTAGTCCGGCGTGTTCTCCACCGGCGACTGCGGGATGATCTTCCTGATGCCGATGTGGTCGGCCCCGTTCGGGTAGACCGGGTAGTTCTTGACCGTGTCCTTGAACTCGGGGATGCCGGGCCACTCCCACCACGGGTCACGGCCGAAGGAGTCGTACCAGGTGAGGATGAGGCCGTCGATCTCGCGCGTCTGCCACTTGGCCTGGCTGACCCGGCGGGTCTCACCCGGCGCGTAGGGGATCTCGCACAGGGCCCCCTGCTTGTCCCACAGCCAGCCGTGGAAGGGGCACTCGATGCAGTCGCCCTTCACCTTGCCGCCGTAGCCCAGGTGCGCGCCGAGGTGGCCGCAGTAGGCGTCGAGCAGCGACACCTCGCCCTCCTCGGTGCGGAACAGCACCAGGTCCTGGTCGAAGTACTTGGCCGGGCGGACGTCACCCGGGGCGAGCTCGGCCGTGTACCCGATCTGGTACCAGCCAGTCGGGAAGACGTCGTACGGCCAGTCCTTCATCCACGTTCTCCGTTCGGGTTAATCAACCATCTGGTTGGTAATGTATTCGTGGTGCGGTGCCGCGTCAACCTCGGATACCGTTTACTGCGGATCTACGGCACGACGCCGGGCCACCTGTCCCGTCAGACGCTTTTATTCAACCAGAAGGATGGTTATCTTAGTGACGTGGACCCAGTTCTCGTATCCCGCGGCGCCGACGGGGTCACCACCGTCACGCTCAACCGGCCAGGGGCGCTCAACGCCGTCGATCACGCCCTGACGTGCGCCTTGTCTTCGGCACTGCGGGCCATCCGGGCCGACCGCTCGTGCCGGGTGGTGATACTCACCGGGGCCGGGAGGGCCTTCTCCGCCGGGTACGACCTGGTTGACTACGGGGACGATCGGGAGGCGACGGACGGCCAGATGCTCGGCCGTCTGCACCGGCAGCAGGCGATCGCGGCGCTGGTCTGCGCCCTGCACGAGCTGCCACAGCCGGTGATCGCGGCCGTCAACGGGCCCGCCATGGGCGCGGGTCTTGCCTTGACCTGCGCGTCCGACATCCGTCTGGCGGCGGACGATGCGCTGTTCGCGGTGGCGTTCATCACCGCGGGGTGTTCCGGGTGCGATCTAGGGGTCAGCTGGCTGCTGCCGCGCCTGGTCGGCGCGGGCCGCGCGCACGAGCTGATGCTGACAGGGCGGCGGTTCTCCGCAGCCGAGGCCCTTGAATCCGGGCTGCTCGCGCGGGTGACCTCTGGCGACGACCTGCTGCCGACGGCTCGCTCGATGGCCGAACTGGTGCTTCGCAACCCGCCGGCTTCGGTGGCGCTCACCAAGACGGGGATGTGGACGGCGCTCGAGACGCCGAGCTTGCGGACCGTGATCGAGTTCGAGAACCGGCAGCAGATGGTGACGGCGGCGACCGCGGACGCGGCTGAGGCCGCTGCGGCCTTCGTCGAGAAGCGGGCGCCACGCTACACCGGGCGGTAGGAGGCGGGTTAGAGGGTCTCGCCGCCGTCGATGCCGATGGTTTCGCCGGTGATGTAGCCGCTTTCGTCGCCGGCCAGGAACGCGACCAGGGCGGCGAGTTCTTCCATGTCGCCCGCGCGGCCGACGGGGACCCGGCGGAGCATCTTCTTGAGCGTGTCCGGGTTCTCGAACTGCGGCTTTGTCATCGTTGTCGCGAAGTGGCCCGCCGCCACCGCGTTGACCGTCACGCCGTAGCGGCCCCACTCGCGCGCCAGCGAGCGGGTGAGCTGGACCAGTCCGCCCTTGGCGGTGTCGTAGCCGACGGTGTACGGCACGGTGCGGCGCACCACGTTGGAGGCGATGTTGACCACGCGTCCGTAGCGGCGGTCAAGCATGCCCGGTCCGAAGGCGCGCAGCATCCGAATCGCGCCGCCTAGGTGGACGGCGAGTATGTCATCCCATTCAGCATCGCTTATCGCCTCGTCAAAGCCGGGGAAGTCGGATTCCCTGCCCGGCAGCGGGACGAATGGCTTGTAGAGGACCGCGCCAGCGTTGTTGACCACGACGCTGACCGGGCCCAGCTTGCCCTCGATCTCATCGCGGGCCGCCTCGACCTGCTCGGTCGAGGTGACGTCAACCGTTAGGGCGAGAGCCCGCACGCCGTGGCCGCGTGCCCCGTCGGCAACCGCCTCGACCTCGCTGGCGGAGCGGGCGAGGAGCGCCACTTCGGTGCCGCCGGCGGCAAGGCGGAGCGCGACGGCGCGGCCGAGGCCGCGGCCCCCTCCCGTGACAACGGCGATCCGGCTGGCGCCGGCGGTCATCGCTTCCCCCGCGACCGGCGGATCCCGCCCACGAGGGCAGGTTCGGCTACCACAGGCTTGCCTCGTGGCGAACGACCAGGGCCTGGTGAATCTCGCGCAGGCGGCTTGCCCGCTTGCCCGAGCGCAACTGCATCGCCTTGGCGCGGCGGAAGTGGTGGTGCAGCACGTGCTCGGTCGTGGTGCCCACACCGCCGTGTACCTGGGCGGCGGTAAGCACGGCGGTCACGTAGGAGCGGCCCGCGGCGAACAGCGCGACCGCGCCGATGGCGGTCATGTCCTCGCCCGCGTCCGCCCTTGCCAACGCGTCGTTGCAGGCCAGCCGGGCCGCTTCCGTCGCGATGGCGATCCGGGCCGCGTGGTGGCGCACCGCCTGGAAGGCGGCGATCGGCTGGCCGAACTGCTCGCGCTCCATTGCATAGGAGACCGTGCGCTCGAGAACCGCCTCGCAGCCGCCGACCATCGAGCTCGCCCGCAGCAGGCCGGCCCGCGCGAGCGCGTTCGCGGCCACGTCGGGCGCGACCTCGGTCAGGTCGGCGGAGGCCGGCGACAGCTCCGAGCCGTCGAGGTCGAGGCGGGCCATCCGCTCGTTGTCGACGCTTGGCACGTCGGTGATCCGGCCGTCGAGCTGCGCACGGCCGATGACGGCGCACAGCCAGGTGCCTGACTCGGGGACCGGAAGCAGCAGGGCGACGTCCTCGCTCTGCGCGAGCCATTCCACCACGGCCGGCGTGCCAGTGAGCCGGTAGGTGCCGTCACCCGCCGGCGCCGCGGTCACGGTGCGGTCCGGCGGCGCGACCAAGGCCACCGTCGTGCCTGCGGCGATGCGGCCCAAGATGCCGTCGAAGCGCTCGCCCTGGCCGAGGCCGAGCAGGGCGGTCGCGGCCCTGGCGGAGGACAGCAACGGCGAGGCGAACGCGGCCCGGCCGCACTCACGGGCGACGATGGCCGCGTCCGCCAGCGTCCCGCCTCCGCCGCCGACCCGTTCCGGCAGGTTGACGCCGGTCCAGCCGAGATCGGCCAGCTGCTTCCAGCGGCCCGCGTCGTAGCCGTCGTCAGAGTCCCGCTGCCGGTTGAGGTAGGCGTTGTCGACGAAATCGCCGAAGTAGCCGCGCACCGTCTCGGCCAGCAGGGCCTCGTCCTCGGTCAGATCGGTGTCGGTCAGGGCTGTCTTCACTCGGTTCCCTCTCTACAGCGCGGCCGGGTATTCCCCGCCAAGAGCTCGAGATCGACACTATGGTCAGCCGTCGATCTTAGTCAACCATTTGGTCGGTTTCACCGGCTGTCGCCCGGTACCGCGCGGCGAGCCGCGCCCGGTGCGCCGTCGGCGAGCCGAACAGGTCGCGGTTGAGCGCGGCCCGCTTCAGGTAGGCGTGGACGCCGCTCTCGCGCGCATAGCCGACACCGCCGTGCAGCTGCATCGCCTTGCCCGCCACGTCAACCGCCGCGGCGCAGGCGTAGGACTTGGCCATGGCGGCGGCCGCGCCGGCGTCGTCCTCACCCGTGGCCAGGGCCGCCCCCGCTGCTGCGAGTGCGACGACCGCGGCGGCGACGAGCTGGCGGGCGACGGCGACCTGGACGAGCATGTCGGCGCAGGCGTGCTTCACCGCCTGGAACGATCCAATGGGGCGGCCGAACTGCTGCCTGACCTTCGCGTAGGATACCGTGGCGGCGAGCATCGCCTCCGCCACGCCCAGGCTGTCGCAGGCGAGCGTCACCGCGGCCCGGTCGCGGAGGCGTTTCACCGCGACGTGCGGGTCGTCGGCGAGGCGCCATGTCTGGTCCTCGATCACGGTCACGCCGTCGGCGGAGACCTCGGCGAGCAGGCGTGTCTCGTCGAGCACCGGCTGCGGCGTCACGGTCAGGCCGGGCGCATCGGGGTTCAGCACGACGAGCACCGGCTTGGCCGCGTCCGCCGTGCCGTCGGCTTCGCTCGGGTAGGCCAGGACTAGCAGGGTGGAGGCCTGGGCGGCGTCGGGGAGGAACGGGGCGTGCCCATGGAGCCGCAACCGTTCATCTTCACCTGGAATTCTCGCCAGGCGGAAGGCCGCACCCTCCGGGACCACGGCAACCGGGGTCTCCTCGCCCGTCGCGGCGGCCGCGAGCAGCGCGTCGCGCGCCGGGCCCGGGCGCGTCGCGAGCAGGGCGCCGGTGCCGAGCACGGTGGCTCCCAGGTAGGGGGTGCGGGCCGCGGCGCGGCCGAGTTCCTCGACGATGACGGCGGTCTCGGCGAAGGTCGCGTCGGCGCCGTCGAGTTCGGCCGGGATCTCGAGGCCGAGCCAGCCGGCGGCGGCGAGCTGCGCCCAGTCCGGCGCGGCCGCCGCGCCCGTCTTGCCGAGGAGATCGCGGGCGACGGCGCGCAGTTCCTCCCGGATCGCGGCAAGTTCGCCGGCCGTCGCGCCACTGCTCGTCATAACACGGACTCCCGAGGCAGGCCGAGGCCGCGCTCGGCGATGATGTTGCGCTGGATCTCGCTGGCGCCGCCGGGGATCGTCCACTCCCAGGAGCCGATGAAGTCGAGCATCCACGCGCCGGACTCCCAGCCGCTTGAGGCCGGCTTGCGCAGCACCGCGTGCGCGGGCAGGCCGGTGATCTCGGCGCCGAAGCCCGTCATCCGCTGTAGCAGTTCGCTGTAGTACAGCTTGACGATCGAGGCGTCGGCGGGGCCCGCCCGTCCGGCCTCGTGCCGCTCGACCAGGTCGCGGCAGAGCGCGCGCAGCCCGGCGATCTCGGTTTCGAAACCGGCGAGCCGGTCGGCGGTGAGAGAGTCGCCGAGCAGGCCGAGCCGGCCGCTGGCCTCGACCAGCCAGCGGAAGCCGGCCTGGCCGAGCCGTTCGGCCAGCTCAAGCATGGTCAGTCCGCGTTCCGCGCCAAGCGTCGCCTGGGCGACCTGCCAGCCGGCGTTCTCCGCGCCGACCAGGTTCACGGCCGGGACCGCGACGTCATTGAGGAAGATCTCGCAGAAGTGCGACTCGCCGACCGCGTTCTCGATCGGGCGGACGTCGATGCCCGGGGTGCGCATGTCGAGCAGGAAGTAGGAGATGCCGCGGCGCTTGGGCGCGGCGGGGTCGGTGCGGGCTAGCAGCAGGCACCAGTCGGCGTGGGTGGCGCCGCTGGCCCACAGCTTCTGCCCGTGGACGAGGTAGCGGTCGCCGTCGCGGGTGGCGGTGGTGCGCAGCGAGACCAGGTCGGAACCGGCCTCGGGCTCGGAGAAGCCCTGCACCCAGATCTCGCCGTCCAGGATGGCGGGCAGGTGCCTGGCCCGCTGCTCCTCGGTGCCCGCCTCGAGCAGCGTCGCCGCCGCGTGGTGGATGGCGACGAACGCGAGCACCAGCCGGGGCGCGTCGTGGGCGGCGAGCTCCTGGTAGAGGACGACCTGCCGGGCGAGGGGCATGCCACCGCCCCACTGTGCCGGCCAGTGCGGCACGGCATAGCCGGCGTCGCGTAGCTGGGCGAACCACCAGCGCTGGAACGCCACGTACTCGTCTTCCGACACGCCGGTCTGCGCGGCCCGCCAGCCGGCGGGGATGTGGTCACGGCACCAGGAGCGCACTTCGGCGCGGAACTCGTCAAGACCCGGGTCTGCCATCAGCCCTCCGTCCTTAGCGCGAGAACTCGCTGGCGGTGCTCGTCGGTCAGCATGGTCTCCCGTTCGGCGGCGAATCCGGCCGGCATGGCGCCGGCCAGCGCCTGGGCCAGGTACATGCCGGCCACCCGCTTGGTGCCGCGCAGTGCCTGGGCGGGCTGCTCTGCGAGGCGGTGGGCCAGGTTTTTCGCCTCGGTCATGAGGTCGCTGCCCGGGACGACCCGGGAGGCCAGGCCCAGCTCGACCGCGGTCTGCGCCGGGATCCTGTCGCCGGTGTAGAGGTACTCGCGGGAGCGGAGGATCGGCGTGAGCAGCGGCCAGAAGGCCGCTCCCCCGTCGCCCGCCACCAGGCCGACGCTGACGTGCGGGTCCATCAGGAACGCGCGGTCGGCGATCAGCGCGATGTCGCTGAGCACAGCGACGCTGCAGCCGAGCCCGACGGCCGGGCCGTTCACCGCGGCGATCACCGGCAGCGGGAAGCGAAGCAGCTCCTCGATGAGCTGCGCGCCCTCGCGCAGGCTCTCGTCGCGGGCCGCCGGGTGGTCGAGAAAGGAGGTGATCCAGTCCAGGTCGCCGCCCGCGCTGAACGCCCGGCCCGCGCCGGTAAGCACCACCACCCTGGCGTCCTGGTCGGCCGTCAGCATCCGCCACACGTTGGCCAGCGCCCAGTGCAGCTTCTGGTTGACCGCGTTGAGCTCATCCGGCCGGTTGAGCGTGAGGATCCGGACCGGGCCGTCGCACTCGACGGTCAGCTCGGCGGGCAGGTCGTAGCCCGTGCGCTCACTCATTGAATAGCCCGTCGAGTCCGCGCCGGCCTGCCCTTGCGACCAGGGCGGCCCTGGTCGCCGACAGGCCGAGCGGCAGCCGGCGCAGCGGCTGGCTGTAGCGCGACAGCCAGGACAGCTGCGTCTCGTCGCAGAACCCGATCGCGCCGTGCAGTTGATGCGCGACGCGGAAGACGACATCGGCCGCCTCGATGGCCGCCAGCCGCAGCGCGAGCGCGTCGGCGACCGCCGCCTGCTGACCCGACTGGATCGACCACAGCGCGTACCGGGCGAGCATCTCCAGGCCGGCCCGTTCCACCTCGGCGTCGGTCAGCTGGAACTGCACACCCTGGAAGGCGGCCAGCCGCTGGCCGAACTGCTCCCGCAGCTGCACGTACTCGCAGGCCAGCTCGAGCGCGCGGTCGAGCATGCCGAGCAGCGTCCAGCAGGGCAACACCAGACCGAGCGTCAGGTCCTCCGCGCCGCCCGGGCCGGCCGACACGATGTCAAGCCCGCCGACGAACGACGCGGTGCGCGGCGGCCCGTCCGGGTGCACGGCGGTGACGATGCCGCGCCGCTCGTCGAGCGTCACCGTCGCCCAGCGCAGGCCAAGGCCGGCCACGGCGGCCGCCGGGCGGGGCCCGGCCACCACGAGCAGGCCGTCGGCGTCCAGCTCGGCTGGCCTGGCAAGCCGCTGCGCCACCGGGTAGGGGATGCCCCAGTATCCGGCGGCGCGGCAGGCGGCGGCTGCCGCCTCCAGGTCGTCGGCGTCGGCCCGCGGAGCCAGTTCCCAGGTGCCGAGCTTGCCGAGAACCGGGGCGATATCGATCTCCCGCTTGGCCGGGTCGTGCTCGGCGTCTCTGACGAGACGGTCGCCGCCGGCGCCGGCGAGGGCCTCACGGACCGCGGCGCCGAAGGCGAGCGCCTCTTCGCTCAGCTCGATGATCATGATCCGACCTTCTGGGCAATGCCGTCCAGGGCGGGCGGCTTCAGCAGGGCGCGAGCAAGCAGGATTCGCTGCATCTCGATGCTGCCCGATGCCACGGTGGACGCCTGCGAGTAGCGCCAGTGGTCCTCCACCTCGCCGCGGAACCAGGCGCCATCCGCCCCGCTTGTGTCGTCTGCGACCAGTGCAGCGAGACCGAGAATGTCCATCAGCACCTCCGCGCTCTCCTGATCCAGCCTGGTGACGGCGATCCGGTAGGCGGCGGCATCCCCGGGCGTGACGGTGCCCGCGGCCTGCAGCGAGATGACCCGGTAGGCGAGCAGCCGCGCCCGGCGGCAGTGAGTGAGCATCCGCGCCCAGCGCGCGTGCAATTCGGCGGGCAGTGACTCCCACTTGTCGCCGAGCACCCGGGGCGCGGCGAGCAGCAGCCGCTCGCAGCGCGCGTACCTGGCGATGCCCACCCGCTCGAAGGACAGCACCTCTTGCACCAGTTGCCAGCCCTGGCCGACCTCGCCGAGCACGTCGGCCTCGGTGACGTGCACGCCGTCGAAGAAGACCTCGTTCAGGTGGTGCGGGCCGAGCATGGTCGGGATCGGCCTGACCTCGATACCTGGAGCGGACATCGGCACCAGGAAGACGGTGAGGCCCTGCTGCTTCTTCTCCTCGGTCGACGTGCGGGCGAGCAGGAAGCACCACTGCGCCATCAGGGCGTAGGAGGTCCAGATCTTCTGGCCATAGACCCGCCAGCCGCCGCCCTCGGTGCCAGCCACCGGGCGCGCGGCGGTGCGCAGCGACGCCAGGTCGGAGCCGGAATCCGGCTCGCTGAAGCCCTGGCACCAGATCACCTCGCCACGCGCGATGGCGGGCAGGTGGGTGCGCTGCTGCTCGGGTGTGCCGTGCCTCATGATCGTTGGGCCGACCCAGTTGACGCCCATGTACTGCGCGCCGCGCGGCTCGTGGTGTGCCCACATCTCCTCGCGCACCACGGTCTGCTCCCAGACGGAGGCGCCGCGCCCGCCGAACTCCGCCGGCCAGGCCAGGCAGAGCAGGTCGCGCTCGGCCAGCGTCCGGCAGAACCGCTGGGCGATCTCCAGGTCGGCCGGGTCGTGCGTGAACGCGCCGAGGTAGTCCGGCGGGACGTGCTCGGCGATCAACCCGCGCAGTTCGGCCCGGAGCGCGCTCGCTCCGGGTCCCATCGTGAAGTCCATTACGTGCGCATTCCTTCCCCCGGCCCAGCCATCCCACCCCGCCATCCGCCGGCAGCGGTCACCGGCGGGCGCTCTTCTCGACGGTCAGGCCGAGTGCCTGGAAGTCGACGGTGCCCGGGGCGTTCCAGTCGTCGCGGAGCTTGTGCTTGAGAATCCGGCCGACCGCGTTCGTCGGGAGCGCGTCCATGACCTGGACATACCGGGGAATGGCGTAGTACGGAAGATTCTCACGGAAGTAGCGGAAGAGCGCGGCCGGCTCCACCGTGGCGCCTGGCTCGAGGACCAGGCAGGCCTTGATCTCGTCCTCAGAAAGCTCAGAAGGGGCGGCATGCACGGCGACCTGGGCGACGTCCGGGTGGTTCAGGATGGCCGTCTCGAGCTCAACCGAGGAGACGTTCTCGCCACGGCGCCGCAGCGCGTCCTTCTTGCGGTCGACGAAGTACAGCATCCCGTCCTCGTCCAAATAGCCCAGGTCCCCCGTGTGGTGCCACAGGTTCTGCCACGCCTTGAGTGTCGCCTGCTCCCTGCGCCAGTAGCCCGCGAAGATCGAGTTGGGCTCCTTCGGGCGCACCACGATCTCACCCGACTTCCCCACCGGGAGCACGTTGTCGGCGTTGTCGACCACGGCGACCTCAAGCCACGGCACGGCGCGGCCAGCGCTCGGCCGGTCGCGGCCCTCCCGCACGCCGTCCATGGTGGCGGGCAGCACCTCGGTCTGGCCGTAGCCCTCGGCCAGGACGTGCACACCGAACCGTTCCTCGGGATGAACACGCACCGGTCGAGCGTGTGGTCCTTGTCCCCCGGGCCCTCCGGTGTGGCGAGCAGCGCGGCACCGATCGCGCCGACCGCCCACAGCTGGGTCGCCCCGGTCTCCCTGGCCCGGGCGATCAGCGTGCCCGCGCTGAACTCCTGCTCGAACCGGATCCGGCCGCCGATCGCCAGGGTGGACATCAGGCCGCTGAGGCCGAAGCCGTGGTAGAGCGGCAGCGTGCTTATCGAGGTGTCCGACGGCTTGAACCAGCCGAACTTCAGGTGCGCTTTCGGCCAGTGCAGCATGTACCCGTGGGTGATCATGCAGCCCTTGGGCAGCCCAGTGGTGCCCGAGGTGTACAGGATGCTCATCAGCGTGTCCGGCTCGGGCGCGGGCCAGGCCGGCACCGGGTCTGGCTCGACGAACAGGTCGGCGAAGCTCGCAGTGCCCGGCTCCGCGTCGTCCACGCCGATCAGCTGGACCGGCATGCCGGTCTCCTTGAGCATCGCGGCCGCCATGGCGTAGGCCGCGGCGTCCACGACCAGCACCTTCGGGTCGCTGTCGGCGAGCTGATAGCGGAGGAACTCGCCGCGCAGGAAAATGTTGAGCGGCACGCTGACCGCGCCGAGCTCGGCGCAGGCGAACAGGACCTCGGCCGCCTCAATCCGGTTCGGCAGGATGGAGGCCACCCGGTCGCCCGGCCGCATGCCGAGCCGGTACAGCCCGGTCGCCAGCCGCACCGCCCGGTCGCGGATCTGGCGGGCGGTGAGCCAGTCGCCCCCCACCGCGATGAAGCCGCCGTCTGGATCCTCGGCGATCCGCTTCTCAAGCTGCGCCGGCAACGTGGCGGCGATGGAAATGCTCACCTGCTGCTCCTTTACCTGGTCTCGCTTACAGCAGCTCGAGGATGGTCGCGTTGGCCATGCCGCCGCCCTCGCACATGCTCTGCAGCCCGTACCTGATGTCGTTGTCCGCCATGTGGTGCACCAGGCGGGTCATCAGGACGGCTCCCGAGCCGCCGAGCGGGTGGCCGATCGCGATCGCGCCGCCCAGCGGGTTGAGCCGGGCCGGGTCGGCGCCGGTCTCGGCCAGCCAGGCGAGCGGAACGGGGGCGAACGCCTCGTTGATCTCGAACGCGCCGATGTCGCCGATGGTCAGGCCGGCCCGGGCGAGGACCTTCGCCGTCGCCGGGATGGGCGCGGTCAGCATGATCACCGGGTCGTCGCCGGTCACCGCGAAGCTGTGCAGCCGGACAAGGGGGCGCAGGCCGAGCTCGGCCGCCTTCTCCGAGGTGGTGATGAGCAGCGCGCCGGCACCGTCGGAGATCTGGGAGGAGTTGCCGGCGTGAATGACGCCGCCTTCTTTGAAGGCGGGCGTCAAGGTGCCGAGCTTCTCCAGCGTCGTTCCCCGGCGTACGCCCTCGTCTTGCGTGAGCGCGGTGCCGGGGACGTGGACGTACTGCCCGGCGAAGGCGCCGCCGTCGATGGCTGCCGCCGCCTTGCGGTGCGAGTCGAGCGAGAACTCGTCGAGCTGAGTGCGCGACAGGTGCCACTTCTCGGCGATCATCTCGGCGCTGACCCCCTGGTTCACCGCGTCCGGGTAACGCCCGGCGAACAGCGGCCCGTACGGCGCGCCGAAGTCGCCGAGTGCGTTCGCGCCGATCGGGACCATGCTCATGATTTCCACGCCGCCGGCGACGACTACGTCCGCCTGGCCGGACAGGACGCTCGCCGCCGCGAAATGGACGGCCTGCTGCGAGGAACCGCACTGCCGGTCGATGGTGACGGCGGGGATCTTCTCCGGCCAGCCGGCGCCGAGGACGGCGCTGCGTCCTACGTTGATCGACTGTGCGCCGACCTGGCTGACGCAGCCCCACACCACGTCGTCGACGTGTGCCGGGTCAAGCCCGGTCCGGCCGGCGAGCGCTCGCAGCACGTGGGCCGAGAGGTCAGCCGGGTGGACGGCCGCGAGCGAGCCGTTCCGCTTGCCGACCGGAGTCCGCACCGCGCCGGCGATGACCGCGTCCCTCAACACTTCCTCCCGAATCCTTAAAGATCTATATCATTTCAAGGTATTCTGCTGGAGGGGCGATGCTCAGTCAAGGTCTCGGCCGCCGGGCACGGCCTTCTCTACGTTCAACAGGCGCGCGCCGCGAGGCAGGCACCTGGCGGTGCGGTCTAAATGAGCTAGTATTTTTGCGCATTGTCCGGGCAAGATTCGAACTGAAGGGCATCGCTGAGAACCGTGGCTGAGCGTGAAGGTGGCGTGGTGAAGAGCGGCTCACGGCCGTTGCACAACCCGACTGTCGCGGAGGCGGTCGCAGCCCAGCTGCGATCGCGGATTCTCGACGGTGACCTGACCGACCGATCCGAGCTGCCCACCGAGGCCGTGCTGCTCGAGCAGTTCCCTGTGAGCCGGCCGAGCCTGCGTGAGGCATTCCGCATCCTGGAGACCGAAGGACTGCTGACGGTGCGGCGCGGCAAGCGCGGCGGCACGATCATCACCCACCCGACTCCGGGCACCGCCGCGTACCACGTGGGGCTGCTGCTGCACTCGCGGCACACCACACTTCAGGATCTCGCCACCGCACGGAACCTGCTCGAGCCGCTGTGCGCCGACCAGGCGGCGCGGCGGCGCGACCACGCCGCGGTCGGCAGGAGACTGGCCGGCCTCAGCGCGCTGGGCGAGGATCAGGTTGAGGACGGTGTCGCGTTCACCACGCTCGCAGTGGACTTCCACCAGGAACTCGTGCTGGCGGCGGGCAATACCACGCTGCAGGTGCTGGCGGGGACCCTGGAGAGCATCTGGGACACCCAGGAACTGACCTGGGCCAGGTCAGCGGTGAGCGAGGGCGACTATCCCTCGGTCGACTTGCGCCGTGAAGTGCTGAAGGCGCACCGCCGTATCGCCCAGGCCATCCAGGACGGCGATGCCGACGAGGCCACGCGGCTGACCAGCGGTCACCTCAAGGCCACGTCGCGCTTCGTCGCCGCGCAGGGCGGCCGGGTGCGCATTCTCGACGACTACGGCGGCCCCCGGACCGGCCGCTCCGCCCGATAGTCGCAGCCTAAAATCATCTAAATGATAGATAGCATTTTAGCGCGACGTGGGCAAGAATGGTCATTGCCGACCAGTCGGTCGGTTGATGACTCCGGGGACTGAGCCTGTGCCGCTCGAATATTGAGTTAGGTGGTCTGAGCTGGGGTTATGCGGCGTGGTGATACTCGTTGACTACTCCGGCGACGACGCGTTTCCGATGGACCGACCGCAGGTCGGCCACGTCCCGGACAGGC
>Ga0310811_10006012_pt1 | contig 15455 bp, 16 predicted proteins | sample YCmetagenome_FD_207642 | JGI IMG/M metagenome (GOLD analysis project Ga0310811, IMG submission 207642) | Soil microbial communities from experimental microcosm in Duke University, North Carolina, United States - YC | ecosystem: Engineered > Artificial ecosystem > Soil microcosm > Unclassified ...
GTGGCGTCCAGCAGTACCCAGGATTTGGCGGCAATGACAGGCGCCGGCACGCTTTGCGCGAAGGCGACGGATACGGAGAGTGCGACAGCGGCGATGGCTGCGAGAAGTTTTTTCATGGTGCTTGCCTGGTTATCATGCGCGGCGTGACGCGCGCGTCGGGTTTGAAGAAAGAGGGAGTGCATGGCGGCAGAGATCCTGTGGGGATCAATGCGACCACAGTTTCACCACATGGTTCTTGATATGGTGCAACTTGCGATTAAAAAAATGATCGGAGCCCGGTACCACGATGACCGGCAAGTCCTGAGGCCGCGCCCATTCGAATACATCGGGCAATGGAATGGTCTCGTCCAGTTCGCCATGGATAACGATGGTGTCGGCCGGTACGGTCGGCAGCGGCCACTTGCCCGGTGCGGAACCGACCAGCACCAATCCCTGCGCCGGCGTGCCTTGCGCTTCGAGCCGCTTCTGTAGTTGCGCCTGCACGAAAGTACCGAACGAAAAGCCGGACAACGCAAATGGCAGACCGGGATAGCGTTGCTGCATGTCGGCTAGCAGCAGTGCCATGTCATCAGTCTCGCCGCGGCCTTCATCGTAGGTGCCGCCGGACTGACCGACGCCGCGGAAATTCATGCGGGCTGCGGCATAGCCGAGCGCGACGAAGGAACGGGTCAGCGTGTGTACTACCTTGTTGTCCATCGTGCCGCCGAACAGTGGGTGCGGATGGGCGACCAGCGCGATGCCGCGCGGTGCGCCTTCCGGCAGATCGAGCGCGCATTCCAGTGCCCCCGCGGCGCCTTGCAGTGAAAAACGTTGTGTTTGTGCGTTCATTCAGCGAGCGGTCAGTGTCTTGTTCGGTAACTCAGATTTTCAGACGGTTGACGATACGGCCGTGCACCAGGTGCTCGTCGATGATCTCGTCGAGATCTTCGTTATCGACGTAGGTGTACCAGGTGCCTTCGGGATAGACCACCAGTACCGGGCCTTCCTCGCACCGGTCGAGGCAGCCCGACTGGTTGATGCGCACCTCGCCCGGACCGGCCATGCCCAATTCCTTCACGCGCGATTTCAGATATTTCTGCGCGGCATGCGAACCCTTGTCGGCGCAGCATTCGCGGCCGCCTTCGCGCTGGTTCATGCAGATGAAAACGTGATGGGAGAAATACGGTCGGTCTTCTGACATGGCGGGCGCGGCGGATAAGGCTTCAAAGTCCGAAATGATACACCTGCATGCTGATGGCCGCCTTAAGCATGGCCGTCGCCCGCGGCATCGGCGCGCTTGCGGCGATGGATCGAATGCAACAGGAACCACAGCGCGCATGCCGGCCACAGCAATGACAGGAATTGCGCGGCGCCGTTGAAGTTGAGGAAGCGCCCCTGCACCCAAGTCTCCAGCGTGGCGACGAAATAAGGGTTGGCCGATGCGATGTTGACGAATACAAGGCCGATCAGCAACAGCGTGATCGCGATGCGGCGTTGCGCGCGCATGCCGAGTAGCAGTGCGCCCGCCAGCAGCAGCGTGCCGAACAGCAAGCCCGTTTGTGCGCCCGGTGTAAGCCACACGAACGCCTTGGCTGGCGTGAACAGCAGCGCCGAAGACAGGCTCCTGACCGCGATTGCTGCCGCCAGCAGGCTGGGTAGCAGCGCGGCGCGCGGTGCCCGTTCGCGCAACATGCATGACAGCGCCAGCAGGGCGCCGCTCATGCCGCAGGCCGTGACGATGGCTTCCACCAGCCAATACTGTTGAACTGAGAGATCGATCCCATGCCGCAGCCAGCTACCGAGGTCGACCGGCACATTGAGCAGATTCGACAGCCAGTCAGACAGCACCGGCAGCGCCTGGCCATTCCCGAACAGATAGCTTTGCGGATAGATCTGCGCCAGCGGCCACAGCGCAAACACGATCAAGCCGCGGCTGGCTTCTGGCACGAACCAGCGATGGCGCAGATGACGCAGGCGGCTGCGTTCCATTACGAGCGGACTGATCCTGCTGCCGACGATGGCGCCGATGATGGCGCCGAGGCTGTTGGTCAGCAGATCGAGGTTGGATGCCACCCGGTTGGGCAACAAGGTTTGCGCCGCCTCCATTGCACCCGACAGCAGCACGCCGAACAGGAGCGCCAAGGCAATTGCCCCGGCGCGCCGCAGATGCGGATACAAGGCGAAGATGACCAGCATGCCGAGCGGGATGTAGCCAAGCACATTGGTGACGAGGTCAAAGCCGGTCCAGTAGCGCGGCATGCCGGCGAACAGGTAGGCCTGCAGCGGCACGCCCATGTTCTGCCAACCGGAGAAGGGATACAGGCTGGCGTAGACGATCAGAAATACGTACGCCAGCAGGCCGGCACGTGCGAAGACCGACGATTGCGGGACCGTCGCCTGCTGCGCGGGAGGAGTAAGCTCCACCGGATTTATTTTTTTGCCGGCAGGGTCGCTAGCCATACCGCAATGTCGTCAATGATTGCGTCGCTGCCGGCAGCCAGCGCCGCCACGCCGCCACGCGCATCGGCGCTATCGGTTGGGATCTGCCGCACGAACATCTTTTGTGCACGCAGGAAGCGGCCGTCGAACAGGGAAGCGCGGATCGCGATCTGTGCGTTGCTGTGGCCGGCACGATCGAACACTTGTGAAAAGTCATCAGCCTCGATCGTCAGCATCGGCAAATTCAAGGCGCCCTCCGATGCGGGCACCACCACGCCACCGGCCTGCGACAGGCGCGACTTCAGCCGCTGCACAAACAGCTGCCCTGGCGGCATTGCCCATTTGCTGTCGGCATAGGCGCGCGCTTGCTGCTCGTTCGCATAATTCAGGCGGTAGAACATGCGATGGCTGTCGAGCCAGGCCGGTACGCGCGCTTCCGCAAGGCTGATGGCAGGCAGCGCCGGCGCCGTCGGCAGCGGACGTGCATCGACCGGCCCGAGGTCGTACTGCGTGGTCGACTCCGAACTGGTTGCGCAGCCGCTCAGCAGCACGGTTATCGCCAGCGCGAATGCGGCAAAAAACGGTCGTGTCATGGTATTCATCGGCTTCCCTTGTCATTGGCGGATGCGGTGAAACCGGCTTCGCCCGGGCCCGGTTCGGCTCGGGCAGCACCGAACAGTATGCTTTGCGGCCTCTGGTTGAAGGTTTCCAGCGAGCGGTTCAATGCGCGCATCGAGGTGCGCGTTTCCGAGATCAGCGGCACTGCCTGGTATTCAATCATATTAGCGGCCGAGCCAACCTTGTCGACTGCACCGTTCAAACCGGTCAGCAGACCGTCGGGGGCATTGATGCGCGTCGTGATCGCGTTCAAATTTTGCGTCAGTACGGTCGCATTATCAGAGAGACGGTTCATCGAACCCAGCAGGCGATCGCTCTTGTCGGCGATTGCGGGCAGGCGATCGACGGTCGGCTTCAATTGTGTTGCCACCTGCTCGATGCCACTTGCAGCGCGACTGACATCCTTGAACGCCTGCATGATCGCCTTCTGGTTTTCTGCCGCCAGCAACGTGTTCAGTTGCGACGCCACCTTCTCGGTTTGTTCCAGAATTGCGAGGCCTCGCATCTGCAGCGTATCGAGCAGGCTCGGGCGCAGTTGAATGCGCGCCACTTTCTTCTTGGTCGATCGCAGCATTGCCGGATTCTTCCCGTCGTCATCCAGCTGTACATAGGCCAGGCCGGTCACGCCCTGGTAGCTCAGCGTGGCGAAGGTGGAATGGGTGATCGGCGTGTTCTTGGCGACGCTCAAACGGATCAGGATCTGACCGGGCACCTTAGGATCGAACAGCACTTCGTCCACACGGCCGACATCAAGGCCGCGGTAACGTACCGCGGCTTGCGGGGTCAGACCGGGCACCGACAGCGTGGTGGCGATTTCGTACGGCACGCGTTCCTCGCGGTCGCGATTAAACCAGAGCGCAATTAGCACGGCCGCTATCAGCAAGGCAATCGTGAAAATGCCGGCCATCAATGCATGTGCCTTATTTTCCATAATCCGTTTCCATGAATATTTCCATGATCCCTTCGATCCGGTTAGCGCGCATTGCTATTCATCCGGCATCGCCTCGATTGCGCGCAGGCCGCGCTCGCCACGGAAAAAGCTTTCGATGAACGGATGCTTGAATTCGACCACCTTGCCCGGTTCGCAATACGCGATGATGTGTTTGTCCGCCAGCACCGCCACGCGCGAAGACAGCGCGAACAGCGTGTCCAGATCGTGCGTGACCATCACCACCGTCAGCCGCATTTCCTGATGCAGCGAGCGGATCAGGTCCACAAAACTTTCCGATGCATTCGGGTCCAGTCCGGCAGTCGGTTCGTCCAGGAACAACAGTTCCGGATCGAGCGCCAGCGCACGTGCCAGCGCCACGCGCTTGATCATGCCGCCGGACAGGTCGGACGGCATCTTCAGCGCATGTTCGGGACCGATGCCGGCCATGTTCAATTTCATCAGCGCCGCTTCGCGTATCAGTTCCTTCGGCAGCACGCGCAGTTCGCGCATCGGCTGCGCGACATTGTCGAATACCGTCAGTGCGGAAAACAGCGCGCCCTGCTGGAACAGCATACCCCAGCGCGTGCGCAACCGCTGCAGCTGCCGCGGATCGGTGGTGCAAATGTCTTCACCCAGCACGCGCACGCTTCCGGCAGCCGGATGCGTTAGGCCGACCATGTGCCGCAGCAGCACCGTCTTGCCGGTGCCGGAGCCGCCGACCAGCGACACGATCTCCCCCTGATTGATATTCAGGTTCAGATTATCGTGCACCACGACGTCGTCGAACTGCGTGCGCAAGCCTTCGATCTGGATGATCGGTGTCGTTCCCGGCTGCGGCTGGTTCGGATCGCAATCCATCAGAATCCCACGTTGGTAAAGACTATCGCAAACACGGCATCGGCCAGGATCACGATCGTGATCGCGGTCACCACCGACAGCGTCGTGCCATGTCCCAGGCTTTCCGTATTCGGCTTGATACGCAGACCAAAATGGCAGGCGACCAGCGCGATCAGTCCGCCGAATACCACGCCCTTGCCGAGGCCGATCCAGTAATTTGCAAGCGGCACGGCATCTGGCAGGCTGCGCAAGAAATATTTAATCGTCAGCCCAAGTTCCGTGCGCGCGGCCGTCATGCCCCCAAGCAGCGCCATCGCATCGGTCCAGACGATCAACAGCGGCATCGAGATTGCCAGCGCGATCACGCGCGGCATGATCAGGCGATAGCCATGCTGCATGCCCATCACTACCATCGCATCCAGTTCCTCGGTCACGCGCATCACGCCGAGTTGCGCAGTAATCGCGGAACCCGAGCGGCCGGCGACCAGGATCGCGGCCAGCAGCGGCCCGAGTTCGCGGATCACGCTCATGCCCAGGATGTTGACCAGATAGATGTCGCCGCCGAACTGGTGCAATTGCTGTGCCGACAGGTAGGACAGCACGACGCCGATCAAAAATCCCACCAACGCTGTGATCCCCAGCGCCTGGTAGCCGGTGTGAAAAATGCTGGCAGAAATTTCCCGCCATGGGCCGCGCCGCCAGTCGCCGGCAAAACGGCCCAGATCCAGTACCAGCTGACCGATCAGGCCGATGAAGCCTAGCGCGTGGTCGGCCATATCCAGTCTGAATTGCTTAAGCCGTGCCAGCGCATACCAATGTTGCTTCGGCGGCTTTTTCAGTTGCAGTCTTCCGGTTTCCTGCAGGCGATGGAAAAAATTCTCGTATTGCGGCGGCAGCGTCAGCTGCGAAGGCCGTTGACGGCCCCAGGCATTCCACAATAACTGTGCGCCTATGGTGTCGAGTGCCTCGATCTGCGACAGATCCCAATGCACGGTGCCGATATCGGGGATTGATTTCAGCTTGGCGTCCAGCACTTGCATGATGCCGCCATGCGCCAATGCGCCGACCTGCCAATGGCCGGCGGCACGGACGGTATGCGTGCCTTCGATATGCAGTGTCGGAGAGGCGGCTTGGGACATGAGGCCAGTGTAAGGGAGAACGCTGCTGTCGTCATCCTGCCGCGCAGCGCCGGTCGACGTCGTGGTACGGCGCGCTTATGCATATCGCAGCCACCGCCATCTCGCTACAATGCGGGGCATGACTTCCGTTATTTCACCCGGGATTTCCGCTGAGCGCGTGGCGGCGCTGTGCGGTGCCGCTGCGCAGCCGCTTGCTATCCGCGTGGTGGCCGAGACCGGCTCCACCAACGACGATCTGTTGGCGGAGGTGCATACGCTTGAGCGGCCTACGCTGTTATGGGCGCAGTCGCAAACCGCCGGCCGCGGTCGTGCCGGGCGGACCTGGCATGCGGCGGAAGGTGCGACGCTGACGTTTTCGCTGGCATGGAAATTTTTCTTGCCGCTGCATGCTCTGGTCGGCCTGCCGCTTGCCGTGGGGGTGACGGTGGCCGACGTGCTCGCGCTATATGCGGTCGACGTGCTCTTGAAATGGCCGAACGATCTACTGCGGGACGGCGGCAAGCTGGGTGGCATCCTGATCGAGACGGTGCGCGATGGCGACGCCTGCTGGGCCGTGATCGGAATTGGTATCAACATGGGGCTGCCGCAGCAACTGGATAGTCAAACCGCGGTGCTTGCAGCCGCGGCGCCCGAACTGCAAGCCGATCGTGGACAGGTAGTTGCGGCACTGGCGACCGCGCTGGTGGAAAATTTACGGATGTTTGCACAGGATGGTTTCACTGCTTTTGCGGCGCGCTGGAATGCGCGGCATGCCCATGCTGGTCGTGACGTAAACATCATCGATCGCGATAAGGTGCTGCATAGTGGCCGTGCGCTTGGCGTCGATGCCTGCGGTCGCCTACTACTTGATGCTGCACAGGGCAGGGTGGCGGTGGTCGCCGGCGACGTGTCGCTGCGCACAATCGGATAACGAGGGAGAAAACATGCTGCTGCTGGTGGATGCAGGTAACACGCGCGTGAAGTGGGCACTGGTCGATCGTTCGCAGCCGCAACAGCCCTTGGGCCAGTGGCACGCTTCCGGATCGGTGGCGCGCACGGAAGCGGACCAGTTGGTCGAGGTATGGCGCAGCTACAAGATCGGCCGCGTATTGCTGTCGAATGTCGCCGGCCCCAATATGCGCGACGAACTGGAGCGCGCCGTGCTGCGTGCGCTCGGTACACGGCCGGTGGCGCTCGAATGGTTTACCTCTTGCGAGGAACTCGGCGGCGTGCGCAACAGCTATCTGAATCCACCACAGCTCGGCTGCGACCGCTTCGCATCGGCGATCGGCGCTTATGCGCTGTTTCCGAATCGCCCATTGATCGTCGCCACCTGCGGCACTGCGACCACGGTCGATGCGATCAATGCCAACGGCGTGTTCATAGGTGGAATGATCCTGCCTGGTCTCGGCACGATGGCCAGTTCGCTGGCGAAGAACACCGCGCAACTGCCGGACGTCGCGTTGCACACTGACCTGGCACATCCGTTTGCCGACCACACGAATGCCGCGATCGTCAGCGGCTGCCTGGCGGCGCAGGCAGGCGCCATCGAGCGCGCAGTGTTCGCGCATGCACAGGCTAATCCGGACCAGCACGTTTCTTGTATTCTGGCGGGCGGCGCGGCCGATCTGATCGCGCCGCATCTGAATGTCGCGCACGAGCGCGTGGATAACCTGGTGCTGATTGGCCTGCAATCGGTCGCCACTCACGTTTCTTCGACATGCTGAAAATCACGTTCTGGCTGCTGCTCCTGATCAACGCCGGCCTGCTGGCGTTTCAACAAGGCTATCTCGACGAACTGTTTCCGTCGTCGCGCGAGCCGACGCGCATGAGCCAGCAGCTGAACGCCAGCAAGCTGAACTTGCTGGTCCCAGCCGATGTGCCGACAGCGAAGTCGATGGCCAGCGCGGCGTCTGACACCACCGCAGTCGTGCCCGCATCGGCTGTAGCGGCGACGGCGCAAGCCGACAAGCCGGTGGTAGCCTGCACCGAAGTCGGTTCTTTTGACGATGCCGAAGCGCGGCGTTTCGAAACGCAGCTGGCGCCGCTGTCGCTCGGCGACCGACTGAGCCGTCGCTCGGTGCAGGAAGCTTCGCGCTACATCGTCTACATTCCGCCGCAAGGCAGCAAGGATGCGGCCGATAAAAAGGCTGGTGAATTGAAGCGGCTGGGCGTCGCTGATTTTTTCGTGATTCAGGACAATTCGCCGTTGCAATGGGGGATTTCGCTCGGCGTGTTCAAGTCAGATGAGGCCGCGCGCAAGCAGTTGGCTGAGTTGACTCAGAAGGGCGTGCGCTCGGCGCGCATCGGCACGCACGGCACGGGGCCAAGCAAGCTGGTGTTCCAGCTGCGCGGACTGGATGCGGCAGCGCAGGCCAGTCTGCAAAAAATCAAGCAGGCCTTTCCTCGTCAGGAGTGGCGCGATTGCCCGTAACACCCGCCTGCGCCAGCAATGTGCACAGGCAGATGGGACACAGGCAGGAAGCAGTCTTCGCGACGCTACTGTCGAGCGATAACGACGGCAAGGCCATGCACCAGCACGGCGCAGTCCCTGCCGCGTCTGCTTCGCTGCACCAAAATTCTGCCTGACATTGCGAACATCGGCTCATTGCCACTGTCTTCCGTTTGAGCGTTGATTCCCGACGACCGCCGCGGCGGCCGAAGGCCAAACAACGAACACAGCCGTTTGGCGGTGCCCCCGCGGCAGCGGCGGCAAGAACGCAACGCGGTGCAAATTTTTCAAAAGCCGGGCCGCAATAACAATGGGCATTCCCTGTAAAATCGCGGTCATCTCTAATCAGGACCAGACATGAACGACTTTACCGCACCGCCCGCCGATCTTACCCCAGTGTCGCCGCAGAGCAAGGCGCAGATCCTGGCGGAAGCGCTGCCGTATATCCGCAAGTTTCACGGCAAGACCATTGTTGTCAAATACGGCGGCAATGCGATGACCGAAGAACGCTTGAAGCACGGCTTTGCGCGCGACGTGATCCTGCTGAAGCTGGTCGGCATGAATCCGGTGGTGGTGCACGGCGGCGGCCCGCAGATCGACAACGCATTGAAGAAGATCGGCAAGCAGGGCACCTTCGTGCAGGGCATGCGCATCACCGACGAAGAGACGATGGAAGTCGTCGAGTGGGTACTGGGCGGCGAAGTGCAGCAGGACATCGTAATGCTGATCAATCATTACGGCGGCCAGGCTGTCGGCCTGACCGGCAAGGATGGCGGCCTGATCCGTGCGCGCAAGATGCAGATGCCGGACAAGGAACACCCGGGCCAGTTTCTCGACATCGGCTTTGTCGGTGATATCGAGGCAATCAACCCGGCGGTGGTCAAGGCCTTGCAGGACGATGCCTTCATCCCGATCATTTCGCCGATCGGCTTTGGCGACGACGGCCAGGCCTACAACATCAATGCCGACGTCGTGGCCGGCAAGATCGCGGAGATTCTGAAAGCCGAGAAATTGATCATGATGACCAACATCGCCGGCGTGCAGGACAAGCAAGGCAAGCTGCTGACCGATTTGTCGGCGCGCGAGATCGACGAGATGTTCGAGGACGGCACGATTTCCGGTGGCATGCTGCCGAAGATTTCTTCCGCGCTGGACGCCGCGAAATCCGGTGTCAATACCGTGCACATTATCGACGGTCGCATCGAGCATTCCTTGTTACTGGAAGTGCTGACAGAGCAGGCCTTCGGGACGATGATCCGCTCGCACTGATCCAACAGGTGGATGAAAAAAAGCCGGCCATGATGGCCGGCTTTTTTATTTCAATAAATCTTTTTCACTTGGTAGCCGCGTTGTCGCAGCAGCGCCGGTATGCCGTGCTCGCCGAGCAGATGCAGCGTGCCGACCGCCACGAAACTGCGCTTGCCGCTTGCCAGCCATGACACGATACGTTCTGCCATGCGCGGATTGCGCTGCGCGAGCAGGGTGCGTTCGATGAAGCGGGAGGAAGGGGAGTCGTCGTTCAGCATGTCGTCCAGCGCCGCCTGCATTGCGGGACCGTCCGCTCGGCTCCATGCATTGATCAGCGCAATTCCCTTGTCGATTGCCGAACCGTCAGCAATATCCTGCATCGCCTCGCGCAGGTAGTCCTGTTGTTGCTTTTCGGCGAGCTGATCGAACAGTGAGAGCTGGTAGTCCGCGCTTTCCAGCTCGACGATGGCTTTCTTCTGCTGTGCTGTTATACCGAGAAAATACTGTTCAAGGCCTTGCTCGGCTGGAAAACCGTGTTTTGCCATCGCCTGCACCAGCAGTACATTCGCGATCATCCATGGTTTCATGCGCGCGACGTTGGCAAAGGGAACGTCGGCATCTTCAAGCGCAGTTTTCAGCTGCGTCAGTTCGTCGGCGGGCAGGTGCTGCTCTATTGTTTGCTTATCCGGATATACGCCGTAGCGAAGAATCGCTTGCTGAAACGCCGCGGTATTGCGAATATCGACTTCAAGCGCGAGCTGGTCGGACTGCTGCAATGCGCGGGTGACTCGCGGCTCCAGTGGATAGAATGCGGCTTGGCCGACGTGAACGGTACCGAACAGATAGCTGCTGCGGCCGTGGTAGTCGATACGGTACAGCGTACCGCGCAGGGGAATCGCCGATTGTGCGGCCGGCTGTGCCGCGGAATTGTCGCTGTCTGCGTGCGCAAACGCGGCATGGAAACTGATGAAAACGGCGATGATCGATACGGCAACGCGACGCATGCACTTCCCTGAATGAATGTTGAATGAAAACGATGCATAAAGCGGCAAGGGCGCCGGTCTGGTTGTTCGATCTGGACAATACGCTGCACGACGCGTCGCATGCGATTTTCCCGGCCATCAATCTGAACATGAATGCCTACATCGCCAGGGTGCTGGGCGAATGCGGCGAAGCCTGCGATGCCGACGCTGTCAATGCGATACGCACACAGTACTGGCAACGCTATGGCGCGACCCTGCTCGGTATGGTAAAGCATCATCAGGTGAAGCCTGAGGACTTTCTGCGCGAGGCGCATCGCTTTGACGACCTCGCCGCGATGGTGCGAGCCGAACGCGGACTGGCACGCCTGTTGCGGCGGCTGCCGGGCCGAAAGATCCTGTTGACCAACGCGCCGCGCCGCTATGCGCGCGACGTGCTGCGCCAGTTGGGCCTGCATCCGCACTTCGCACAACACGTGCCGATCGAAGCAATGCGCGTCCATGGCCGCCTGCGGCCCAAGCCCTCGCGCTTGATGTTGCAAAAACTGCTTGCGCGCGAGGGCCTGAATCCACGGCATTGCATCCTGGTGGAAGACACGGTTGCGAACCTGCAGACCGCTAAGGCGCTCGGCTTGCGCACCGCCTGGGTGACCGGCTACCTGCGCCCCGACAAGGCGCGTTACACCCATCCTGGCGACGGTAGCGGCGCGGCAGCCACAAAGCGCCCCATTTTCGTGGATGTCAAAGTAAAATCCGTAGGGCAACTGTTCAGGGAGCTGCATCGGTTGCGCTAGAGCTTGCTTAGTATCGCGTTAAATTCAGCCGTCCAGATTGCTTGTCCAACCAATAAAAATCATGGCAACTACCAAACCAGGCGAACGCAAGCTGCAGATTCTCCAGACGCTGGCGGGCATGCTCGAGCAGCCCAAAGGGGAAAAGATCACCACTGCCGCGCTGGCGGCCAAGGTCGATGTCTCCGAGGCGGCGCTGTACCGGCATTTCGCCAGCAAGGCGCAGATGTTCGAAGGCCTGATCGAATTCATCGAATCAACCGTATTTGGTTTGATCAACAAGATCAACGAGCAGCACGAAAGCGGCACGGCGCAAGTGCAGGCGATCACCATCATGTTGCTTAATTTCGCCGAGCGAAATCCTGGCATGACGCGCGTGATGATCGGCGATGCGCTGGTCAACGAAAATGAACGGCTGCAATTGCGAATGAACCAGTTTGCCGAACGCATCGAACTCGCGATCCGGCAATCGCTGCGTCTTGCCGCTACACAGGGGCAGGGCAGCGAAGCGGATGCCGCGGCGCGCGCCAATCTGATCGCGAGCATGGTGATCGGTCATTGGCATCGCTACGCGAAAAGCGGCTTCAAGCAAAATCCATCGGCGCAGATTGCGGCGCAGATTGCGATGCTGCTGCCTTGAGCCGATGCGCTGCCGCAGGGCCGCGCGCATGAACCTCGCCATGCAGAAAATTCCCGTCCTTTCGTTTTTCGCCTTGCTGGCCGGTGGCACTGCGCTCGGCTTCGGCGCGATCTTCATGCGCTTGTCTGACGTCGGGCCGATCGCGTCCGCCTTTTGGCGCATGGCGCTGGCGGCGCCGCTGTTGTGGTGCGGGGCTTATGCGGCACGGCGGCAGGATCGGACGAGCGGCCGCCGTACGCATTTCACGCGTGCGCTGTTGTGGGCCGGACTGTGTTTCGGCGGCGACATGGCGTTCTGGCACCTGTCGCTGCATTACACGACCGTGTCCAATGCGACATTGCTTACCAATGCCGCGCCGATCCTGATTGCCGTGTGGCTGTGGTGCGTGCAGCGTGTGCGCTTCGGCCGCGTCTTCATCGCCGGCATGTGGACTGCGACGATAGGCGCGGTGCTGCTGGTGGCGCCGGACCTGTTTTCCCATCTTGGCAGCGGTCGGGTTCTCGGCGATGTGCTGGGTTTGGTCAGCGCCGTGTTCTATGCCGCCTACCAGCTGGTGATCAAGGATGCGCGCGACCAGTATTCGACCGCGCGCCTGATGGCGTGGAGCACCACGATTACCGGCTTGACCCTGCTGCCGCTGGCGCTGTTGTCGCCGGAACCGTTCCTGCCGCAGACCGCCGGTGGCTGGCTGCCGCTGCTGGGATTGGCGCTGCTGGCGCAGATCGGCGGCCAGACGGTGATCGCCTTCGCATCGGCGCATCTGCCGGCTTCGCTGTCATCGGTCAGCTTGCTGATCCAGCCGCTGACTGCGACGATCGCGGCCTGGCTGATTTTTGCGGAAGCGATCGGTCCACTGCAGATGCTGGGTGGCGTGCTATTGATCGCCGGTATTTACTTTTCGCGGCGCGGCAGCGAAGCCTGATTATTCCGGCGAGGCCGTACAATAGCGACTCTCCCGGTAGTGGAAACGCCTCGCGCACCATCCCGACTTATGTTTTTTCCCGTTCCCGGCAATGCCGGCACTTCCTGCTTCGCGTTACTCGACGATTGCGATGCAAGCGCGGTCGAGCCGCGTTCGCGACTGTACTCCGAGCATGTCGCGACGCTATCGTGCGCAAGCGCCGCACAATTTCCCGAACTGCTGAAACGAATGCAGAGCGCGCTGCACGCGGGCCAGCACGCGGTCATTCTTCTTGCGTATGAACTGGGCGCCGGCATGCCGGGGCTTGATGTGCGCGGTGCGCCGCTAGCAGAGGTGCTGCTGTTCGCCAACTGCGAAAAAATGTCGGCGGAACAGGTTTCCGTCTGGCTCGAACAGCGCGCAAGCTACGCGCCATCCGGCATCGCCAATGTGCATGCCGATACCGATGAAGCGCAATTTCATGCGGCACTGGCGCGCATTCATGACTACATCGCGGCCGGCGATACCTATCAGGTCAACTACACCTATCGCCTGCGTTTCGACGCCTATGGTTCGCCTTTCGATTTGTATCGCCGGCTGCGCGCGCGTCAGCCGGTTCCATATGGCGCGTTGATCGGTTTGCCAGACGGACGAACGGTGCTGTCGCTGTCGCCTGAACTATTCGTGCGGCATGGAGACGGTACGCTGACAGTGCGACCGATGAAAGGCACGGCGGCCGCCGATGGCGATGCGGAGCACGACGCACAAAACGCCGATGCACTTGCCGGCGACGCGAAGAATCGTGCCGAGAACCTGATGATTGTCGACTTATTGCGTAACGACCTCGGGCGTATTGCGCAGACCGGATCGGTCAAGGTGGAAAATCTGTTCGATGTACAGCGTTATGGCGGCGTGCTGCAAATGACGTCGACCGTGCATGCCAAATTACGGCAGGATGTTTCGCTGCCTGCTTTGTTCGATGCACTGTATCCCTGCGGTTCCATCACCGGTGCGCCGAAGCGCCGCACGATGCAGATCATCCGCGAACTGGAAACATCGCCACGAGGCTTGTACACCGGCGCAATCGGCTGGTTTGACCCGATTGATGAGCCGGACGATATCGGCGACTTCTGTCTGTCGGTGCCGATACGCACGCTGCAGCTGCAAGCGCCGGAGGGTGCTATCCGCCGTGGTGAAATGGGCGTCGGTGCCGGTATCGTGCACGACAGCGTAGCGGCGCACGAGTACGAGGAATGCCGCCTGAAAGCCGCATTTCTGACCGGGATGCCGTGCGCATTTTCCTTGTTCGAAACGATGCATGCGACGCGCGCGGACGGCTGCCATCATCTCGATCGGCATCTGCAGCGACTGCGGCGTTCCGCGCACTATTTCGGTTTCACGTTCGATGAGCCAGGTATCCGAACGGCGCTGAAGCAAGCCTGCGCCCGGCTTGACGACGGGCCGCATCGTATGCGGCTGGCACTATCGCACGACGGCAGCATCGATTTGCAAAGCGCGCCGCTGCAGCCGCTGGCACTGCCGGTCCACGTGCAGCTGGCGACAGAGCGTACCGACGGTGCGGATCTTTTTCTGCGGCACAAGACGACGCAGCGCGCGCGCTACGATTCGGCGTGGCACGCGGCAGAACAGCAGGGCGCCTTCGATCAATTGTTTTTCAACGAGCAGGGACATTTGACGGAAGGCGGCCGCAGCAGCGTGTTTGTACGTCTGAACGGCTGGTGGTATACGCCGCCCTTGAGTGATGGCGTGTTGCCGGGTGTGATGCGCGCGGTACTGCTCGACGATCCGAGCTGGAATGTGGAAGAGCGCAGCATCACGTTGACCGATTTGCGCCGCGCCGATGAAGTCGTCGTATGTAGTGCCTTGCGCGGCGTATTGCCGGCCGTGATCGACTGGCCGGACTAGGCTGGCGCGGCGTCTTTTGCCGGTCATGCAATTGCCGGCAACGTCACCTCGAAACAACTGCCGGGCGTCGCATGGTCGATGCAACGTACTTCGCCGCCGTGGCGTTGCGCGATCTGCCGCACCAGTGCAAGGCCGAGGCCCACGCCGCCATCGCGTTCGCGTGCACCAGGCAGTCGGTAGAAAGGTTCAAAGATGCGTTCGCGTTCGGCAACCGGAATGCCGGGGCCGCCATCGCAGATGCGCAGGCAAATTTGCGCGGGCGAGGATCGCGCGAGCGTGACGGTGATCGGTGATCCTTCGCCGTAGCGCTTAGCGTTTTCCAGCAGATTGCGCACCATGCGCCGCAACAATCTGGCGTCGCCCATCATGTCCATGGTCGATGCTTCCAGCTGCACGTCCACATCACCGGCCAGGCGCGCGCATTCCTCTGCGACCAGCGCCGTCAGATCGAATGTTTCGAATGCGGGTGCAGTTTCCCCGGCGGTGTCGAGCCGGCTGGCGAGCAGGATCTCATCGATCAGCTGATCCAGCTCGGCGATATTGCGCGTCAGCTCGTCGCGCATTTCGGGCTGCGCCTGGTTTCCCATCAATTCGA
>Ga0310811_10006013_pt1 | contig 15454 bp, 11 predicted proteins | sample YCmetagenome_FD_207642 | JGI IMG/M metagenome (GOLD analysis project Ga0310811, IMG submission 207642) | Soil microbial communities from experimental microcosm in Duke University, North Carolina, United States - YC | ecosystem: Engineered > Artificial ecosystem > Soil microcosm > Unclassified ...
ATGGCGGCAACGGTTTCGTCCGCGACTATCCCGCGGAGCGCCGCTATCGCGACGGCCGGGTGAATCGCATCTTCGAGGGGACGAACGAAATCAATCGGCTGCTCATACCCGGGCTGGCGGTCCGGCGCGCGGCGAAAGGGTCGCTGCCGATCCAGAGCCTGCTGAGCGGAACGGCCGACGGAGGAGTCGACGGAGAGGGCGCTGTCGGTGCGACGGTGCGGGCGATGAAACGGACGACCGCGTTCGTCCTGGACCGTGCGCTCGGGTGTTACGGCGAGCAGCTCGGCGATCAGCAGGAAGTGCTGAGTGCGGCTGCAGACCTCATGATCGACGTCTACGCGGCGGAGAGCGCGCTGCTGCGGGCGATGGCGGCGGGCTCCGAACTCCATCGTGCGGCCGCAGAGGTGGGCGTGGCCGAAGGGGCCGCGCGGGCGCGCGACGCGGCGCGGATCGCGTTCTGCGCCATGGGCCGCATGCCGGACGTGGACGAAGCCGAGCGGATCTTGCGTGTTCCGCCCGTCGACGTCGTTTCACTGCGGCGCGTATTGGCGGCTGCAGCGGTTGATCGCCGGGCGTATCCTTTCTAAGCTCTGCCGTCTCCCAGCGTGCGTGCCGCGAGGCGCTCGTTCCCCGCCGGTCGTATGCGCCGAAATGGGGGCTGTCCCCTTTTTTTGCGAAGAATGGGGACAGTCCCCTTTTTTTGCGAAAAATGGCGGCTGTCCCCTTTTTTCGCAAAAAATGGGGGCTGTCCCCATTTCGCCCTGACAAAAAGAACCGGTTATGCCTTGAGGAGTTGGGAATTGGCAGTTGGCAGTTAACAGCGGAGAGACCCTAAGCTTCAGCCGGACTCTCGCCCCGCACCCTGGCGCGCCAGAGCAGCTTCGTGCGCTCGATGCCTTCCTCGGCCAGCGAGTAGCTGACCGGCACCAGCAGCAGGGTGAGGAAGAGGCACAGCGACTGGCCACCGATGATCGTGATCGCGATGTCGCCGCGCTGGGCGGCGCCGGCGCCCGTGCCGAGCGCTGTCGGGATGAGGCCGGCAACGATCGCCGCGGTCGTCATCAGGATCGGCCGCAGCCGCGTCTCTGACGCCTGCACGAGCGCCTGACGGAGCGGCATCCCCTGCCGCCGCAGGACGTTCGTGTAGTCCACCTGGAGGATTGAATTCTTCTTCACGATCCCGAGCAGCAGCAGCACGCCCAGCGCGCTCCAGAGGTTCAGGACGCGCCCCGTCATCCAGAGCGTCAACAGCGCGAACGGCACCGACAGCGGCAGCACCGTCATGATGACGAGCGGCTGCACGAAGCTCTCGAACTGCATCGCAAGCACGATGTAGATGAAGATGCTCGCCAGCGTGAGCGCCAGCACGATGTTGGTCGTCGTTTCGTCGAGCAGCTTCGACTGGCCGGTGAACTTCGCGCCGTAGCCCGGCGCCAGGTCGAGCGCCTTCGCCGCAGCCTGGATCTCGCGGATTGCCTGGTCGAGCGGCTTCCCCGGTTTCGTATCCGCGAAGATCGACATCGAGAACTGCCGGTTGAACCGCTGGATGATCGTCGGTCCAAAGCCGCGCGCGAGCTGCGCGACGTTGTCGACGCGCACCGGCGCACCCGACGTCGACGGCACCATCAGCGCGCCGATGGCATTCATGTCCGACCGCTGATCCTCGCGCACGCGGACGGTCACGGGATACCGTTCGCCCGCCTCCCGATAGCTCGAGATTTCGTCCTCGCCGCTCACCATCAGCCGGAGCGCCTGCGCGAGATCGGAGACCCGCACGCCGAGGTCCGCCGCCCGCTGGCGATCGACGTTGACGCGCAGCTCGGGGTTGCTCAGATTCACGACCGCCTTCGAGTCGCTGATGAACGGCATGTTCTGCACGTCCGACAGCAGGTGCAGCGCGTAGCCCGAGAGCTGGCGGAGATCGGGCCCGGTGAGGTTCACCTGAATCGGATACGACGCTGTCTCGCCGCCGCCGATAGGCGTTCGAATCACGACGGTCGGCTTGAAGGCTGGATACGCGGCCATCAGTTTCCGAACGCGATCGGCGATTTGGTCCTGCGACAGCTTGCGGTCCTCGAGCGGGTCGAGCGTGATCAGGATGTGGGAGTGGTTGACGCGCTCGAAGATCGTCGGCATCACATGCGCGACGCCGGGAATCGCCTTGAGCTGGGGCGTCAGCATCAGCACGGCCTTTTCCGTCCCCTCGAGCGACGTGCCCTCCGGCGTGTCGATGACGAGCTGGAAATCACCCATGTCCTCGTTGGGCAGGAACGACCGCCCGATCATGCGGCTCAGCACGAACGTCGACGCAAACACGAGTACGCTGACGCCGACGATCAGGCCGCGGTGATCGAGCGACCACTCGAGACAGCGCCGGTAGCCGCGATCGACCTTCCCGAAGAATCCTTCGTCGTGGCGATGGACGCGGCCGTCGGTGCGGACCATCCGGGCGCTCAGCATCGGCGTGAGCGTCAGGCTGACCAGCAGCGACACCATGACCGCGAACGCCATCGTGAAGCCGAAGGGATAGATGAACCGCTGCGTGTAGCCGGTCATGAAGCCGACCGGCAGGAAGATCACGATGAGCGACACCGACGTCGCGATGACAGCCAGCGTGACTTCTTTCGTGCCGTTGATCGCCGCATGGAATGGCGGCGTGCCTTCTTCCTGCATGTGCCGGAAGATGTTCTCGAGCACGACGATCGCATCGTCGATCACGATGCCGACGGCGAGCGTGAGACCCAGGAGCGTCATGCTGTTGAGCGTGAACCCCGCGGCGCGGATCAGCGCGAACGACGCGATGATCGATGCCGGAATCGCCAGCGATGCCACGAGCACGACGCGGAAATTCCGGATGAAGATCATGATCACGATGCTCGCGAAGAGGCTGCCGAACACCAGATGGTCTTCGAGCGACGCGATGGACGCCCGGATGAAGCTGGAGTCGTCGCGCGTGGTCGTGATGCGGACTTCAGGCGGCAGCTGAGCGCGAAGCGACGCCAGCTTGTTCTTCACCGCCTCGACCACCTGCACGGTGTTCTGGCCGGACTGGCGCCGCACGTCCATGACGACGGCGCGGTTCGCATCGAGGAACGCGCCCGTCGTCGGATCCTCGGTCGAGTCCTCCACCGTCGCGACGTCGCTCAGGCGAATCGGCACCTTGTTCGCCGTCGCGACGACGATGTTGCGGAACTGCCCGGTGGATTCGAGACGGCCGAGCGTGCGGAGCGTCAGCTCGGCGTCACCCTGCTCGATGCGGCCGCCGGGAATCTCGACGTTCTCGGAGACGATCGCGTCCGTGACGTTCTGCACCGTCAGGTTGTGAGCGTTCAGTTTCTCGACGTCGATCGTGACGCGGATCTGGCGGGCGCGGCCGCCGGAAATCGTCACGTCGCCGACGCCGTCCACGGTCTCGATCGCCCTGCGGATCTGCTTGTCGGCGAGTTCCGTGAGCGCCCGGATCGGGAGCGGCCCCGACAGCGCAAAGCTGAGCACCGGATCGGCGTCGGGGTCGACCTTGGTGATGACCGGAGGCAGGAGTTCGGGCGGCAGATCGTGGATCGCAGTGGCGACTTTTTCCCGGACGTCCTGCGCGGCACCGTCGATGTCGCGCTCGAGCACGAACTTCACGGTGATCCGCACGCTGCCTTCGCGGATCGTGGTGTTCATCTCGTCGATGCCGGCGATGCTGCTGAGCGCCTGCTCGGTGGGCTCCGCCACGGCGCTGTTCAATTCGTCCGGGCTCGCGCCCGGCAGCGTCATGTTGACCGCCACCGTTGCCGGGTCCGCCTTCGGCAGCAGGTCGACGCTGAGATCGCGGAACGAGAAGATGCCCGTTACGACCAGCAGCGTCACGAGCATCGTCGTGAACACCGGCCGTCGGACGCAGAATTCAGCTATAGACATTTCACTTACGCCCGCCGGTCAACTACGCACCTTCACGACTACCCAGCTGCCCAAGGTGCCGATCGCGGACCTGCATCTCCCGTAATTGGTAATCGTGAAGTCGTGTAGGCACCGTAGTCACTTCGTCGAGACTTTCATTCCGTCCGCGAGCTGCTCCACGTCGCTGGCGACGAGCGGGGTGCCGGCGTCGAGGCCCTTGCTGACTTCGACGCGATCGCCGATGCGGTCGCCGAGGACGACTTCGCGCCCTGCAAGCGCGCCGTCGTGCACGACAAAGACGCGGTTCGTGCCATAGCGGCTCTGGACGGCGGACGCGGGAATCGTGACGGCGCGATCGACGTGATCGGTCGTAATCTGAACGCGCGCGAAGGTGCCGGGCTTCAGGCGTCCATCGGGGTTCGGCACCTCGCCTTCGATCGCAAACGCGCGGGACTTCAAGTCCACCGACGGGCTGATGCGAACGACCCTGCCGTCGAACGCCTGCTCGGGATAGGCGTCGACGTGAACGACGACAGGGCGGCCCGTCTGGATCCACGGCGCGAACTTCTCCGGCACTTGAGCCGTGAGTTTCAGCGGCTGCAGCCGGACGATCCGCATGACGGGCGTTTGCGGCTCGACGAACTGTCCAAGAGCGACGAGGCGTTCCGCGACATAGCCTTCGAAGGGCGCGCGGATGACGGTGTCGCGGAGCTCGCGCTCGGCGAGCTGCAGCGACGACGACTGCGCCTGGATGTCGGCGCGAAGCTGGCGTGCGGAGGCCAGCGCCTGGTCGTGCGCCGCTTTCGCCGTGTCGTAGCGCGTCTGTGCGGCGTCGAGGTCGGACTGCGCAAGCAGCTTGCGGGCCGAAAGGCTCTTCGCGCGGTCGAGCTGCTGCTTCGCGTCGGCCAGCTGCGCGGCGCTGCTGACGACTTCGGGAACCTGATCCAGTGACGGGAGCTCGCCGTCTGCTGGCGCGCCGTACTTCGCGCGCGCCTGCGCCAGCGCCGCCCGCTGCGCGTCGGCGCGATAACCGGCTTTTTCGTGGTCCAGTTCGACGAGCGGGGCGCCGGCCTCGACCTTGTCGCCGAGATCGTGCGCGAGCCTGGCCACGCGGCCCGCGACCTCGGACGACACGACGACTTCCTCGCGGGCCGCGAGCGTACCGACGACCTCGACCTCACGGCGAACATCACGCACCTGCGCGAGCTCCGTCTTCACGGGTCTGGCAGTTTGACCGGCCGCATCCGCTCGCGTCTCGCGGGAGCAGCCCGGCAGCGCGGCGTACGACAGCATCATGACGGCAAGCAGCAGATGACGCGGCAAACGGAAGGGTTCCCCTTTCAGTACAAACGGTACTAACGGAAGGAACACTATTATATGCACGTGATGGAGCGGACGCTGGCGCTGCTGGTTCTCGCTGCCGTACTGTGCGGCTGCGAGGCGCGGCCGGTGTCCTACGGCGAAGAGGTCCGGAAATGGCGCGCCGAGAAGGACGCCTTCATGCGGGGTTCGTCGCAGTCGCCGGTTCCGGAGGCGCAGCGTGCCGCGTTCCCTCCGCTGGTGTATTTCCCTATCGACCCGTCCTACCGCACGCCCGCGTCGCTCGACAACCTTCCCAACGGTCCGGTCGTGGAGATGCCGACCTCGACCGGACAAGTGAGGAAGATGCGCCGGGTCGGACGGCTGTCGTTCACGCTCAAGGGTCGGCAGCTCACGCTCACCGCATTCGTCGAAGCCGACGAAAACGACATGCGACGGCTGTTCGTTCCGTTCGGCGATCTGAGCAACGGAACCGAAACCTACCCCGGGGGCCGCTATCTGGATCTGGACCGGACGGCCACGGGGATATACGACGTGGATTTCAACAAGGCGTACAACCCGTTCTGTTACTACAACCCGTCCTACGACTGTCCCATCCCGCCGGCGGAAAACCGGCTCGATCTTCCGATTCGCGCCGGCGAAAAGCTGGCCAAGTCGCACCGGTGATCCGCGGCATCGTCTTCGATTTCGACGGGGTGCTCGCAGACTCGGAGCTGTTCCATCTCCGGTCGTATCAGGAGATTCTCGCGGCCGCCGGGATCGAGTTGACGAAAGAGCAGTACTGGAACCGCTATCTCGGTCTCGATGACGTCGGTGTGTTCAGCCAGATCGCATCGGACAAGGGACTGCTCGTCGCAGACGAGGAACTCGAACTGCTGATCCGGGAGAAGAGCCGGCGATTCGAAGCACTCGTCACGCGAGAGAACGTTCTCTTCCCTGCCGCGGTCGGCGTTGTCCGGGCGCTCGCCGCGGAGTGGCCGCTGGGCATCGCCTCGGGATCGCTGCGACGCGAGATCGATCTGATGCTGCAGGGTGCGGCGTTGTCCGACGCATTCAAGTTCATCGTCTCGGCCGACGACACCGACCGATCGAAGCCGGCGCCCGATCCGTATCTGCTCGCCGTCGAGCGCCACGGCGTCCGCGCCTCGGAGTGCGTGGCGATCGAGGATTCGCATCAAGGGCTGCAGTCCGCACGCGCGGCCGGTCTGCGCACGGTTGCCGTCGCGAGCACGTATCCACCCGACAGCCTCACATCGCTGGCCGATGTCGTCGTCGATGGCATCGAGCAAATCACGGTGGAGTTCATCACAGCGCTCGCTCGAGGTTGACGGCTCCGATCTATCAGCTGTCGAGGGAGCAGGAATTCTCTATAATCGCTTCGTGCCGCATCTCCAGGCACGGCTACCGAGAGCGATCGACGAACTGCTGGCGGCGTTGAACGCGCCGGGAGACGCGCTGGCGCCAGCTGCGCTCGCCATCGCCCGGGTCGAATATCCGGCGCTCGATCCATCGCCGTACCTGCAGCACATCGATCGCCTTGGCGAAGCCGCGGCCGCACGCGTCGGCCGCTGCACCGCGGAGCGGACGGAAGAACGCATTGCTGCCTTGAGCGCGTATGTGTACGAGGAGCTCGCCTTCAGCGGGAATCGTGATCGGTACGAAGACCCGCGCAACAGCTTCCTGAACGAAGTGATCGATCGCCGGCTTGGAATCCCTATCAGCCTGGCGGTGATCTACCTGGAACTCGGCCGGCGCGCGGGCGTCGGCCTCGAAGGCGTGAACTTCCCCGGCCATTTCCTCGTGCGCGCGCCCGCGGTCGAGGGAGACGACATCATCATCGATCCGTTCCATGCTGGCGCGCTGCTGTCGGAGATCGACTGCCGTCATCTCCTCCGGCAGCAGATTGGAGAAGACGCGGCGTTCGATCCCGCGCTCCTCGCCACCGCGACGCGTCAGCAGATCATCGTGCGCATGCTCGTGAACCTGAAGCGCCTGTACGTCCGGATGCGCTCGTTTCCTCAGGCGCGCTTCATTGCCGATCTGTTGCTGGCAGTGGACCCGTCCGCGATCGGCGAGCTGCGCGACCGCGGGCTTCTCGCGTATCACATGGACGACTTCGCCTCCGCGCTGCGCGATCTCGAACAGTACCTTCGCATGATGCCGAAGCCCGAGACCGAATCGCCGGATGCGCGTGAGGAAGCGACAGTCTTCGAGGACGAACAAGACGGACACTCGGAAGAAGCATCCGAATCATCCCAGATCTGGGAACACGTGAAAACGCTTCGTCGTCGCGTCGCAGGATTCAATTGACGGCCGCCGGGCGGTCTCAACAATCTGCCGGTCTAGAAACTCCACTCCATTCCGAGCAGCGGCGTCACGCGATCGGTGAGTCCCGCATGCGACAGCGCGAAGTGCAGGTTGAAGTTCACCAGCAGCCTCGGCGCGACGTTCGCCTTGAAGCCCGCAGAGCCGCTCGACGTCCAGAACGAATCCGTATCGAAACGGAGGTCCGTCAGGTCGACCGTCCCCAGCGGGCCAACGGCGGTGAAAGGGAACGTTCTGAGACGCGGGGACTTGAGGAACCGCTGTCCGATGAAGTCGAACACGAGGCTCAGGTGCGGGTTGACGCTCAGGTCGCTGCCGGCGGATAGAAAGAGCTGGTCCGGCATGTCCCCCTTGACCCCCTCGCGAACGTCGCCGGCAAGCAGGCTGTCGCCGTTCCACTGATATGCCACGTTCAGCCGCGGCGAGGCGGCGCCCAGATTCGCCGAGAACGCCGCAAACGGGCGAACGCCAACAGCGCCCGATCCGAGCAGATTCCTCTCGTCCCCCGAGGGCAGCCGGACGTCCAGTCCCGCAGCCAGCGAACGGGCGCCCTCGCGGAACACCGTCCCCTTGGTCCGCAGGACGATGTCACCGATCCCGGTCGCCTGCCCGCTGGCGGAAAACTGGTGCGTGGTACCGTGGCCGCCGAGTGCGTTCGGGTCGAGGAAGTAGTGCACGCCGAGGTCGGCTCCGGTTCCCACGCGCTCGATCGTCGCGTTGGACACCAGAGTGACGCTCGTCTGCACCAGCGGCACGGCCATGGAGACGTCGATCCGATCCGTGACGCCGTAGGTCAGCGCGCCCGTGAACTGAGTCACGTTGGCGGTGATCGCGTTCTCCGTCGCGATGACGTCGGACCGTCCCGCGGTGGTCCGGTACGCGTCATGGCGGAACACGGCGGGCACGCTCGCCAGTGAAACGCCGTCGAGCTGATCGAACGAGAAGTACTGGAGATTCGTGCCGAACGCGATCCGCCCGCGTCCTATCGTTTCACCACGCTCGGTCAGGATTGGGCCGAAGCTCCTTGTCGATCGCACGAAAGTGCCCGTCGCCGGATCGAACTTGTACGTGAACCCGGACGCGGGAGAAGGCACCGGAACAGCGGTCAACTGGCTGGTGAGCGCGATGTCCATCAGGCGGAAGTCGGACTGAAACGAACTGTTGAAGTGCGCTGCATGGTTCGTCCCATCCAGCTGCACGTCGTCGCTGCTGACGACGAGCCCGTTGGGTCCGAAGATGTCCTCGAAGAGCGTCGAGAGGCTCGAGATCCGCGTCTGCGCGAAAGCCGCGGCCGGGATCAACGAAAGGCACAGCGCAACCGTAAACGTCGTTTTTCGCATGCGTGTTTGTCCTCGAACGCGTCTCCAACGGACGACGCGACGACTCGCGCGCAGCCGAAGCGCGCCTCCACAGTTCACCGCGGGGAGAAACGAACCGACTCTATCACCCAACCGCCCGCCGTCCGCCGTACGTCCATCGTCACGCGAGAGCTGGATTGCAGGTGCTGACCGTCGATCGTCGAGACCGAGTAGTCCCGTAGAAACGTGACACGGCCAGTCGCGCCGGCAATGGCGATTTGTGGCGAAGCGATGGCGACGGAGATTCGCGTGGCGTGCTGGAACTCGTCGCGCATCGCGTTTTCGGCTGCACCGGACAGCGATGGCCAGAGCTGCTTGACCCGCTCGAGGCTGCGCGCTTCCAGCGCCTCGCGATAGCGATTCACGAGTTCGTTGACACGCTCTTCGTCGGTGGGCCCTTGCGGTGCAGCCGGAGGTGACGGCCGCGGCGGCGCTGGTGCGGCAGCCGAAGGCTGCGACGAAGGCACCGACGACGCAGGCGACGATGGCGGCGCCGGCGGCACCACTACGGGCGGCGGCGGCATGGCGACATTCGTCCCCGGAGGAGTCGTGGTGCCCTGCTGCGGCGCTTTCTGCGGCGGCGGCTCGGACGGGACGGTCGGACGGGGCGGGGCCGTCGCGCTCCGCGCAGCGGCTTCGGCATCGCGAAAGAGGCCGGTCGCTTCGTAATAGCGGGACGACGCCTGATCGTATTTCCCCGTCTTGAACAGCCGTTCGCCGTCCTGGGCGCGGCGCGTCGCATTCCGGAACGCCGCAACAGCGTGCTCCGGGGCGCCTGCGGTTTCGGCAGCCGCGCGTTGGTCCGTCATGCGGCTTCGCGCCGCCTCCGCCTGCTGTCGCGCCGCTATTGCAGCACCGTCGTTCTTTCGAGCGTTTTCATCCGCCGCGGGCGCCGGCACGGTTGTTGGCGGCGGGGGGATCGATTGCGCAGCTGTCCCCGCGCCGGGCGCTGCCGGAGCGGGCTGCGTTGACGGCGTGGGCGATGACGATGGCGCGGCGCTTTGAGTCGACTCGGAAGGCTGAGGCCCGGTGCCGTGCGTCAGGAACCACGCGGCGCCAAGGACTGCCGCGGCTGCGACGGCGATCGCTGAAGCGAAGAGGGCCGTCCGACGAATCGGCGGCCGAGTCGCAGAAGGTGCGGCAGCAGTGGAGGGCGAAGGGGGCAGCGGCGGCTGCGCTATGGAATCCGCCCTTGTGATGGAGGGCGGGGTCAAGGTACCCGGCCACGATGTAACCGATGGGTGGGCGGGATGGGCGCTCTCCCGCAGGTCCCCGAGCAGCGCGGTCACCTGCTGGTATCGATCCTCGCGGTTCTTCGCGAGCGCCCGCTCGACGACCTTCCAGAGTGACAGAGGAATCTCGGAATCGAGATTGAAGAGCGGCTCGGGAACGTCCTCGAGGATCTTGTAGAGCGTGGAAGCGACCGAGTCGCTCTCGAACGCCTTCCGTCCTCCGAACAGCTCGTAGAACACCACTCCGAGCGAGAAGATGTCCGACCGGTTGTCGGCGCGCTCGGCGCGGACCTGCTCGGGCGCCATGTAATTGATCGTGCCGACCAGCATGTTGCTCTGGGTCAGCTGTGATGCCATGGGCCGCGCAAGACCGAAGTCGAGAATCTTGACCCCGCCGTCTTCCGCAAGGTAGATGTTCGCCGGCTTCAGATCGCGGTGGACGATGCCGTGGGCGTGGGCGTGCGCGACACCCTCGCAGATCTCGCAGGCCACCTCGAGGCGCCGCGAGAACGGCATCCGGTCGGGACGCGCCAGCCGCCGCTGAAGATCCTCGCCGGCGAGATATTCCATCGCCAGGTACGGGCGCCCGTCGTGTTCGCCGAGGTCGTAGACGGTGACGATGTTCTTGTGCGTGAGCTGCGCGGCCGCGCGAGCTTCCCGGAAGAAGCGCTCCCGCATTTCGGGATCGTCGGTGTACGACACTCCGACGAGCTTCAGCGCCACGATCCGCTCGAGCACGGTGTCGTGCGCACGGTAAACGACACCCATGCCGCCCTGACCGAGCTGCTCGTGGAGCTGGTAGCGGCCAAAGGATTCCATCGGCTTTTATTCCCAGCGCACCAGCTTCGCGAGCCGGTGCAGCAGCGTCGGATGCGTTTTCGCCAGACTCGCCTGGTCGATGAGGTCGAGCGCTTCGGTAATGGATCCGACCGTTCCGATTCCCAGCCGCCGGGCGCTCTCCGCCGTCGCGTCGTCCGCGGGGTTCGTGACGAGTAGCGCCTTCGTGTCGGCCTGCGCCTTGACCTCGATGCAGTTGCGCGCGCTGTCGTCGACCAGATAGTCGAGCCGCAGCGCACGAGCCGCCTCGCCCCGCGATCCGTGAATCACGAGAACGCTCGGCAGTTCAAACCCACACTGTACCAGCCAGCGCTGGGTCTGCCGCTGCACGCTTTCTCCATCGGTCGCGGGCCGCTGTGTGATGAAGAACACATCCCAGCCGTCGCGTGCCGCCAGATCGTGGATGCGCCGAACGGCGCCCCGCTCGAGCGGCTGCAGCGTCGTCCAGAAGTTCGTCGTCGCCTGAATCGTCTGCCAGACGACATCGCGCCGCCGTCGGAGATTCTGCACTATGACTGCCGGATCAGTGACCTCGGCAGGCTCGGCCGCGGCCGAGGCGGCTGTTTCGGTCGTCGCCTCCGCCGCCTCATCCTCTTCAGGATCGCCCGGACGTGTGGCGTTCGCCGCAGGACCGAACACGCGCTCCTCGATTTCGCGATATGCGCGCGCGAAATCGGCCAGCACGCCGTCCATGTCGAACCCGACGCGAAGCGCCATGGGGAGGCATTGTACTGAAACAGCAAACGGCACGACGGACACGCCTCGCCTGCGGCGCGGTGACGCTCGAGTCATCGGAACCGGAGGACGGACGGGGCCTTACAGCGGGTCGACGACGCCTTCTTGCACGCGCTGGCGCGAAACGGAGATGAGGTGCTGCGGATTCAGAATTGACAGCAGGTACTGACCGTAAGAACTGCCAGCGAGGGGGGCGGCGAGCCGGCGCGTCTGTTCCGCGTCGATGTAACCCATCCGGTAAGCGATTTCCTCGGGACAAGCGATCTTCAGGCCCTGGCGCTTCTCCACGGTTTCGATGAACGACGACGCGTCGTAGAGCGACTCGTGGGTGCCGGTGTCGAGCCAGGCCATTCCGCGGCCGAAGATCTCCATCTCCAGGTCGCCAGCCGCGAGATACGCGACGTTGATGTCGGTGATCTCGTACTCGCCTCGTTTCGAGGGACGCAGTCCCGCCGCGATGTCCACAACGCGGTTGTCGTAGAAGTAAAGCCCGGTGACGGCGTAGCGCGATTTCGGCTGCGCCGGCTTTTCTTCGATACCGATGACGCGGCCCGAGGCGTCCAGCTCCGCGACTCCGTAACGCTGCGGTTCCTTCACCGGGTAGCCGAAGACCGTTGCGCCGCGCGGCTTCGCGGCCGCGCGCTGGAGGAGGGCTGTGAGGCCTTCGCCGTGAAAGATGTTGTCGCCGAGGATGAGCGACACGCCGGAGGAGCCGATGAACCCGCGGCCGATGACGAACGCCTGCGCGAGACCGTTGGGCTCCGGCTGGCCGGCGTACTCAAAGCTCATGCCCCATTGGCGGCCGTCGCCGAGGAGCTGCTCGAATCGCGGGAGATCCGCCGGCGTCGAGATCACCAGCACGTCGCGGATGCCGGCCAGCATCAGCGTCGAGAGCGGGTAATACACCATCGGCTTGTCGTACACCGGCAGCAGCTGCTTGCTGACGACGCGCGTCAGCGGATACAGCCGCGTGCCGGATCCGCCGGCAAGGATGATCCCTTTCATCGTTCAACCGGGGGGCTTCGGCCCGCCCGCCCCAACCCGACTAGCCCTTCGTGATTTCGTCGTACAGAAATGCCGAGGCGATGATGCCGCCGTGGAAGTTGCCGAGGTCGAGTTTCTCGTTCGGCGCATGCGCATTCTCGTCGGGAAGCCCAACCCCGAAGAGCACCGACGGCAGACCGAGTATCTCCTGGAACGTCGCCACGACCGGAATCGACCCTCCTTCGCGGTTGAACACCGGCTCCTTTCCGAAGCCTTTCTGAATCGCGCGGCCGGCGGCCTGGACGAACCGGTTGTCGAAATCGGTCATCCACGGCTTGCCGCCGTGCATCCGCGTGATCTTCAACTCCACGCTTTTGGGCGCGATCTTGTTCAGGTAGGCCTCGAACTGTTCGGCGATGCGATCGGGGTTCTGATCGGGCACGAGGCGCATGCTCACCTTCGCCATCGCAACGGCGGGAATGACCGTCTTCGCGCCCTGGCCGGTAAACCCGGACAGCAGGCCGTTGATCTCGAACGTGGGACGCGCCCACACGCGTTCGAGCGTGCTGTAGCCCGTCTCTCCCCACAGCTTGGGGGCACCCAGCTCCTTCGCGTAGCGCTTCTCGTTGAACGGCAGGCGCCGCCACTGCTCGCGCTCTTCCGGACGAAGCTCCCGCACGTCGTCGTAGAACCCCGGGATGCGCACGCGGCCGCCGCGATCCTTCATCTGCGACAGGATGTTCGCGAGCTGGAACGCCGGATTGGCGACGGCGCCGCCGAACGAACCGGAATGCAGATCCGTCTTCGTGCCACGCAGATCGACCTGGAAATACACCAGGCCTCGCAGGCCGTAACAGATCGATGGCACGCCGCGGTCGAACATGGGCGAGTCGGAGATGACGACGACGTCGGCGGAGAGTTCGGCGGCGTGTTCCTTCACGAACGTGTCGAGGTGCTCGGAGCCGACCTCCTCTTCTCCCTCGAGGATCACCTTGATATTGCACGGCAGGCGGCCGTTCTGCTTCAAGTGCGCTTCGATCGCCTTGAAATGCATGAACACCTGCCCCTTGTCATCGGCCGACCCGCGCGCGTAGATCTCGCCGTCGCGCACGGTGGCTTCGAACGGCGGCGACTCCCACAGCTCGAGCGGATCGACCGGCTGCACGTCGTAGTGGCCGTAGAAGAGAATCGTCGGCGCGCCTTCGGCGCCAAGCCAGTCGCCGTAGACCACCGGGTACCCGGGGGTTTCGACCAGCCGCACGTTCTGCATGCCGATGCGGCGCATTTCGTCCGCCGTCCATTCGGCGCAGCGGCGCACATCCTGGCTATGTTCCGGCAGCGCGCTGATGCTCGGAATTGCGAGGTATGTCTTCAGCTCGTCGATGTACTGGTCGCGATGCGTATTGATGTAGTCGATGACGGAATCCATAAACAGGTGCTCGGTGCTTGGTGCTCGGTGCTCGGTGCCGGGTGCTCGGTGCTACGTGCTCGGTGCTCGGTGCTCGGTGCAGCAACTGATCACTTGCACGGACGTCTACGGCGGCTGCAATTGCGTACTTTTTTCACGCAGTATGCATTCTCCTGTGGATTAATGGGCAAACGCAATCGGCATCGGGGATGCGAGGAGCGGTGGCATGCCTCGCGACCACGAAGATCTGATTTGCTGGCAGCTCGCCGATAGACTGCGGCAGTTGGTCATCGCGCAAACCGGAGATGCCACCCCCGCCGCGCGCGACCGGCGTTTCTCCTCGAATATCCGCGACGCCGTCGCGTCCGCGTGCCGGAACCAGTCCGAAGGGTTCTACAAGTTCCGCCACACCGAAATGCGCCCGTACTACAGCATCGCGCAAGGCTCATTGGGTGAGGTCAAGGACTGCATCGAAGATGGACGTGAGCGCGGCTACTTCTCGACCGAAGACGCCCGCAGCATGTCCCAACTCTGCCGCCGTGCGATGAATGCCAATCTCAAGTTTCTGCATTCACTCCGCCGCAAAGACCCCGCCGAACCCGCGAAGCGGCCGTAGCACTCGCACGAAGCACGGAGCACTGAGCACCGAGCACCGCGCGTAGCGCCGTCCCCTACCCCGTCCATCGTGCCAGCTGCGACAACTCGACGTTGCCGCCGCTCAGCACGATCCCGACACGCTTGCCTTCGACGCGGACGATCCCGTGGAGCACGGCGGCCGCGGCAAGCGCGCCGGTCGGCTCGACGACGAGTTTCAGCCGCCCTGCCAGAACGGCCATCGTGTCGATCAGCTGATCGTCTGTCGCGGTCACCATGTCGTGCACGTAGCGACGGACGAGTGGAAACGTGATCCGCCCGAGCGACGGCGTGCGGGCGCCGTCGGCGATCGTGTCCGGATTGTGCACCGTCTGCAGCGTTCCGCTTTTGAACGATCGTGTGGCGTCGTCTCCCGCGGCCGGCTCGACTCCAATCGTCCTGCACGAGGCGGCCATTGCGGCGGCCGCGATCGAGCAGCCCGACAGCAAACCGCCGCCACCGCAGGGAACCAGCAGGTAATCGAGCGTCCCCGCGTCTTCGATCAGCTCCTGCGCGGTCGTGCCCTGTCCGGCGATGATCCAGGTATTGTCGAACGGCGGGACGAGCGTGAGCCCGCGTTCGGATGCGATCTGCTCCGCGAGATCTTCCCGCGAATGCGTCGCTCGATCGTACAGAATCACCTCGCCGCCATAGCCGCGCGTGGCGTCGATCTTCACCGTCGGTGCGTCGGACGGCATGATGATCGTCGTCGGCACCGACAGCTCGCGGCCGGCGAG
>Ga0310811_10006014_pt1 | contig 15454 bp, 13 predicted proteins | sample YCmetagenome_FD_207642 | JGI IMG/M metagenome (GOLD analysis project Ga0310811, IMG submission 207642) | Soil microbial communities from experimental microcosm in Duke University, North Carolina, United States - YC | ecosystem: Engineered > Artificial ecosystem > Soil microcosm > Unclassified ...
ACCGCGTCGCGGAACGCCTCGAAGCCCGAAGTGGCGTTCCGGATGAACGCCGCGTTGGCGAGCCCCGCGTGGATAATCTCGCGCGCCATCGCGTTGGCGAGCGCGATATCCGAGCCGACGTTCAAGCCGAGCCAGGTGTCCGCCCATTGTGCCGAGGCGGTACGGCGCGGATCGACGACGTAGAGCTGCGCGCCGCGATGCACGGCCTTCAAGACATGATGGAAGAAGATCGGGTGATTCTCGCGGGCGTTCGCGCCCCACAGGAAGATGACATCGGTCTCTTCCACCTCGCGGTAGGAGGTCGTCCCCCCGCCGGCGCCGAACACTGTCGCCAGACCGACGACGCTAGGAGCGTGTCACGTCCGGTTGCAGCTGTCGATGTTGTGGGTGCCGAACGCCACGCGGCTCAGCTTGCTGGCCATGTAGTTCATCTCGTTGCTGGCCTTGGAGCAGCTGAACGTGCCGATGGCATCGTTCCCGTGTTGCGTCTTGACGCGTCGGAACCCCTCCGCCGCCCGGTCCAGCGCCTCGTCCCAGGATGCCTGGCGCAGCGTGCCGTTGTCGCGGACCAGTGGCTCGGTGAGCCGAGTGAACGTCATCGCCATGAGTCGCTCCTTGTACGTCAAAAATGCCCCGGCCCCCCGCCCACGGCAACGGCGCGCACGTTGCACGGCGCGTTAGCTTGAGCGAGTGAGCCCCTCCCCGGACGCCAGGCGTCGCATTCTGCTCGCGGATGCCGATGCTTTCTACGTGGCGGTCGCGCGCCTCGTTGATCCCGCGGGCGCGGGTAAGGCGCGCTGTCTGGTCGTCGGCGGGTCGGCCGAGCATCGCGGTGTCGTCACCTCGGCGTCGTACGAAGCGAGGGCGTTCGGCGTCCACTCCGCCATGCCGATGGCGCGCGCCATGCGTCTCTGCCCCGAGGCGGTCATCGCGCCGGTTCCCTGGGAGGCGTGCGCGGCGAAGAGCCGCGAGATCCGGATGGCGCTCGAGCGCTACTCCCCGGTCGTGGAGCAGGCGTCGCAAGACGAGTTTTACCTCGATCTGAGCGGAACCGAGAAGCTGTACGGCCACGAGCCGCTCGATGAGACGGCACGGCGCATTCGTGACGCCGTGCTGCAGGCGACGTCGCTGACGGTGTCGATCGGCGGTGGGACGACCAAGCTCGTCGCCAAGATCGCGGCCGGCGCGGCGAAGCCGGGCCCCGACCGGCCCGGGGACGGGGTCCACATCGTCGCCGCGGGCGAGGAAGAGTCGTTCCTGCGGCGCTTCACCCTCGCAGACCTTCCGATGGTGGGCCCGCGCGCGCAGGAGCGTCTCGCCGGGCTCGGGTGGCGCACGGTGGCGGACGTGCAGCGCCAGGACATCAGGACGCTGGTCGCACGGCTCGGGGCTCGGGAGGGGGAGTGGTTGTGGGAGCGGGTGCGCGGCATCGACCGCTCGAAGGTGGCGCCGTGGGCGGAGCCGAAGTCGATCAGCCGCGACACGACGTTCGCCACGGACCTCGAGACCGACGACGACCTGCTGCGCGAGCTCGCCCAGCAGGTCGACCGTGCGACCGCGGATCTGCGCGGCGAAGGTCTGGTGGCCCGTACCGTCACGGTGAAGCTGCGCGACGCCGACTTCACGACGCGACAGGCGGGGCGCACCCTGCCCGAGCCCGTGCTCACCGATCGCGCGGTGTTTGCGGTCGCTCGCGAGCTGCTCGCGCGATTGCGCGCGGCGCGCCGCGTGCCGGCCCGTCTCATCGGCGTCGCCCTGTCGCAGCTCGAGCGCCCCGGCAGCGACGCCCAGCTCGCCTTGCTCGAGACGGAGCGCGGCGGCACGGCCGAGACCGAGCGTGATCGCACGCTGGCGCGCGCCATCGATCGCGTGCGAGAGAAATTCGGGACCGACGCCCTGGGCAGGGCGCGCGGGCAGCCGTAACTTGACGACACGCTGAAGCGTGCGCCGCGGACTCCACTGCGCGATAGCGCAGTGCCTTGAGAGGCACACCCTTCAGGGTGTCGCCGCTCGACGACTCTGACTTTATGAGGTCTCCTATGCGTCGCCTGGTTCGCGTCATGTTCGTCGCCGTCATACTGGTTTGGTTTGCTGCGCCGCTCGCCGCACAACAAGCAGCGCCCGCCGAGTATCCCGGGCTCGAGACCGGGAAGATGTGGACGTTCGACGCTCCACCTCTCGCCTACTGGGCGAAGCGCTACGACTTCCATCCCGACGCGGCGTGGCTCGATCACGTCCGCCTCGCGGCGGCGCGGATTCCCGGTTGCTCGGCGTCGTTCGTGTCGGGCGACGGGCTGGTGTTGACCAACCATCACTGCTCGCGCGAGTGCATCGACGCCGTCACCAAGCCGGGAGAGGATCTGCTGAGCAACGGGTTCGTCGCCGCGGCGCGCACCGATGAACGGCCCTGCCCGGGGATGGTGCTCGACCAGCTGCAGGCGATCAGCGACGTCACGGACAGCGTGACGGCGGCGGTGCCCTCGGGCACACCGGCCACGCGGTCCGCGGATCTGCGCGGCGCCGCGATTCGCGGCCTGGAGCAGCGCTGCAAGGCGGGCGCGGCTGACGCGTTCTGCCAGGTGGTAACGATGTATCGCGGCGGCCAGTACAAGCTCTACCGCTTCCGCCGCTTCACGGACCTGCGGCTCGTATTCGCGGTGGAGGCGTCGACCGCCTTCTTCGGGGGCGATCCCGACAACTTCACCTTCCCGCGCCACGACCTCGACATGTCGATGGTGCGGGCCTACGTCGACGGCCAGCCGGCGCACACCGAGTACCTGCGCTGGAGCGCGAAGGGAGCGGCGGAAGGCGACCTCGTCTTCGTGGTGGGCAACCCCGGCTCGACGGGGCGGCTCAACACCGTCGCCCAGCTCGAATTCCTGCGCGACGTGCAGTATCCCGCGACGCTCGACCTCCTGAGCCGGGAAATCGCCGTGTACCAGGCGCTCGCGGCGGCCGACACGATCCGGGGCAAGGAGCTGCGCAACACGCTGTTCGGATTGCAGAACACGCAGAAGGCGATCCGCGGCTATCAGTCGGGATTGCTCGACCCGCAGCTGATGGCCCGCAAGCGGGAGTGGGAGCGCACGCTCCGTGCCAAGGTCCAGGCCGACGCGCTGCAGCGCCGCCTGTACGGCGCTGCGTGGGACTCGACCGCGGTCGTGCGGCGGCGTCTCGCCGCGCTCGACGTGCGCCGGCGCTACTATGCGTTCGGCGCGTACGGAACGCGACTGCTCGGGGCGGCGGCCACGCTGGTCCGGCTGCCGGTGGAGGATGCGCAGCCGGACAGCGCCCGCCTCCCGGCGTTTCGACAGGCGAACCGAGCGCAGCTCGAGCGGTTGCTCACGAACGATCAGCCGGTGGATACCGCTGTCGAGGCGGCGCTGCTGGGCGCGTATTTCACCGCCATGGTGCGCGAGCTCCCTGCCGCCGACCCGGTGCGCCGCGCCGCACTGGGGGGCCGCACGCCGGAAGCGGCCGCGCACCAGATGGTCGCCGCGTCGACGCTCATCACCGTGGAACAGCGACGCGCCCTGCTGTCGGGTGGTGCGGCCGCCCTGGCGCAGTCCCGGGACCCCTTCATCGCGCTGGCCCGGACGATCGACCCGCTCGAGCGGGCCGTGCAGAAACAGGTGACGGCGCTCGTCAGCCAGGAGGCGCAGAACGACGAGCGGGTCGCCCGGGCGGTGCTCGCCGCGTTCGGCACCAGCATCGCCCCCGATGCGACGTTCAGCCTCCGGATCTCGGACGGCGAGGTAAAGCGCTATCCGATGAACGGCACGTACGCGCCGCCGTTTACGACGCTGCACGGCCTGTACGACCGCTCGATCGCGTTCGGTGGACGGGAGCCGTGGAACCTGACCGCCGCGTGGCAGGCGGCGCGGGACTCCGTGAATCTGGCGACGCAGCTGAACGGCGTCTCCACTGCCGACATCATCGGCGGCAATTCAGGGAGTCCGGTGGTGGACCGGAACGGTCGGCTCGTGGGATTGATCTTCGACGAGAACATGGAGGCGCTACCGCTGCGATTCCTGTTCAGCGAGGGAACGGGTCGCTCGGTCTGGGTCGACGCGCGCGGCATCATGGAGGCGCTGCGCCACGTGTACCACGCGGGCGCGCTGGCCGACGAGGTGGCGGGACGCTAAGTCGCGGGCGGCTTCAAGGCAGCGGCGACCGCCGCGAGCAGCGGATCGCTCCCGATCGGTTTGTGGAGAAAGCCGGCCGCTCCCTTGGCGCGCACCTGGACCTCGAGATCCCGATCGTCGCTGGCCGTGATCACGATAACGGGGATGAGCTGCGTGGTCGTTGCCTTGAGCAGCCGGTCGAGCAGCCGCAGGCCGCCACCCGCCGGCAGGTTGACGTCGAGCAGAATCAGTCCGGGGCGCTCGCGCTGGGCGGCCATGAACCCCTGAACGGGGTCGAGTGTCGTCAGGGACGGGTACCCGGCCGCTCGCAGCAGCGCGGAGAGCTGCTGGCCGACTACCTGATCGTCATCGACGATGAGCACCGTCGGCTTGCCGGGTTCGGCCATCGGACCCCAATATTGGTCTGCGGCGCCCCAGCCGCCAAGGCCCGCCCCTGCTCCAGTCCGGAGGCACATCCCTGATGCCGGTCGGTCGAACCGCATCCGCGTTCGTCATCACCTTCGTCTGCGCGCTGGTGGTGTTCACGCTGCCGCGCTTCGCCTGGAACACGCTGCATGCGGGCCAGCGGCCCGATACGACCGCCGTTCAGCACCCCGATTCGGGAGCGGCGGCGCAGGCCCCCGCCGCCACGCCGGCGCCGCCGTCCCTGGCCCCCGACACCCGGACGCTGGGCCAGCGCCTCGTCGGGTTGTTCGGCATCGTGGCGATCCTCGGGCTCGGTGTGCTGCTGTCGCACAACCGGCGCGCGATCAGCTGGCGCGTCGTGGCCTGGGGGGTCGGCCTGCAGTTCGCATTTGCCGTGTTCGTGCTGCGCGTCCCCCTGGGACACACGATCTTCAAGGCACTCGGCGACTTCATCACCGCAATCCTGAGTTTCTCCTACGTCGGCTCTCAATTCGTGTTCGGGGAAATCGGCAAACAGCATTCGAGTCTCGGAGTCATCTTCGCCTTCCAGGTGCTGCCGGCGATCATCTTCGTCTCGGCGCTGTTCGCCGTCCTCTACTATCTCGGCGTCATGCAGGCCGTGGTGCGTGTGTTCGCGGTCGTGATGAACAAGGTGATGGGGGCGAGCGGAGCGGAGAGCTTGAATGTCGCGGCTTCGATCTTCATGGGGCAGACGGAAGCGCCGCTGACGATCCGGCCGTTTCTCGGGAAGATGACCCAATCGGAGCTGATGACGGTCATGACGGCGGGGATGGCCCACGTCTCGGGCTCGATCATGGCGGCCTACATCGCCTTCGGCATCGAAGCCCGGCACCTGCTCACCGCCGTGATCATGACGGCGCCCGGCACGATCATGATGGCCAAGATCTTCGAGCCCGAAACGGCGGTGCCGGAGACACTGGGCGGCGTGAAGGTCGACATTCCCAGGACGGATGTGAACGTTGTAGACGCTGCCGCCCGCGGGACCATCGACGGATTGCACCTGATGTTGAACGTGATTGCCATGCTGATCAGCTTTATCGCGATCATCGCGCTCATCAACGGCGGCTTCGGGTGGGTGCACAGCTACGTGGCCTGGTTCCCGGCGAGCATCCAGACAGTACTCGGTTGGATCTTCGCACCCATAGCCTGGGTCATGGGTGTACCGTGGCACGACAGCGGTACCATCGGGGGCCTGCTCGGCACCCGCATGGCGTTGAACGAGTTCATCGCCTACTCCCAGCTCGGCCCCATGAAGGCGACGCTCAGCCCGGTTTCTTTCACGATCGCTACCTTCGCATTGTGCGGCTTCGCCAACGTCAGCTCGGTGGGGATTCAGATCGGCGGCATCGGGGCCCTCGCCCCGGAGCGGAAACACGATCTCGCGCGGCTCGGCTTCCGCGCCATGCTGGCCGGGACGCTTGCGAACTTCCTCTCGGCGACGCTAGCGGGGATCCTGCTATGAGTGGTAAGTGGTCGGTGGTCAGTGGGGTGGTTGCTCTGGCGCTGGTGTTTCCTGCGTGCACGCGACGGGCTCCACCGCCACCCGCCAAACCGGCGACTACCTCCCCCACCGATTCGGAAATCCCCAACGATGACTTCGGGGCGAGCGTGCGGCGCGGCCTCGCATTGGTGTCGGCGACGCGGGAGAGTCTGCCGTCGTACGACGGCAGCGCGTTGCGCTGCACCAGTTGCCACCTCGACCAGGGACGGCGCGCCAACGGCAGCTGGATCGGGAGCTTCGCCCGCTTCCCGCAATACCGCAGCCGCCGCGGCGCCGTGGAGCTGATCGAGGATCGGGTCAACGACTGCTTCACCCGCAGCCTCAACGGCAAAGGGCTCCCCCCCGGGAGCCCCGACATGCGGGACATCGTCGCCTATCTCGCGTTTCTGTCGTGGCGTTCCCCCGTCGGCGCTCCCCCTCAGGGCCCGAACGCGCGGCTGCAGCGTTTCGCGTCGCTCACGGCGGATACCGCGGCCGGCCACCGGACGTTCGGCACCACCTGCGCGCGCTGCCACGGGCCGGACGGCCAGGGGACACCGGTCGCGCCGCCGCTGTGGGGTATGAAGTCGTTCAACATCGGTGCGGGGATGGCCCGGGTCCGCACCGCTGCGTCGTTCGTGCGGGACAACATGCCGTTCGACCAGCCGGGAACACTCACCGACCAGCAGGCATTTGATGTTGCGGCGTTCGTCGTGGCCCAGCCGCGCCCCGATTTTCCGGGGAAGCAGCTCGACTGGCCGCATGGGGATCCGCCCCCCGATGTCGCGTATCCGACTCTCGCCGCCGCCAAGAAAGCGGCGGGACATTGATCCACTCAGACTGGAGGTAGGTCGCCATGCTCGATCTGAATCTCGCTACTCACCGCCGCGGGTTCCTGGGCCGCGTCGCCACTGCCGCAGCGGCCGTCGGACTCGGCGGACTGATCCCGGGTCGCGTCGAGGCCCTAGACTATTCATCCGCCGACCTCGCGACCGGCGACGCGAGCTACGCCGCGTGGCTCAATGGGATCAAGGGGAAATACAAACAGGTGTACGACGCCGTGGAGCCCAACAACGGCTTCTCCCTCATCTGGGCCCATGTCTTCCTGCTCACCGGTACCGGGGCGTACGGCGTTCCGGAAAGCGATCTGGGCGTTGTGATCGTGCATCGCCATTCGGCGATTCCGATCGCCTTCAAGGACGCGATGTGGGCGAAGTACAAGTTTGGCGAGTTCTTCAAGATCCAGGACAAGAGCACGAACGCGCCGGCGGTGCGGAACGTCTTCGCCAACCTCAAGGAAGGCGACCTGCCGTTCCCTGAAGCGGCGGTCGAGAAGCTGGTGGCGCGGGGCGTGCGGTTCGGCGTCTGCAACATGGCGATCACCTTCTACAGCATGATGTTCGCCCAGCAGATGGGGATGAAAGCGGAGGACATCAAGGCCGACTGGATTGCCAACGTCCTGCCGGGATACACGGTGGTTCCCTCGGGTGTCGTCGCCGTGAACGGCGCGCAGTCGAAAGGATGCTCGTACTGCTACGCGGGCTAGACCCAACTGCGTGAGCGGTGAGCAGTGAGCGGTGAGCGGCAGGCGGCTACTCGAACCCGCTTACCGCTCACCGCTTACCGCTTACGCCTCGTGGGTTTGGGTTGCCGGCGGGGGGCGCCGAAAGCGGCGTAGCAGCGGCCACGCGACCAGCGCACAGACGGCAAGCGGGATGATGACGCCGAGCGACTGGATGACGAGCGCCACGACGGTGATGAAGTTGCGCCACGCATCCCGCACTGCTCCACCCATCACGCCGGGAGAGCCTTCGTCCACGACCGGGATGGGCATGTGGATCGTGAGAGAGAGGGTGCTCACGGCGGCACGGGTCTGCAGGTAGCGCAACCGTCCCTGGTAGCGCTCGATCTCCTCCCGCACGCGCGCGAGCTCCTGCTCCACCGCCAATACATCGGATAGCTTGCCGGTGCGCTGCGCCACGAGCTCGATGAGCCGCGCTTCCAGACGGTGGTCGTTGGCCATGCGCGCCTGCACGTCCACGTATTCCTCCCCCACATCCTGGGCCGTCACGTTCACCGCCTCGACCTTGCCGATCGGCCGCAGGCCGTCGACGGCATCCTCGAAGCGGTCGGACGGCATGCGGATCTCGAGCGTCGCGCCCGGCACCTGTCCGCGGCCCGATTGCGATGTGCTCGACCCGATGAATCCGCCGACGCGCCGGGCCAGAGCCCGCACGAGCACGATCGCGCGGTCCAAGGAGTCCACCTGGAGGGTGGCTGTTCCACTCCGAATCACCAGGTTGGGGAGGACGTCGGTCGCGCCCGGGAGCGCGAGTCCGGCACCGCCACCCGCGTCGCCTCGTGCCCGAGGAGCCGCTTCCGGCGTCGATGCGACCGACACCCTGCCGTCCTTGTTCAACGTGGCCACCTGGTGGGACGGCATTGCACTGTACAGCATCGCACCCCGCTCGCGTTCAGCAGAACGAGTGCAGGAAAGAACGGCGGCGCCTGCCAACGCCAGGAGAGCCAGCCCCTTCAGACGCGTACGCATCACTCCTCCATCGATTAGGTTTTCCAGAGAAGCTCTGCGCAGGTCGACCGCCCACGTTACGCGGCCTGAAGTCCGCGCTCGGCGCTGACGCGACCCGCCATAAATGGCGCTCACGCAGAGTCTTTCAAGACGCGTCGCCCGCAGGCGCCGAGCGGCGGCTTTGAGCCGCCGAAACGAGCGGCGGCTTGTGCAGACCTTCTCGAGGATCGCTGAGAGACGTCGGACGGCGGTGGAGGCACACATGGCTGACAATTGGTTCAGGCGGGCGGTCGTAGGGTCATGTGTTGCCGTGCTCCTAGCCTCGCGGGCGATCGCAGCCCAGGTGGCTCCGGCATGCCTCGTCACGGTCGCACAGGCCGAGGGGCGCTACCAGAAGGCGATCGACGCGGCGCGGCGGCTCGTCTGCGACAGTCTCGCCCCGCGGATCCCGGGTTTGCAGGTGGCGGTGGCGGTCGACGGCAAGCTGGTGTGGTCGGCGGCGTTTGGGTATGCCGACCTGGCACGCCACGCGCGGGTGACGCGCACCACGATGTTCCGCATCGGCAGTGTCTCGAAGCCGCTGACGTCCGTCGCTGTGGCCCAGCTCGTCGAGCAGGGGAAGCTCGATCTCGACGCACCGGTGCAGCGCTACGTCCCGTCCTTCCCCGAGAAACCGTGGCCCGTCACGACCCGCGAGCTCGGGGGACACCTGGCCGGAATCCGTCATTATCAGGGGGACGAGTTTCTCTCGCACACGCCGTATCCATCGGTCACGGCGGGGTTGGCGATTTTCGAGCGCGATTCGCTGCTGTTCGAGCCGGGGACCCGCTTCTCCTACTCGAGCTACGGTTTCAACCTGATTTCGGCGGTGCTGGAGGGAGCTTCAGGCGAGAATTTCCTTTCCTATATGGGCGCGCACGTGATCCGCCCGCTCGGCCTCTCGCACACCGCACCCGATCGCGCGGACAGCCTCATCACCGATCGCACGGCGTTCTACGATCGGGACACGGTCAACGGTGGGTTCCAGGTCGCGCCGGCGGTCGACAACAGCTACAAGTGGGCGGGTGGGGGATTTCTCTCGAGCGCCGAAGATCTGGTGCGATTCGGATCGGCGCTTCTGGGGGCCGGCTTCCTGCGCCTGGCGTCGCTCGACCTGCTGTTCACGAGCCAACGGACGCGCGACGGGCAACCGACGGGGTACGGCGTGGGGTGGTTCGTGGCGATCGACTCGCTGGGCCACCGCCGCGCCTTTCATGGCGGCGGCTCGGTCGGGGGGACGACGGCGTTCGGGCTGGATCGCGACGCGCACATCGCGTTCGCGCTGACCTCGAATCTGACCGACGCCCCTCTCGGCCCCGCGAGCCGGATCGTACCGCTGTTCGTTACTTCGTCGTCTTCCAGCGACGCGCGTCGAACGCCCCATCGGTGAGCGGGACGTCGACCTGAATCTGGTCGTACTCCTCCAGCCAGATCCGTTGCCCGTTCCCCAGAAACAGCACCTGGGCGGACACCCATCCGTTCTTGAACGGCCGGTAATCGTTGAACTGCGTTTCGCTGGTGGCGCTGGTGTCGCGCTGCCCCGGTTCGAGCATGCGGACGAACAGCAGGCGCTCCTTGTCGACCCAGAATTGCCGCGAGTGGAGGTCCCCGGCTTTCGCGCCGACCACGTACACCGGTCGGCCCTGCCACGTGTCGCTGCGGAGCGACGCCAGATCGAAGCCGAGCGATTGCAGCTTGTCGAGCGTCGAGTCCACCGGCTGGGCGTAGATGTCGAAGCCAAGCACCATCAATGGATGGATGAACGCGGTCGACTGGGCGACGGTGTCGCCCTTGAAGGCTATGAGGGAGTCGTGGACGAACAGTATCCCACCATCAGGTGAGAAGCCCGGTCCGTCCCGGAAGTCGATACGCAGCTTTCCCGGAATGGCGGCACGCTCGAACCAGGTCGAGTGCTGCACGCTGTCGGTGGCGAAGTAGCGCGTGTTGTGCTGGACGAAGGTGAGCGACTGGTACCATTTGCCGCTGTAGCGATCGTGCATGGCGCGCACCAGCTCGTCGCCGTTCTTGGGGTCGCTCCCCGCGCCGAGCGCGGCGAGCAACAGGAGAAAGGCACTCATGGTCGATCCTCGAAGTCGGTTCAGGTTTGCAGTCGGTAGCCGGCCTTGCGCGCCGTGAGGATATGGCGCGGGGCCTGCAGGTCGTCTTCCAGTTTGCGGCGCAGCTCGGCGATGTGCGTGTCCACGGTGCGCGACAAGACGGCGGCGCTGTAACCCCATACTTCCGTGAGCAGCTCGACCCGGCTGGCGACCGCGCCACGACGGCGGATCAACGCGACGAGCAGCTCGTACTCCTTGGGAGTCAGCGGCACGGGCGCGCCGTGGCGCAGCACCGTGCGTGACGCGCAATGGACCTCGACGTCGCCGAAGCGCTCGACGAGGGGCGCCGCCGCCTCGGCGGCGATGGCGACACCCGCCCGGCGCATCAGCGCCTCCACCCGCGCGAGCAGCTCCAGCACGCCGAACGGTTTCGTGACGTAGTCGTCCGCGCCGAGTCGCAGGCCGCGCACCTTGTCGGCTTCCTCGCCGCGCGCCGTCAGGATCAGGATCGGGATCTGGCGTCCCTCTTCCCGCAGCGCGCGCAGCACGCGGTAGCCGTCCATTCCGGGCAGCATCAGGTCGAGAATGACGAGGTCCGGAGAAGTCGTACGAGCCCGCATCAGGCCCTTGGGGCCGTCGTCGGCCACCTCGACCTGATAGCCCTCGATCTCGAGGTTGTTGCGCAAACCGTAGGCGAGATCGCGGTTGTCTTCGACGACCAGGACGCGCTTCATGAGTCGACTCGCAGCGTTGCGGGTTCGGGGATCGGCACCGGGCCGGTAGTGGACGTAGCCACGGGGACGGGCGCGGCTGGCAGCTCGAGCACGAACCGGGCCCCGCCGCCCGGTGCACCTTCCACCCACACGCGGCCGCGGTGCAGCGTCGCCAGCTCGCGGACGACCGACAGACCGATGCCGGTGCCGGCGATCGCGGAGCCGCGGTCGCGCTCCAGCCGCCAGAACTGCTCCCAGATCCGCTCGCGGTCGCTCGGCGGCACGCCCGGACCCTGGTCCTGCACCCACAGCCACGTGCGGTCGTTGCGCACGGGGTCGAGTCCGACGGTGACGGTCTGGCCGTCGGGCCCGTACTTCACGGCGTTGTCGAGCAGATTGAGCAGCATCTGGCGCAGCGCGCTCTCGTCCACGCTCGCCACAATGCCGTCGGGGAGTGAGGTGAGCAGCCGCACGCGCCGCGTCTCGGCGAGCGGCGTGAAGCTCTCGACCATGCCGCGGACGCAGGGGCCGAGCAGCGTCGGCACCGGCGCCACGCGCACCGACTGGCGCTCGGAACGGGAGAAGTGCAACAGGTTCTCCACCAGGTGTGTCAGGCGTCTCGCTTCCTGATCGATGATCTCGAGCGAGCGGCGCCGCTCGTCGTCGGAACGGACGCGGCCCAGCACGAGCGTTTCGGCGAACATGCGGATCTGCGCGAGCGGCGTGCGCAGCTCGTGCGACACGCCGGAGACGAATTGGGTGCGCAGCACCGACAGCTCCGACTCGCGGCGCAGCTGGATCATCGCGATGATCATTAACCCTGCGGTCAACAGCAGCAGGGTGACGAGCAGGGGCATTCGCGATCGGGGAAGCCCACCGATCACCAGTTTGCCGGCGATGCCGGGGCGCAGGGAAACGTCGACACTCAAGTTGGCGAAGTAGCTGCCGAGCGTGTCATGGGCCGTGATCGACGACGCATATTGCGCGGCCGACTTGTAGAGTGGCGTGCCGCGTGCGTCGTGCACCACCACCGAGCCGATCGAATCGAGCGCAACCCCGCCGGTCAGCGCCGGCACGAGCAGCGGCGCCGACGTATCGACTGCGGCGAAGGTACTGTTAAGCGCCTCCACGTCGCTCACCAGGCCGAAAACCCGGGCTTGCGCTCGCCCCGATGCCCGCGGCAGCGTAAACACGGTGAGCATCGAGTGCTCTCCCTGCGGCCCCCCGATGACCGAGGCGAGGTCCTCCATCGAGGGCGGTGGCAGGGTCCGTAACCGCTGCATCACTGTATCCGCGAGCCAACGGCGCCAAGTCGCAGACGGCACAGCCCCGCCGAACACCAATTGATGAGTGGCGGTGTCAAATTCGTACGTGTAGCGGATACGACGATAAAACGGAGCCGCGGTCGCGGCAGCATTCGAATCGTCCGGCAGCGACAAGTGAGCGGGATCTGGGACGTGGCCCAACTTCGTGCGCCCATGATCGATGGCCTTGAGCGCCGGCACAAAAGAGTAATAGAAGAGCGTCCCCGCGGAGCGCTGGGCGAACCGCGTCGCGGCGTACGCCGAGTAATCTCGCAGTACCCGCTCTGCCTGCATCTTCTGGTGTTGCGACGCCCCCACCGCCTGCCACGCGAGTACCACCGCGAACGCCAGGGCGAAAACGAGCAGCAGGGTGATCGAGGCGGCGCGCCGCCGCCGCACGGGGTGTGGGAATCGCATCGGTGACAATGCTAACCCGCAATCCACGTGCCCGCCGAGGCCGTTGACCGATTCCTGACAGGTCGTACACCGCACCTCCACCCGGCGGGCCCTGAGGGTGGGCAGATTGCCTCGCAGCTGATGGAACCCGCGGTTCAGTACGGTGGTAGCAGACTCAGGTAGGATGAAGCGAGGTCTTTTTGGTCGCGGCTGAGGTGTGACGGCCACCTCACCCGACCGGTCAGCCCGGCGAGCTTTCAGCGCCGGGTTTGGCTTTTCTAGATGTCTGACGTCAGATGTCTGACGTCAGTTCACCTGCGTATCGAACGCACCCGTCAGCACCCGCCCATTCACCTTCACTTGAACCCAGATCCGATAGTGTCCCGACTGCGGGAACGCATACGGCAGCGTCACCGTCCCCGGATCGCCCTCCGTCACCATGGACGCCATCGGAGATGTAGCGCGCTCGGCGGCGGTAATCCGGTTCCCCAGCACCCCGCGTACCGTGTCCCCCGGTTGGCGCAGGGCATAGGCGAGCTGCGCTGCCATTGTGATCGTTCCCGCCGGATGCAGATGCACGAACACCGCCCCGTCGGCGCGGGCGATCACCGCGTGGCTCATCATCCCCATGTATGGCTCGAGCGTCACCGGTTGCCCGTCGCGCCCGCGGACACTGAACCGGAGCTCAACGTCTCGCCCCGCAACGAGCGGCGCCGAATCCTGAACCCAGGTCATCGTCAACCCGTCCTCGAGCGAAACAGCTGATAGCTGATAGCTGATAGCTGACGGCTGATCTCTCTCCCACCAGGAGTCGTCGGGGTCGAGCGCCCTCCACGGATCCGGACTCGCGGGCACGTCGAGCGAGTCGAGCAGCGTCTGCGTGAATCCGCTCTCGTGTACGACGTCGGCATACAGGCGGTAGCGTCCCGGCGGGAGCGGCGGCACCGCAGTGCGGAACGTGCTCGAGTCCACCATCAAGGGGTGCAGGTGCGCGAAGCCCTGGAGATCGTCGCGCACGAGAAACAGGTGCATCAGCTTGCCGTGATCGGGAACGAGCGGCGTGAACTGGCGCCCCAGCCACTCCGAATCGGTGATGGCGAGGGTGAGGACGTGCCCTGGACCGGTGGCGATGGTGGTCTTCACCACCATTGGACGATAGAGGCTGGCGGAATGGGCCGCGTCGTCCGCGTCCCACCATTTCTTTCCGGCGAACAGGGCGAGGGCGAGCAGCGGCACGGCGAGGAGCCGGATCCACCACGAGCGCCGGCGCCGGCCGGCGTCCGGCTCGGTTCCCGGCGCGAGCACGCTCTCCCGCACGGCGGCGCCCACGATCGTGATCGCCCCCACGAACAGAAATGCGCCGAGCCCGAGGAGCGCGATGGCGAGCGGTGTGTCGAATCCGAGACGGCGCGTCGCGATGGAATTCACGGGCACGATCACGCTTCCGGATCCGGCGGCCCCGCGCACGGTGACCTGGATGCTGTACGCCCCACCTTCCATCAGCCACAGCTGGGCGCTGTAGAGATCGCGCGCTCCGGGGACCGCTTTGGCGCTGTCGGGAGGCGGCTCCTCGGCGGTGGGCCGCCCGCCGCGCAGCGGCAGGACGAGGACCGATTGCAGGCCGCTGCCGGAGAGCAGGCGTACCGTGATCTCGGCCAGGCCGGGGACGATGCCGGGGGGGCGCACGATGACGCGGACGCGGTACGGCCCTGCCGCGCCTTCGAACACGGTGTCGGGGCTGCCGACGTGCGCGCTGGCCACGAGCAGTACGGCGGCCGCGACGAGCGTTCCCGACCACCGGGGGTTCATCGCCGGACGCGCGCCATCCAGGTGCCCCACCACAGACCCACTCGGCTTCCGGCGACGGCGATCGCTGCGGCGGTGACCACGCTCGGGACGGTCAGCGGATTGTTGCGGATACCCCAGAACCGGTATTGCCAGGGACCGGGCTGGTTGTTGTAGTTCCACCGCCCGGTGCCGAACACGAAGTTTTCGCTCCGGGGACTGACGAGGAACTTCGTCCAGTACCATTGCACGGCGAGCAGCACCACCACGAAGCCGATCCCCGCGAGCGCCGCGCGGGCCCAGTCGTTCTCCGCCCCGCGCCGCAGCACGAGGTCGATCACGAACGCGGGGACGACGAGCAGGATCGGAAACGGCGGCGGCACGAAGTGATCCACCGCGTTGTAAATGGGCGCGAGCTTCGGTGTCGCGGGGAAGAGCTGCAGGATCCAGATCATCAGGATCGTCACGGTCATGTAGACGGCGGCTGCGGTAGTGGCGGGCCAGCGCAGCGTGGACGTCCGCGCCGTGGCGACGAGGAGAATCGGGAATGCGGCGGCGCAGACCTTGTAATAGAGGGCG
>Ga0310811_10006015_pt1 | contig 15453 bp, 16 predicted proteins | sample YCmetagenome_FD_207642 | JGI IMG/M metagenome (GOLD analysis project Ga0310811, IMG submission 207642) | Soil microbial communities from experimental microcosm in Duke University, North Carolina, United States - YC | ecosystem: Engineered > Artificial ecosystem > Soil microcosm > Unclassified ...
GCATCAGCGCCTTCGGCGGATGGCCGAACAATTCCAGCACTGATTTGGGATCGAGCTGGTCGAGGCCCTCGAACTCCTCGGCATGAATGCCGCGGGTGACGAACAGGCAGTCGATGCCGAACTCACGAGCGCCGGTCAGGTCGGTCCGGACGGAATCGCCGATCGCCAGCACCTTTTTCCGGTCGATCGGGTGCCCCTGGCGTTCGCCGGCGAGCGCCATTGCGCGCTCGTAGATCGGCCGGTGCGGCTTGCCGTAGAAGATCACCTCGCCGCCGAGCTCGCGGTACAGCTCGGCAATCGCACCGGCGCAATAGATCAGCCGGTCGCCGCGCTCGACCACGATGTCGGGGTTGGCGCAGACCAGCGTGAGCTTGCGCTCGCGCGCCTTCAGCATCATGGCGCGATAGTCTTCCGCGGTCTCGGTCTCGTCGTCATAGAGGCCGGTGCAGACGATGTAGTCGGCCTCTTCCAGCGGCGCGGTCTTGGCGTCGAGGCCGCGGTAGATCGAGTTGTCGCGCTCGGGGCCGAGCCAGAACATTTTGCGGCCGGGATGCTCGGCGACATAGAGCCGGGTCAAATCGCCGGAGGAGACGATCGCGTCGTAGGTTTCGTCGGCAACGCCGAGCTTGCGCAATTGCCGTTGCACGGAGTCGGCCGGACGCGGCGCGTTGGTAATCAGGATCACCGTACCGCCATGGCTGCGATAGGTGTGCAGCGCCTCGCAGGCCTCGGGGAAGGATTCCAGGCCGTTATGGACCACGCCCCAGATGTCGCTGAGCACGACGTCGACCCCGCCCACGAGTTCGCGCAGGCTTTGTGCGAAATGCAGCGTGGTCATGATGCGAGCGGCCGATCAGATGCGGCGCGCGAGCGCCGCGTTGCCGGTGATGCGCTGTGACGGGTTGGCAGGCGTCGTCGCTGTTGTTGCACTTGGGCTGGGCGTACCGGAACCATTGGATCCCTGAATGTCTTGCGCCTGGTTTGGCGAGCCCCCGCCGGTAGCAGATGCCCCCTCGGGCCGCAATGGCCGGGGCGGCGCGAACAGAAAGCCCTGGCCGAACCGCACGTCATAGTCGAGCAAATCGACCACTGCGCGCTCGCCCTCGATCCGCTCCGCGATCAGGTCGATGCCGAAGCGGCCGAGCAGATCGGACAGGTCCGAGGGGTGAATGTCCGAGGCCGAGGCCTGCTTCGGGTCGAGAAGGAGAGAGGCCGGAACCTTGATGAAGCGGACGCCGCGGTCGGCGAGCTCGCGCGGCTCGATCCGCAAGTCCGTGACATGGTCGATCGAGAAGCGGAAGCCGCGCTGGGCGAGCGCAGCGAGGTTCTCGGTTTCGGCCGGACCCAGGGCACGGAAGGTCGACTGCTTGAACTCGAGCACCAGGGACGGCGCCAGCGCGCGGTTGGCCTCTAGGAAATCAAGGCATTGTGCGAAGGTGGTGGAATTGCCGAGCGTCGAAGCCGCGACGTTGCAGAACACGCCGACATCCTTGTTGCGCACCATCAGCCGGCGCAACACCTGGACGCAGCGCAGCAACACCATGTTGTCGATGCGGCCGATCAGCCCGGAGGCCTCGGCGATGCTGATGAACTCTTCCGCGGCGATCAACTGGTCGCGCTCGTCGCGGACCCGGGTCACCGCTTCGTAGAAGCGGACCTTGCGCTGCGGCAGCGTCACCATCGGTTGGAGGAAGATGTCGATGCGGTTCTCGTCGATGGCGTTGCGCAGCGTCGCCAGTATCTGGGTCTGGTTGCGGCCATTGACCGCCTGAACGGCATTGGCGGTCTGGGTCTGAACGGCGGGGGACGTCGGCCGCGGCGGCGGAGCAGGAAGCGGCGGGGCAGCGGCCGGCCGCTCCTCGAAGGCCGCAATCAGGTCAACCGGGCTTTCCGGCTCCGGCCGGGCGACCGGAGCAGCGGGGGTCGGTGCCGGCGCATGACCGGCAAGCAGATCCTCATGGGTCGACACGGTGGCGGCAAGCTGCCTGACCAGCCCGCCGAGCTCGTTGATCTCGCCGACCACCGACTGGACGCGATCGGAATTGGCCGAATTGGACGAGGCGATGCGGCCTTCGATCGCAGCTAACCGGCGCCCGAATTCGGCCACCTGGCGGGCGAGGTCGGCGGTGCCGCGCGACAGGTCGGCAATCTGGCCGCCGACGTCGCTGCGGTCGCGCAGCCGCATCGAGACCGCGTTGTAGAGGATCAGGAAGGTCAGCGCGGTCAGCGCCACGATCGCGGATTCGGTTCCGCTGATGCCGGCAACCGCGTAGAGCACGAGCCCGAGCGAGGCCGCGACCAGAACCATGCAGATGGCGATGAAGATCGTCGAAATGCGAATCATGCCGCGCGCTACGCCTCAAGAGCTGACTGCCTGACCCGGGAAAACACGGGCTGCAATTCGCACCCGTTGCGCCTCATGCTCCCCAAGCATGCATGACCTTAACATCATTGTTGATTCGAGGGGATAGCGGCCGCGAGCGCGTGTGGAGGTGATCAGGACGGCGCGGCGGCACCGACCGTGTCGGCCGAGACCGCCTCGCGGCTGCCGAGCGGCTTGGGCTGCCCGGTGGTCGTGTCGCGCAGGGTTTGCCGCTCGATCTCCGAGTTCAGCTCGGCGCCGAACATGATGACGATCGCCGACATCCACATCCAGGTCATCAAGCCGATCGCTGCCCCGAGCGAGCCGTAGGTCGCGTTGTAATTGGCGAAGGCCGAGAGATACCAGGACAGCAGCGCCGAGCCGGCGATCCAGAGCAGGGCGGCCGCCACCGCGCCGAGGCTGAGCCATTGCCAGCGTGGCTTGTCGCGGCTTGGCGCGAAACGATAGAGGATAGCGAGCGCCGCCAGCAGGATGACGAGCAGCAGCGGCCAGCGCGACAGCGCGACGATCAGCTTGCTCTCGGGCGCGATACCGAGATGATCGAGCGCAAGCGGGAAGGCGACCACTGCGCCGACCATCAGCAAGAGCGCGACGATGCCGCCGACCGTGAAGCTCAGGGAAATCAGGTTCAGCTTGATGAAACCGCGCTTCTCGCGCTCCTCGTAAGCCACGTTGAGCGCGTCGAAGATCGATTTGACGCCGGCGTTCGCGCTCCAGATCGCGAGCACGAGGCCGAACAGGAAGGCGGCGCCGAGCGCCGTGTTGCCGTTCGACACCACGCGCGCGACCTGGTCTTCGACGATCTGGAAAGAGCCCTCCGGCAGCATCGTCGCGAGCGTCTGGAGATTTTTGCTGATGGTCGAGGGATCGGCGAACAGTCCGTACGAGGAGACGAGCGCGGTCACGGCGGGGAAGATTGCAAGGAGCCCAAAGAAGACGACGCCGCCGGCGGTCGCGAGCAACCGATCGTCGTCGATGCGTTGATAGGTACGCCAGAAGATATCCTTCCAGCCCGCCCAGGGAATCGCGAAGGGGCTTTTCGCGCGGCGGCCGTGGCCGGGCTGAATGGCGGCGCCTGCCGGGCTTGTTTCCGGTGAATGCCCTTCGCTGTTGCGGTCGTCTTGAGGAGGGCCGGGCCGGATGAAGCCGGAATCCTGAAAGTAGCGTTCGGCGGTCAGTACGAAAACGGCTGTGGCGGCGACCAGCAGCCAGCTGTCGAACTGCTCAGTGAGCCGCGCACGCATGTCAGGCGTCCAATCCGTGGCGGTGGCGCTTTCGGCGTGCCGCCGTGACCCCCAGCAGTCCGATTGCCGCGAGCATCAAGCCGAGTTGGACAGGGCGCTTGGCAAGAACCGGCGAAGCCCTGCCGTCCCGGCTGCGTTCGCCCGGTGCGAGCGGCACCAGGGGAATCGTCGTCGCCACTTCTTTCACCGCCTGCTTGACCGTTCCGCGCGGGATCCGTGGCGTCGCAATCGCAACGCGCATGCGGCTGGCGAGCGGCACGATCGGCTTGGTCCGGCGCTTGATCTGGGCTGTGGCCACTCCGGCGCAGGCTGCGGCGAGGATCAACAGCACGGCTGCGGCGGCACCAAAGCCCCAGAACTGCCCGTAAGTGATGGCAACCCAGCGATACAATGCGATCAGACCGACAAAGAAGGCCGCGATCACGAACAGCCCGGCCACCGTGAACAATCCAGCCGCGACCGCATAGGACGTGATCCGTCCGGTGGTCTGGCTGGTGCGGTCACGCATATAGGACTGCGCGGCGCGCTTGAGATGGTTGAGTTTCAGCGCCATGCCGGCGCGCAGCAATTCGCCCGATGGCGCGAGCATGTGGACATCCTCCGGGAGCGAAACATTCGTCGGGGGATGAACGTGGCGGAATTTGACTTGTTCCGCTGAACAGGCTGGATCAGCCGAGATCGGCGGCCGCGATCCAGAACACTTCGCCCTCGGAATCTTCCGTGTCGAGCCAGAGCAGGGGCAGTTCCGGAAAGGCCTCGTCGACCAGCTCGCGACCGCGGCCGATCTCGCAGATCAGGCCGCCGTCCGGCGTCAAATGATCGGGCGCCTCGCGCAGGATACGCCTGACCACGTCGAGGCCGTCGGCGCCGCCGTCGAAGGCAAGTTTCGGCTCGGCCCGGCATTCCGGCGGCAATGCCGCCATGCCTTCGGCGTCGACGTAGGGCGGGTTGGTGATGATCAAATCGTATCTGCTATCGCCGAGCGGGGCGAACAGGTCGCCGCGATGGAGCGTGATCCGCTCATCCAGTCCATGTTCCCCAACATTGCGTGCAGCGACTTCGAGCGCACCCCTGGAGATGTCGACGGCATCGACCGCAGCGTTCGGGAAGTGATGTGCGGCGAGGATCGCGAGGCATCCGGATCCCGTGCAGAGATCGAGCACGCGCTCGACTGCGGTGGGATCGTCGATCAGCGCGCCGGCGCCATCCTCGCCGCCGAAATGCGAATCCAAGAGCTCGCCGATGAAGGAACGCGGAACGATGACGCGTTCGTCGACATAGAAGGGCAGGCCGCGCATGTAGATCTTGTTGACGAGGTAGGCCGTCGGCTTGCGCGTCGTCACCCGCCGATGGATGAGATCGAGCAGAACCTTGCCTTCCGCCGCGGTGACGCGAGCATTGGCGAAGCTCTCGAACTGATCGGGATGCAGATGCAAGGCCTCGCAGACCAGGAAAGCGGCTTCGGCCACCGGATCGGTCGTGCCGTGGGCAAACGCAAGCTTCGCCTCGACGAAACGGCTGACGGCATAGCGGACGAAATCGATCAGCGTCAGCAACTCGCCGCGGCCGACCTTGGCAAGCTTAGGTGCGGCGCGGCCGCGTACGGGCGTCTTGGATGCACGTGCCATCAGAATCTTGCCATCAGGATTTGGTCCAGCGTGCGGCGGCCTCGTCGTCGCGGGCATGGGCCTCGACCCAGCCGGTGCCGGTGGCGCTCTCTTCCTTCTTCCAGAACGGCGCGCTGGTCTTGAGATAATCCATCAGGAATTCGGCAGCCTCGAACGCCGCGCGGCGGTGCTGCGAGGCGGTGAGCACCAGCACGATATTCTGGCCGGGCATGAAGCGCCCGACCCGATGGATGACCGTGACGCCGTTCAGCGGCCAGCGCGAAATGGCCTCGTCGACATGGCGCTTGATCTCTTCTTCCGCCATGCCGGGATAATGCTCGAGCGTGAGCGCTGCGATCTTCGAACTGTCCTCGTCGGCGCGGCAGATGCCGGAGAAGCTGACGACCGCGCCGATATCGGTGCGACTCTTGGTCAGCACCGCGATCTCGCGCGCGATGTCGAAATCGTCTTCCTGGATGCGGATGGCGACGGGGCAGGTGGTGACAGCGGAGGTCATGACCTAGCCGCCGGTCATCGGCGGGAAGAAGGCGATCTCGCGGGCGCCTGATATCGCCGCATCGGCCTTGACGTGGGCATGATCGATCGCGGTGCGGATCACCTTCGGCTTCTCGAAGGCGTAAGCGTAGGCTTCGCTCTGGCCGGACAGCCAGGCGATCAGCTCCTCGACCGTGCGCACGGTCGCGGGCGGGTCGATAGTCTCCTCGGCCTTGCCGACGCGCTCGCGCACCCAGGCGAAATACTTCACCTTCATCCCTCATCCTCCTTGATGAGGTGATGGATGCCGGCGCGGAAATAATCGTAGCCGGTGTACATGGTCAGGATCGCCGAGGCCCACAGCAGGACGAGGCCGATCAGCGAGACCACTGGCAGCACTTCGTCGCCGGCTGGACCTGCGAGCAGGAAGCCGATGGCGACGAGTTGCACGGTAGTCTTCCACTTGGCGAGCTGGGTCACGGGCACGCTGACGCGCAGCGCCGCCAGATACTCGCGCAGGCCCGAGACCAGGATCTCGCGGCACAGGATCACGATGGCGGCCCACAGCGACCAGCCATGGATGATGCCGTCGGCGGCCAGCATCAGCAGGCACGAGGCGACCAGCAGCTTGTCGGCGATCGGATCGAGCATGCGGCCGAACGCCGATTGCTGATTCCAGATCCGGGCGTAATAGCCGTCGAGATAGTCGGTCACCGCGGCGCCGATGAAGATCGCGACTGCGACCCAGCGCAGCCACAGGGGATAGTCCATGATCGACTGCGCATAGATGCACCCGACCACGACCGGGATCGCGGCGATCCGGCCATAGGTCAGGAGGTTCGGGAGGGACATCGCGCGGCTGGTCGTCCCTCGTGTCGTGGCGATGTTCATCCGTCCTACCAATACCGCTGAAGCCTGAAGGTCAACCGTCCGTCCCCAATTGGGGGTACCGGATGCGACGACCATATGACTACAGCGCCTTTAGTTCACCCCGGCTGGGGATGGAAATAGTCGAATATCCTGCGGGCGCTCTCCGCGCTCACCCCAGGAACCTTGCCGAGATCGGCGATCGAGGCCCGTTCGATCTCCTTCAGGGTTCCGAAATGATGCAGCAAGGCACGTTTGCGTGACGGGCCGATGCCCGGAATCTCCTGCAAGCCGGCCTCACGGATGTCCTTCTTGCGCAGCTTGCGGTGCGAGCCGATGACAAAGCGGTGGGCCTCGTCCCGCAGGCGCTGGATGAAATAGAGCACGGGGTCGCGCGGCTCGAGCTTGATCGCCTCGCGCTCCGGCATGAACAGGGTCTCGCGGCCGGCATCCCGGTCCGGGCCCTTGGCGACCGACATCAGCGACACCTGGGTCAGGCCGAGACTGGTAAAGATCTCGCGGACAGCGTTGAGCTGGCCACGGCCGCCGTCGATGATGACGAGGTCAGGCCATTGCGGGAAATCATCGTCCTTGGCTTTGGCGGCGCTCTCTTCGGGCGGGTTGATCAGGCGCTTGAAGCGGCGCTCCAGCACCTCGCGCATCATGGCGAAGTCGTCGCCCGGCGTGATCCCTTCCGACTTGATGTTGAACTTGCGGTACTGGTTTTTGACGAAACCATCCGGGCCGGCGACGATCATGGCGCCGACCGCATTGGTGCCCTGGATGTGGCTGTTGTCGTAGACCTCGATGCGCTTGGGCGCGTGCGGCAGGCTCAGCGTCGTGGCCATGGCGTCGAGCAGCCGGCTCTGGGTTGCGGTATCCGCAAGCTTGCGGCCGAGCGCCTCGCGCGCGTTGGTCAGCGCGTGGGTGACGAGCTCCTTCTTCTCGCCGCGCTTGGGCGCGAGGACCTCGATCTTGTGGCCGGCCTTGATCGTCAGCGCATTGGCGAGAAGCTCCATCTCCTCGATCTCGTGCGAGAGCAGGATCGTCTTCGGCGGTGGCTTGTCGTCGTAGAACTGGGCGAGGAACGAGCCCAGCACTTCCTCCGGCGTATATGTCTTCTCCGCGCGCGGGAAATAAGCCCGGTTGCCCCAGTTCTGCCCGGTGCGGAAGAAGAACACTTCGACGCAGGAGAAGCCGCCCTCCTGATGGATGGCGAACACGTCGGCTTCCTCCACGGTGCGCGGATTGATGCCCTGCTGCGACTGGATCGCCGACAGCGCGGCAAGACGGTCGCGATAGAGCGCCGCGCTCTCGAATTCGAGCTCGCCGGAGGCCTTTTCCATCTCGCCAGCGAGCTCCTGCTTCACCGCCTGGCTCTTGCCGGAGAGGAAGTCGGTGGCCTCGCGCACCAGCGTCGTATAGCCCGGGAAATCGATCTCGCGGGTGCAGGGGCCGGCGCAGCGGCGGATCTGGTAGAGCAGACAGGGCCGGGTGCGGCTCTCGAAGAAGGAGTCCGTGCAGGAGCGGATCAGGAACGCGCGCTGCAAGGCCGTGATGGTGCGGTTGACCGCGCCGGCGGAGGCGAACGGGCCGAAATAGCGTCCAGGCCGGGTCTGCGCGCCGCGATGCTTGAGGATTTGCGGCGCCCAATGGTCGCCGGTGATCAGGATATAGGGAAACGACTTGTCGTCGCGCAGCTGCACGTTGAAGCGCGGCCGCAGCTGCTTGATCAGGTTGGCTTCCAGCAGCAGCGCCTCGGTCTCGGTCGTGGTCGAGACGATCTCCACGGTCACCGTGGCCGCGATCATGCACAGGATTCGCGCCGGCAGCGGCGCGCTCTGGCGCGCGTAGTTGGACAGGCGCTTTTTGACGTTCTTGGCCTTGCCGACATAGAGCACGTCAGCGTTCGCACTCAGCATGCGATAGACGCCGGGCGAGGTCGGCGCCAGGCGGACCGCGCGCTCGATCGCCTCGTGACCGGTCGCCAGCGGCTCTTCGCCGATCGCGCCGCTCTCTTCCAGGATGTCAGGCAGCCGCGCATCGTCCTCGTCATCGCTGCCGGCGGCGGGATCGAGGTCGGGCGGTGTCAGCCCCTCGGGCGGGGCGTCGGCCTTCGCGGCTTGCGGCGATTTGCGCGCGCGCGCGTCGTCCGGATTGTCGGAGGAATCGTGAACCATGGTGCGAATTTAGGCGCTGGGGGGATCGATTTGAAGTTCCGGCCGGGCCGCACGCACAGGAAGGCCGCGCAGTTCCCGGTAACGCTTGCTTAAGCCTGTTAACAGCGCGGTAACCCGGCTTAACAGGCCTTTAACTTAAAACTCTCGATAAATCTTACGCGAAAAAGTGGTGGTTCCGTAACCATGCGATTTGGCCTGGCGCGGCGGCGCGGGCGTCGCACCCGGTGACGGCAAGTTGCGTTGGAGTGTGTGATGAAGGGGCTCGTTGTAGGCGCAGCCGCGTTGGTTGCAGCCGGCTGGACGGCTTCGGCAGAGGCCGCCGATTTCAATTACGGGCAGCGTGCGCCCTATACGGTCAATCAGCCGCTCAATGCCTATAGCTGGGCCGGCCCGTATCTCGGCGGCAATCTCGGCTATGAATGGGGCTCGGTGAGCAATACGCCCGTGAAGCCCTCCGGCTTCGTCGGAGGCGTGCAGGCCGGCTACAATTTCCAGAACGGCCCCTGGGTGTTCGGTGTCGAGGGCGACATTCAGGCCGCTGGTGCCGACGATACGTTCGCGCCCTGGAAGTTCTCCAATCCCTGGTTCGGCACGCTGCGCGGCCGCGCCGGCTATGCCTTCAGCAACGTCCTCGTCTACGGCACCGCCGGCCTCGCCTTCGGCGAGTTGCGCGCGCAGACCTTCGGCTGGACGGAGTCGCACACCACCGCGGGCTGGACCGCCGGCGTCGGCGCGGAAGTCGGCTTCGCGCCGAACTGGAGCGCGAAGCTCGAATATCTCTACATCGATCTGTCGTCGAGCCAGTTCGCCATTACGGGCGTGTCAAACGGCTATAGCGCCAGCGTTGTTCGCGCAGGCGTGAACTATCACTTCTGATAGCCAAATAAGAAAATACCGGACCACAACCTCCCGGCCGCTCGCGGCCGGGATTTTTTTGCGCCGATGTCTTTGAGCGAGGTCCGCTAGGACAGGATCACGAGATTGACCGCCTTTGGTCCCTTGCCCTTCTTGTCCGGTTCGACTTCGAATGTGATGCGCTGTCCTTCGGCGAGGTCCTTCAGTCCCGCCCGCTCAACAGCGGTGATGTGAACGAAGACATCGCGACCGCCGTCATCCGGTTTGATAAAGCCGTAGCCGCGCTCGCCGTTGAAGAACTTAACCGTTCCCGTCATGGCCATCGGGAAACTCCCCCTCATTGCTCCTCCGTCGCAACGCAGACGCGCGTCACGACATGACCGGGCGCTACGAAGCCCGGGAGAGCTGGCCATCCTTGGGCGAACCCAACGGTCCGACCGGATCTTTTTAGGCCTTCACTCCGCCGCAACCATTCGCGGAAGCGGAACGTAAAGCCAGTCACGGAAAACAGCATAATACGGTTCTTTGCAGATTGACTACCGCTCCTGCATATTTTTCCCAAGAATGGCGGTGGCTTAGGGCTTCGGCACCTCTAATCGGAATCTGGCAGCTCCGCCTTGGCCGAGTGGCATTTCGAGTTCAGGCAGGATGGTCTTGAGCTCGCTTTGCAGTGTGTACGGCGGATTGACGATCATGAGCCCGGTCGAGGTGAGCGCTCCGCCGTCGGCTTGCGGCGCAACGCTGAATTCGAGACGCAGACATTTTCCCTGCGGCTTTGCTGCGGCTGCGAGCCGGGCCACCAACTGTGCCAAGGTGTCGGTCGCGCGTCGGCTTTTGACGGGGTACCAGATTACATAGATACCGGTCGGCCATTTCGCGAAGGCGCTGGAGAAGGCCTCGCCCAATCTTTCAAACTCGTCCTTCGCCTCGAACGGCGGGTCGATCAGCACGAGTCCGCGCCGCTCCTTCGGCGGCACGAAAGCCGGCAGTGCCATCCAGCCGTCGAGATCGACCACGCGCGCCTGTTCGTCGCGCCGCAACACATCGATCAGTGCCTTGCGCGCCTTCGGCTCAAGCTCGCAGGCGACAAGCCGGTCCTGCGGCCGCATCAGGCCGCGCGCGATCAGGGGCGAGCCCGGATACGCCTTGAGCTCACCCTTCGGATTGAAGGCGCGGACGATGTCGATATACGGCTTGGTCAGCGCGATGCTCTCGTTCGAGAGGCGCGCCTGCATCAACCGCGCGATCCCCGTCAGCCACTCGCCGCTACGGCGCGCCTCGTCGCTGTCGAGATCATAGAGGCCGGCGCCCGCATGGGTGTCGATGACGCGGAAGGCGGCCGGCTTGTCCTGCAAATAAGTGAGGATGCGCGCCAGCACGATGTGCTTGATGACATCGGCGAAGTTGCCGGCGTGAAAGGCGTGACGATAGTTCATGAGATCGGACCGCGTTGTCTTGCGTGATCCTAACCCCTTGTCATTGCGAGCGCAGCGAAGCAATCAAGAATCTAACCGCGGCGGCAGTCTGGATTGCTTCGCTGCGCTCGCAATGACGGGAGCTAACCGCCCCTGATCGGCGGCATCGTCACCTGGTCGCGGCGGCAGGCGCGGCGTTCGAGTTCGTCGCAGGCGCGGAATTGCAGGTCCTTGCTGAGGCAGATGCGGACCTCGGAGAGCCGGGTCCGGTTGCAGGTGACCGAGACGGCTGCGTTGCTCAGGCCTGGATTGGCCTTGATGAAGGCTTCTTCCACCTCGGCCGGCGCCACGGTCTTGGCCTGCGACAGCTCGAGATATTCGGCCGGGATCTTGATCGCGGCGCGCGCTTTGCGGATCGTCTCGAAGTAGTTGCGGCCGTCGAGCCCGGAGCAGGTGCCGTGCTTGTCCCACTCGTTGAAGATCAGGCCGGTCGCCGGCATCAAATCGAGCATCGAGGAAACGATGTTGCGGTTCAGCCGCGGCGACGGCCGCTGGCAATATTCCGGAAAGCCGTTCTCGTATTGCGGCCACAGCCCGTGCACCACGAAGGAAAAGGGCCGTCCTTCGCACTGGATGTTGGAGCGCCCGCCGCTGCGACCGCGCTCGGCGGCTTCCTCGCAGAACGACGGCGACCAGGACAGCGACAGCACATAGAAGTCGAATTCGCCGGGCGCGTTCTGCCGCTTGTCCTGGGCCCTCGCGCCGCCCGCCAGCGAGATCAGTCCGGCGGCCAGGGTCAGCGAAATCATCAGACGGGAGAATGATTGCAATCTAAAATGAAACATGACGATGCCCCTCAACTAGACTGTGCAATCAGCCTAGCAGTCATAGAGAACATTTCAAGAACAAAGTTGATGCGACCGACGTTCGGCCGCTCGATTGGCCCGAATCAGGGCTCGTCAGCTCAGGGCTTGGCGGCGCGGCAGGACGGATTGTAGGCCCAGTTGCGATCGAGCCCGACCACGCACCATTCGACGCCCTGGCCATAGCCGGCAAAGCCGCCATCCTCGACGATCGAGAAGTGCACCCGGCGTACCTTGCCGTCAGTGAGCATGGCCTCGCCGGTGCAGAAGCGGCGCGGAATGTTGTCCGACGCCCAGGGCCGGAAGGCGGTCTCGTGAACGTTCGAGAAGCCCGTGATCCTCAGCGACGAATTCCAGAACGAGCTTTCCTTTTCCCAGAACTGGGTCGAGATCGTCGGCAGCGCCTTGTCGCATTCGGCGACATTGCCGTCATAACGCGGCCCGCTCAGCCAGAAATTCAGCTCCAGGGGATTGGCCGCCTTGGCCTCAGTGAGCGACAGCGCTCCGAACATGAGGCCGAGAACGGCGGCAAAGCGAAGCGATTTCAGGGAGGTCGAGGCGCGCATGGGCAATCCAGACAGAATGATCTGCGAAGGTCGGACGGTGCCGCGAAGGGCGGGGGAGGTCAAGTGCAGCGCGGCAACACTTGGCCAGGAGTTGATCAAACGCCGCAGCCGACAGGCCTTCCGTTCTTTTCACCGCCGCTCCGGCACCGTAAACTGATGCCAACCAATCGGAGTGACGGGAATGCGAATCATTGCGGCCGCTGGCCTTCTTGCCCTGGGTTTGATGGCGAGCCAATCGGCGCGCGCCGACCTCCTCCCGGTGCCGCCCTTCAAGGGCAACGACACCGGCGGCATCATCGCCTATTCGATGGCAACGCAGGTCGATGCACGCCAGGTCGCGGTCGATCACTGCGCGCGCTACGGCAAGGTCGTGAAATTCCTCGCGGTGCAGGCCTATGAGGGCGGCTACATCTCGTTCTCCTGCCGCTGGGTGCCCTACGGCGCCGCCGACCGGCCGATCCGCACGCTCTACTGAGCCGTTTCGGAAAGCCTCGCTACGACCTCTCAGCCGGGAGCCTCTCCTATGACGCGCAGGCTTGCTTTGCTCGGTTCGGCCGTTTGTCTCCTGTTGTCGACGGGCAGCGCTTTCGCCGACGATCTGCCGGTGCGCAAGGCCGGGCTCTGGGAATTGAAGATGGTCAGGTCCGGCTCGGCAATGCCGGAGATGATCATGCAGCATTGCACCGACGAGGCCGTCGACAAGGAGATGAACAACAACATCTCGCCGATGGCCAAGCAGGTCTGCTCCAAGCAGGACATCAAGAAGACGGCGACCGGCTACATCAGCGATTCCGAGTGCAACGTCGCCGGCATGTCCACGACTTCGCATGCCGAGATCACCGGCGATTTCAATTCGGCCTACACGGTGAAGACCTCGTCGCATGCGCAAGGCGGCGCCGCCGGCACCGCGGGGCGCGACACCACCATGACGTTGGAGGCGAAATGGATGGGGGCTTGCAAGCCCGACCAGAAGCCCGGCGACATCGTGATGCCCGGTGGTTTCAAGATGAACGTGCGCGACGTCGACAAGTTGAAGGCGCTGCTGCCGAAGAAATAGGCTACACCGGTATCCGCACGCTCGCGCGTAATCCGCCCATCGGGCTGTCGCCGAGCGTGATGTCGCCGCCATGAGAGCGGGCGATGTCGCGGGCGATCGCGAGTCCCAGGCCCGTGCCACCTTCGTCCTGGTTGCGGGCATTGTCGAGCCGCAGGAACGGCTTGAACACTTCCTCGCGCAGATGCGTGGGAATGCCGGGGCCGTCGTCGTCCACCGTGACGGTCAGATAGCGATGATCGCGCTGGCCGGAGATGGCGATGGCCTTGCCGTAGCGCGCGGCATTGGTGACGAGGTTGGCGAGGCAACGCTTGAAGGAGGCCGGCTTCACCGTCACCACCGGCAGGCCGCTGAATGTCACGGTTGCGGTGTGGCCGTGGCGTTCAGCGTCGCCGCGTAACTCCTCGAGCGCCTGCGCCATGTCGGTCGGCTGCGATTGTTCGCCGGAATCGCCGCGGGCGAACGCAAGGTAATCCTCCAGCATCATCGACATCTCGTCGACATCCTTGCGCATGCCCTCGAGCTCCGGATTGTCGCCGATCAGCGCCAGCTCGAGCTTGAAGCGGGTGAGAATGGTGCGCAGGTCGTGGCTGACACCGGCGAGCATCGCGGTGCGCTGCTCCATCGCGCGTTCGATGCGCGACTTCATCTCGAGGAAGGCGCCCGCGGCCCGCCTTACTTCGCGCGCGCCGCGTGGTCTGAAGTTCGGTGCTTCGCGGCCCATGCCGAAACTCTCGGCGGCGTCCGCAAGCCGCAGGATCGGCTTGATCTGGTTGCGCAGGAACAGCACCGAGACGATCAGCAGGATCGAGGACGTGCCGACCATCCAGAACAGGAATATCTCGGAGTTCGAGGCATAGGCGGCGCTGCGCTGCGCGAACACGCGCATCACGGCATCGTCGAGCTGGATGCGGATCTCGACAAGGTTGGAGCGGCCGACGGTGTCGATCCAGAACGAGCGCCCGATCTGGCGGCCGAGCTGCACCGACAGCGTCTGGTCGAGCAGCGAGAAGAACGGCTTTGGTCCCGGCGGCGGCATGTCACCGGCGGGTAGGAAGTCGACCACCAGGCCGAGGCGCTGCTGCGCGATGCGGCGAATCTGGTCGCGGTCCTTGTCCTGCGGGTAGCCCTTGTAGACGTCGATCAGCGCGGCGATGTCCTGCACCACCGCCGCCGACAGCCGGCGCGTCACCGTGTTCCAGTGCCGCTCCATGAACACGAAGGCGACGACCGATTGCAGGATCACCATCGGCACGATCATGATGAGCAGTGCGCGCGCATAGAGGCCGGTCGGCATCCAGCCCTTGAACGCGTTGCCCATCCAGCCATTGACGGCGGAGACGCGGCCGGCGGCGCTCTTGAGCAGCGTCAGGCCGGTATCGATCGTACTCATCGGTTGCGCTTCACAGCTTCTACGGCGAGGCCACCAGCCGGTAACCGATGCCCCGCACTGCCTGCAGGAACAGCGGATTGGCGGGATCGGTCTCGATCTTGCGCCTGAGGCGGTTGATCTGCACGTCGACGGCGCGCTCGTTGACGCTGCCGTTGCCGGTCAGTGCGCTGCGCGGCACGGTCTCGCCCGGCGTCTCCGAGAGAATGCGCAGCATCTCACGCTCGCGGTCGGTGAGATGAATGACCTCTTCGCCCTGGCGCAATTCGCCGCGATCCAGATGATAGACGTAGGGACCGAACGCGATCTTCTCCACCGCCGCGGCCTGGATCGGCGGCGCCGCGCGCTTGAGGATGTTGTTGATGCGCAGCGCCAGCTCGCGCGGCTCGAACGGCTTTGCGACGTAATCGTCGGCGCCGATCTGAAGGCCCTCGATGCGGGCTTCGGCTTCATGCCGCGCCGTCAGCATCACGATCGGCACCGAGGAGGATGTGCGGATGAAGCGAGCGAGATCGAAGCCGGTCTCGCCGGGCA
>Ga0310811_10006016_pt1 | contig 15453 bp, 14 predicted proteins | sample YCmetagenome_FD_207642 | JGI IMG/M metagenome (GOLD analysis project Ga0310811, IMG submission 207642) | Soil microbial communities from experimental microcosm in Duke University, North Carolina, United States - YC | ecosystem: Engineered > Artificial ecosystem > Soil microcosm > Unclassified ...
CGGACCTGGAGAAGGTGCACGCCGCCGCCCGGGACATCACCCGGGACGACGCGCGGAAGACCGATCCGGTCCCGCTCCACGACGGCGCCAGGAAGTACTTCGGCTGAGGCCCGCTCAGGCGGTACGCGCGGCCGTACTCACGGGCGGGCTCACATGCGGGTGAGGCCCGTGACGTGCAGAACGGCCGTGCCCTCCTCGTCGGAGGCGGCGAGGTCGACCTCCGCCCCGATGCCCCAGTCGTGGTGGCCCGCGGGGTCGTCGATGACCTGACGGACCCGCCAGAGCTCCTTCTCCTCCTCGATCTGGAGCAGCGCCGGGCCGCGGGCGGCCGGGCCCGTGCCGATCTCCTGGTGCTCGTCGTAGTAGGCGTCGAGGGCCGCCGCCCAGTCCGTGTCCGGGTAGAGCTCGACCAGTTCCTCCTCGCGGTCCAGGGCGGCCAGCTCGACCATGCGGAACATCGCGTTGCGGACCAGCACCCGGAAGGCCCGCGTGTTCGCGGTGACCGGCCGGGTCCTGGTCTCCAGCTCGTCGCGGGCCTCCAGGGCATCGGACGGGTTGGCGAGCTTCTCCCATTCGTCGATGAGGCTCGAGTCGACCTGTCGTACGAGCTCGCCGAGCCACTCGATGAGGTCGATCAGGTCGTCGCTCTTGAGGTGCTCGGGAACGGTGCGCGACAACGTCCGGTAGGCGTCGGCGAGATAGCGCAGGACCGTGCCCTCCGACCTGGCCAGCTCGTAGAACTGGATGTAGTCGGTGAACGTCATGGCCCGCTCGTACATGTCCCGCACGATCGTCTTGGGGCTCACCGTGTGGTCGCCCACCCACGGGTGCCCGCGGCGGTAGGTCTCGTAGGCGCCGAAGAGCAGGTCGGCGAGCGGCATCGGATAGGTGACCTCGGCGAGCAGCTCCATCCGCTCCTCGTACTCGATCCCGTCGGCCTTCATCTGGGCGACGGCCTCGCCGCGCGCCTTGTTGAGCTGGGCGTGCAGGATCTGACGCGGGTCGTCGAGCGTCGACTCGATGATCGAGACGATGTCGAGCGCGTAGGTGGGGGACTCCGGGTTGAGCAGCTCGAACGTCGCGAGCGCGAACGTGGACAGCGCCTGGTTGAGCGCGAAGTCCTCCTGGAGGTCGACGGTCAGCCGCGCCCTGCGGCCGTGCTCGTCGGGCTCCTTGAGCGTCTCGACGATCCCGCCGGCGAGCAGAGACCGGTAGATCGCGATGGCGTGGCTGATGTGCCGCCGCTGCGCCTTGCGCTCCTCGTGGTTGTCGGTGAGCAGGCGCTTCATCGCCTGGAAGCAGTCGCCCGGACGGTTGATCACCGACAGCAGCATCGCGTTGCTGACCTTGAACCGGGACGTCAGCGGCTCGGGCTCGGCCGTCTGCAGCTTCTCGAACGTCTCCTCGTTCCAGGTGACGAAGCCCTCCGGCGGCTTCTTCCTGGCGTAGCCGCGCCGCCGCTTCGGGTCGTCCCCGATCTTGGCGAGGGCGCGCTCGTTCTCGATGACGTGGTCGGGCGCCTGGCAGACGACGTAGCCCACCGTGTCGAACCCGGCCCGGCCCGCCCGCCCGGCGATCTGGTGGAACTCCCGCGCCCGCAGCCGCCGCACCCGGTTGCCGTCGAACTTCGACAGCGCCGTGAACAGGACCGTCCTGATGGGCACGTTGACGCCCACGCCGAGCGTGTCGGTGCCGCAGATGACCTTCAGCAGGCCTGCCTGGGCGAGCCGCTCCACGAGCCGGCGGTACTTCGGCAACATCCCGGCGTGGTGGACGCCGATGCCGTGCCGTACGAGCCGGGACAGGGCCCGGCCGAACCGGGTGGTGAACCGGAAGTTGCCGATGAGAGCGGCGATCGCCTCCTTCTCGGCCTTGGTCGCCATGTTGATGCTCATCAGCGCCTGTGCGCGCTCCATGGCGGCGGCCTGGGTGAAGTGGACCACGTAGACCGGGGCCTGCTGGGTCGACAGCAGCTCCTCGAGCGTCTCGTGCAGCGGCGTCAGCCGGTAGGAGTAGATGAGCGGGACGGGCCGTTCGGCGTTCTTCACCACCGCCGTCTCGCGGCCGGTCCTGCGGGTGAGGTCCTTCTGGAAGCGGTCGACGTCGCCGAGCGTCGCCGACATCAGCAGGAACCGGGCCTGCGGCAGCTCGATCAGCGGCACCTGCCAGGCCCAGCCCCGGTCCGCCTCGGCGTAGAAGTGGAACTCGTCCATGATCACGGTGCCGACGTCGGCGTCGGCGCCGTCCCGCAGGGCGATCTGGGCGAGGATCTCGGCGGTGCAGCAGATGATCGGCGCGTCCGCGTTGACCGACGCGTCGCCGGTCATCATGCCGACGTTCTCGGTGCCGAAGACGGCGCACAGGTCGAAGAACTTCTCCGACACCAGGGCCTTGATGGGCGCGGTGTAGAAACTGACCTCGTCCCTGGCGAGCGCGGCGAAGTGCGCGCCGGCCGCGACGAGGCTCTTCCCCGAGCCGGTGGGCGTGGAGAGGATCACGTTGTTTCCGGAGAAGACCTCGATCAGCGCCTCCTCCTGCGCCGGGTAGAGCGTGAGCCCTCGCTCGGCGTTCCACGCGACGAAGGCGTCGAACAGCGAGTCCGGTTCGGAGTCATCCGGGAGGTGCCGAAGGAGGGTCATGTTCTCGCTCACCTCTCTATCCTGCCGAAGCGATCCCGCTGGTTCGACCAGCACGCAGTCGACAACACCCGGCCAAGGTGCGTCAAAGGGCGTGGCGCTGTGAGAACGCCGCAGGTCAAACCCACAAACTAGGCCTATGGGGGAGAAGCGGGCCGGGTTCGTCTCGCGGCGCAGGGACGAGATCGTCGACGCGCTGCTCGCGACCGCCGTCCTCGCCTACACCATCCCACAGACGCTGCTGCGACCGTCCGCATGGTTCCCCGTGCCTCACTGGTTGTCGATCCTGTCCGTCGTGGTGGCCGCGCTGAGCCTGCTCGTACGGCGGCGCGCCGCGTGGCCGTCGGTCGTGGCCTCGGTCGCGTGCGCGGCCCTCACCGGCCAGGGTGTGGCGCTCGCCGCCGCCGCGTACTCCATGGCGGCGGAGAACACGGTTCGCGGGTGGCGGGTGGTCGCGGGCGGCCTCGCGATCGTCTACCTGCTGGCCGACTACCTCGCCCCGCAGTCCGGCCGGTTGGCCTTCATGAGCGCCTTCCGCGCCGCGGCGTTCGTCTACCTGCCCGCGATGATCGGGAACTGGGAGCGGTCGTACCGCACGATGGTCGGGGACCTGCGCGAGTCGATGTGGCTGCGGGAGGAGCACGCCGCCTCACGGGAGCGCCGGCGCATCGCGGGGGAACTGCACGACACGGTGACTCACGCCGTCACCGTCATGGTCCTCAACGCGGGCATCATCCAGGACAACGAGGACCCCGGCGAGATCCGCAAGCTGGCCAGGAACATCGAGGACAAGGGCATGCGCGCCCTGACCGAGCTGCGTGAGCTGCTCACCGTGCTGCGCCGGGCGGACGTGCCGGCCTCGGCCGCGGGGCTGGAGGCGATCCCGCCGCTGGTGGCGGAGGGCAACGCGACCGGCCTCCAGGTCACCCTGCACCTCGACGTCCCCGGAGGGCTGCTGGGCAGGCAGGCCGAGCACGCCTGCTTCCGCGTGGTGCAGGAGGGCCTGAACAACGTCCGCAAGCACGCCCCGGGCGCCCCGGTCCAGGTGGACTGCGAGGCGTACGGAGACGTCGTGAGCGTCTCCGTGGTGAACGGCCCGGGAGACCCGCACGAGTCCTTCCCTGCGGATCACCTGGCCAGATCGGGTTTCGGGCTGATCGGCCTGAAGGAACGGGTCAACCTCGTGGGCGGCTGGATCATGTCGGGGCCCACAGCCGACGGCGGCTTCGCGCTCACCGCCCGCATACCCTGCCTGCCGCCCGCCGCCGCGCCCCGGCCGCCGGCGGTCAGCGGCCGCTGAGGGCCCTGAGCTCGCGGAGGGCCTCGTGCGAGCGCGAACCGGGCATCGGCGCGTAGATGACCACCCGCTGGTCGCGGTCGGGAATGGGGAGCACCTGGCAGTCGACCTCGATGACGCCGACGACGGGATGATCGATCCGCTTGCGGTGGTCCCGGCGGGCCTCGACGTCATGCCGCGCCCAGAGCTCGGCGAACTCGGGACTGCGCGCCAGCATCTCGGCGACGAGGTCCTGGATGCCCCTGTCGTCGGGATACCGTCCGGCCGCCGCCCGCAGGTCCATGACCGACGACCGCGCGAACCGGCCGCGCTCGCCGTCGCACAGGTGGTCCTCCAGGTCGGGGGAGCGGAAGATCCACCGGATCACGTTGCGCTCGTCCGGCGGCACCGCGTCGAGGTCGCCCATCAACAGGCCCGCGAGCGGGTTCCAGGCGAGGATGTCGTATTTCGCGTCGAGCACGTAGGCAGGCACGTCCTCCAGCCCGGCGAGCATGTTGAGGATTCCGACGGGCACGTCCCGCCGCGGGCCTGAGGCGGGTGCGGGCGTCTCCCCGGCCAGGTGGAACAGGTGGTTGCGCTCGTCGATGCTGAGCATGAGCGCACGGGCGAGCGCGTTGAGCAGTTGACGCGACGGCTTGGGGCCGCGTGCCTGCTCCAGCCGGATGTAGTAGTCGGTCGACATGCCCGCGAGCTGGGACACCTCTTCGCGGCGCAGTCCCGGCGTGCGGCGGCGCTCGCCCGGTTGCAGGCCGACGTCGGAGGGCTTGAGTCGCGCGCGGCGCGTCCGGAGGAAGTCGGCCAGTTCTCTTCTGTTCACCCGCGGCGTCACCACCACTCCAGCATGGCCCCTTTTCGCTGATCTAGGGGAGGACCGGCGATCCCAGGCTGGACGGGTCTCTCCCCGCCCGGTACGGCTCCCGCCACGGTGAACCCATGACACACGAGGGAACGACGGCGCTGATCACCGGCGCCAACAAGGGAATCGGCTTCGAGATCGCCAGGTCGCTGGGCCTGGCGGGCGTCACCGTCCTCGCCGGGGCACGGGACAGGTCCAGGGGAGAGGAGGCGGCCGCGCGACTCGGTGCGGCGTTCGTCCAGATCGACGTCACCTCGGAGGAGTCGGTCGCCGCCGCGGCCGCGTGGATCGAGAAGGAGCACGGCAGGCTGGACATCCTGGTCAACAACGCCGGCATCGCGCAGGGCGGTCCCACGCCCAGCCGGACGCCGCTCGAGACGACCCGGCGCGTCTACGACACCAACGTCTTCGGCGTCATCGCGGTGACCAACGCCATGATGCCGCTGCTGCGCAGGTCCCCGGCCGGCCGGATCGTCAACGTGTCGAGCGAGGTCGGCTCGATGGAGATGGCATCCGACCCGGAGAGCCCGATCTACGCGCTCAACGGGGTTTCCTACCAGTCGTCCAAGGCGGCGCTGAACATGATCACCTTGTGTTACGCCAAGGAGTTCGCCGGCACGCCCATCAAGATCAACGCCTGCAGTCCCGGATACTGCGCGACCGACCTCAACGGGCACACCGGGCACCGGTCCGCCGAGCAGGGCGCCACGATAGCCGTACGGCTGGCTCTGGTCGACGAGAGCGGCCCCACGGGGGCGTTCCTCGACGACGGCGGCGCACTGCCCTGGTAGGCGGAGTCTGCCGTCAGACGCGCTCGATCACGACGACGGGGATCTCGCGGGTGGTCTTCGTCGTGTAGACGTCGTAGTCGGGCCATGTGGCGGTCATCGTCCGCCACATGTCCGGCCGCTCCTCCGGGGTCGCGGTGCGGGCACGGGCCTTGAACCGGTCGCCCTTGATCTGAAGCTCGACCTCGGGGTCGGCGGAAAGGTTCTTGTACCAGAGCGGGTGGTCGGGCGCGCCGCCCTGGGAGGCGACGAGCAGATAGGCGTCGCCGTAGGGCTGGTAGATCAACGGTGTGCTGCGCTTCTCACCGGACTTGCGGCCGGTCGTGGTCAGGATCGCCACCGTCGTGCCCCGCCAGTCGTGACCCTCTTCACCGTCGGTCTCGACGTACCGCTTGACGTGTTCTTTACCGAAGAGCATTTCACTCACCTCGCCTCTCTTCCGCCTCAACCCGCGGGGGCGTCGACCAATTCCAGGGCGACGTCCAGGGCGGCCTCGATGCGCTCTTCGTCGGTCACCTTCTGGTCGATCAGGACGAACCAGACGGCGTGCATCGCGAAGACGGCCATCGACCGCCTGAGCCGTACGGCGGGGCTGTCGCCGGGGTCGCAGAGCACGTCGATCAGGCCGGTCATGCGCTCGCGCATCTCCTCGACCTTGCCGTGCCCGCGCAGCGCGGTCTGGTTGCGCTCCATGAACCGCATGACCTCGTGATGGCGGCCGCGGGTCATGTCCTCGGAGTACCGCCTGACGATCTCCCGCCGGGTCTCCGGCGTGCGGGGTTGCTCCTTCGCCCACGTGACCAGCGCCTGGATGGCCTCGGCCCGGTCCTCGGTGAGGCTGGCGACGATGTCTTCCTTGGTCTTGAAGTGGTAGTACAGCGCGGCCTTGGTCACTCCAAGGGCCTCGGCGATCTCCCGCAAGGAGGTGGCCTCGTAGCCCTGTTCGGTGAAGAGCTTGATGGCGACTTCCTGGATGCGGGTCCGTGTGTTGGTATGTGCACCCATGTCCGATTGTCCCTTATTAACTTGACGGCCGGCAAGTAAAAAGAATACCGTAGATCCATAACTTGCCGGACGGCAAGTAAGCCGCAAGGGGGGCTCCACTGATGACGGAAACCGCGGCCGCGCCGGCGCGGTCCAGAGAAGTAATGATCGTGCTCCCGGGTCTGGTGCTGGCGATCATGCTGGCGATGCTCGACAACATGATCGTCGGCACGGCGATGCCGAGGATCGTGGCCGAGCTTAACGGCCTGGAATATTTCACCTGGGTGACCACGGCTTATGTGCTGGGCACCACGGTATCGACCCCGATCTGGGGCAAGCTCGGCGACCTCTACGGCCGTAAGAACATCTTCCTCGGTTCCATCGTCCTGTTCCTCATCGGCTCCGCCCTTTGTGGAATGGCCGGGTCGGCGATGTTCGGCGGCACCGGCGACGGCATGACCGAGCTCATCGCGTTCCGGGCCCTCCAGGGCCTCGGCGCCGGCGGCCTCATGGTCAACGTGATGGCGATCATCGGCGACCTGGTGCCTCCGCGTGAGCGGGGCCAGTACCAGGGCATCATGGCCGCGATGATGTCGCTGGCCATGATCGCGGGCCCGCTCGTCGGCGGTTTCATCACCGACCACCTGAACTGGCGCTGGGCGTTCTACGTCAACCTGCCGCTGGGTGGCGTCGCCCTGCTGTGGTTGATAGCCAAGCTGCACCTGCCCAAGCGCAGGACCGAGCACCGGATCGACTGGCTGGGCGCGGGCGTCCTCACCGTCGGCATCACCGCGCTCGTGCTGATCACCTCCTGGGGTGGTCAGGCACACGGCTACGCCTGGGGTTCCTGGCAGATCATCCTGCTGGCGGTCCTCGCGGTCATCTCGCTCGCGATCTTCCTGCCGATCGAGAAGCGTGCGGCCGAGCCCATCATGCCGCTGCATGTGTTCCGCAACCGCAACTTCTCGCTGACCTCGCTGATCGGCTTCCTGCTCGGGTTCGCCATGTTCGGCGCGATCAGCTTCATGCCGCTGTTCCAGCAGACCGTCCAGGGCGCCTCGGCGACCAACTCCGGTCTGCTCCTGCTGCCGATGATGGGCGCGATGATGGTCGTGTCCCTCTTCGTCGGCCGGGCGATCACCAAGACCGGCAAGTACAAGGTCTACCCGGTGATCGGCGGCGCCATCATGGCGGTCGGCATGTGGCTGCTGTCACTGCAGGACGTCAACACCACCACGTTCCAGACCGGCGTGTTCATCGCGGTCCTGGGCCTCGGCATGGGCTTCCTGATGCAGACCAGCATGCTGATCGCGCAGAACAGCGTCGAGCAGCGTGACCTGGGCGTGGCGAGCAGCGCCTCGACGTTCTTCCGCTCCATCGGCGGTTCGTTCGGCATCTCGCTGTTCGGTGCGATCTTCAACAACCACCTGACGGCGAGCCTGACCGAGAAGATCGGCCCGCAGGCCGCCGCGGCGGTCACCGCGAGTGGCGGGCAGATGAACACGGCCGCGCTCGACCAGTTGCCTCCGCAGATCAAGGGGGGGTTCCTGGAGTCGCTCGCCGGCTCGATCAGCTCGGTCTTCGGCTGGGCGGTCCTGTTCGCGGTTCTGGTTCCCGTCCTCGCCCTGTTCATCAAGGAGATCCCGCTCAGGGGCGGTCCTACCGCCTCGAGCGAGGAGCGCGAGCCGATGCCCGTCGCCTTCGAGTGATCCGGCTCGAGTGATCCGGCTCGGGTGACTTCGCGGAGAAGACTCCCTTGAGAAAAAACGTACGGCCTGTGCCCCCTTGGGCGCAGGCCGTACGTCCTTTCCGCTGATTCTCCGCCTGCTCAGCCGTCCGGCGTGATCAGGCGGGGCTCTCCGAGCGGTCGGCGGACCAGTCGGTGTGGAAGGAGCCGTCGCGGTCGACGCGGCGGTAGGTGTGGGCGCCGAAGAAGTCCCGCAGGCCCTGGACGAGCGAAGCGGGCAGGCGGTCCCTGCGGAGGGCGTCGTAGTAGGCGAGCGCCGAGGAGAAGCCCGGCGTCGGGACGCCGATCGTCGCCGCCGTCGCCACCACGCGGCGCCAGGAGTCCTGGGCGGCGGTGAGCGCCTCGGCGAAGGTCGGGTCGACCAGCAGGCTGGGCAGCCGGCGGTCGGCGTCGTAGGCCTCACGGATCCGGTCGAGGAATCGGGCCCGGATGATGCAGCCTCCGCGCCAGATCGTGGCCATGGCCCCGAGGTCGATGTCCCAGCCGTACTCCTCGCTGGCCGCCACCATCTGGTCGAAGCCCTGGGCGTAGGCGACGATCTTGGAGGCGTAGAGCGCCCGGCGCACGTCCTCGACGAGGTTCGCGTGCGCGGCCGTCCCGTTCGGGCCCGCCAGCGCTCGTGCGGCCGCGCGCTGCTCGGGGTGGCCCGACAGGGCGCGGGAGAACACCGCCTCCGCGATGCCGGTCACCGGGACGCCGAGGTCGAGGGCGCTCTGCACGGTCCAGCGGCCGGTGCCCTTCTGCTCGGCCTGGTCCACCACGACGTCGACGAACGGCTTGCCGGTCTCGGCGTCGACGTGGCCCAGCACCTCGGCGGTGATCTCGATGAGGTACGACTCGAGCTCTCCCTGGTTCCACTCGCGGAAGACGTCGGCGAGCTCCGCGGGGGACAGGCCCTGAGCCTGCCGCAGCAGGTCGTAGGACTCGGCGATCAGCTGCATGTCGGCGTACTCGATGCCGTTGTGCACCATCTTCACGAAGTGCCCGGCGCCGTCGGGGCCCACGTGCACGCAGCACGGCGTCCCGTCGACCTTCGCCGAGATGTCCTCGAGCAGCGGTCCGAGCGTCTTGTACGCCTCGGCGTCCCCGCCGGGCATGATGCTCGGCCCGTTGAGGGCGCCCTCCTCGCCGCCGGAGATCCCGGAACCGACGAAAAGGAGGCCGCGCTCCTTCAGCGCCGCCTCCCTGCGACGGGTGTCCGCGAAGTTCGCGTTGCCGCCGTCGATGATCATGTCGCCCGGTTCCATGTGGGCGGCCAGCTCTTCGATCACCGCGTCGGTGGGGCCTCCCGCCTTCACCATGATGATCGCCTTGCGGGGACGGTTCAGCGACGCGACGAACTCCTGGACCGAGCCCGAGGGGAGGAAGGAGCCCTCGTCCCGGTAGTCGTCCATGAACTGGTTCGTGCGCTCCTCGGTGCGGTTGTGCACCGCGACCACATATCCGTGATGGGCGAAGTTCCTGGCCAGGTTGCGGCCCATGACGGCCAGCCCGGTCACTCCGATGTCTGCCTTGTCCATGACACCAGTCATATACCGTTCGAGTGGCTCGGGCGCGACGGGGGGAGCCGGGGAATCGCCGCTCTCGCCTATCATGACAAAACCCGGCTAATCCGACGGGTTTTATATAGAGATGGCAGCCGGAGGCGAGAAATGCTTGGCAGTCGCCTTGATCCTCTGTTAAGAGGAGGGATGCCCGAGGCCGGGCTGACCATCGTCATCATGTGATCAACGGAGAGTCCGACGTGTTCATACCGAAGCCGGAACGGTCAGTCGTCGCGGTGCCCCCGCCCGGAGACGGGGCCGGATTCTGGGCGGGCGCGCCCAGCGCCGTCAGCAGGGACGGGTGGATCTACCTCGCCTACCGGTTGCGCCGGCCCCTCGGCGCCGGCCGCGGATACGCGATCGAGGTGGCGAGGTCGGCGGACGGCGAGAAATTCGAGACGCTGCTCACCATCTCGAAGGAGCAGATGAACACCGAGTCCCTGGAGCGTCCCACTCTCGTGGTGACCCCCGAGGGCAGGTGGCGCCTCTACCTCAGCTGCGCCACGTACGGCACCAAGCACTGGCGGGTGGAGGTCCTCGAAGCCGACGACCCCGCGGGCTTCGACCCCGCCGACGCCCGGGTCGTGCTCCCCGGCGACCTGAAGACCGGGGTCAAGGACCCCGTGATCGTGCACCACGGCGACATGTGGCACCTGTGGGCGTCCTGCCACCCGCTGGAGGACCCGCAGGAGGCCGACCAGATGGTCACCGACTACGCGACCAGCGTCAACGGGCTCGACTGGGCCTGGCAGGGGACCGCCCTCGACCGGCGGCCGGGTGCCTGGGACTCTCGCGGCGTGCGTGTCAGCGCGGTGACCTTCACGGGGGAGACCGTCATCGCCTACTACGACGGCAGGGCGTCGGCGGAGGAGAACTACGAGGAGCGCACCGGCGTCGCGATCGGCCCCGACCCGTCGACGCTGACGGCGACGGGGAACGGCCCCGCCGCGCAGTCGGCCCACGCCGGCGGAGGGCTGCGTTACCTGGACATCGTGCCCGTCGACGGAGGCCACCGGCTCTACTACGAGCTGACCCGCGCGGACGGCGGCCACGAGTTGCGCACCGAACTGCGCTGACCCCGCCCGGGGCTACGCCGTCCCGCGCCTCGGCCGTCCGTTGCGCGCCTGCCGCTGTCCCGAGGGCCGGGTGCCCACGAGGCCGCCCGACCTCTCGCGGGGGCGTAGCCAGTCGCTGTAGTCCTCCTCCGTGACCTCTTGGAGGAGGGCGATGTCCGCGGCGAAGTAGGACAGCAGTTCCTGACGTTGCGCCCAGGTCAGGGGCCGCCGGGCCCGGCCGCCCCGCTGGAGGACCCTCTCCATGGGCGCCGTCAGCCGTTGCCCCAGGTACCGGTCGCCCAGCCGTACGAGCTGGGAGAGCATCTCGTGGCGCCGGGTCTCCGGCGGGTGGGCGGTGACGTTCTCCCGGGGGATCTCGGTGATCAGCCCCTGCTCCACCCCGAGGAACGCGCAGATGCGGTCCAGGGTGTCGGCCGGCCGGTCGACCACGTCCCGGTAGCGGAAGAGCAGCACCTGCTCGCGCGGGAACAGCGTGAACAGGTGCCTGAGCTGCTCGCCGTACCTGCCGATCGCGACGTAGTGCCAGAACGGCGCCCAGCCCGCCTCGATCCTGCCCCGTTCCCGCGCGCACGCGTCGATCACGTCGCCGATCGGCTCCAGCCCGGCGGACCAGAGGTGGGTCCAGTTGGAGTGCGCGCGCTCGACCGGGTCGCGCAGCGAGACGATCAGCTTGGTTCCCGGCGCCGCGTCCCGGATCCGCCGCTGGGCGGCCAGGTCGTAGAGGTAGAACGGGGTCGCCTCGCCGCGAAGCGCTCCGTGGTGAGCCCCGTCGAAGAGCGCCTCGTAGTCGGCCCGCCGCCACACGTGCTCGCGGTAGGTCTCGGCGTCTCCCGGGCCCACGCCCGGCGGTGGCGGGCCGTCGGTGAGGAAGAACTTCGGCTCCTTGACGGCCGACATGAACAGCCCCGGATGCCGGGCCAGGGCGGTGTGCAGGGCGGTCGTCCCGGCCTTCGGGACTCCGATCACCAGGAAGTCAGGCAAAGCCATGCGTATCCTCCCTATTTCCCTACAAATTTAGTTGGAAATATCACCTCCTGTGAAGCGTCCTTTGTGGGTTGGTGTACCACCCTGACGGCCGTCCTATCGCGGATCCTCAGAGTCGCCCCCAGGGCGGGGTGATCGTCGTTAGCATGACGTCCATGATCCCCACGGATCCGGAGGAAAGCCCTGAATCACTGCGCAGGCGGGCCCACGAGCTCCGGGAGTGCGCGCGGCGTGCGAGGACCATGGCCGAGACGCTCGGCCCCTTCCTCGACCAGGCCGTGGCGGCCGCGACCGAGAAGGACGCCTGGCAGGGCTGGTACGCCCGGGAGACGACCAGCCGCCTCCAGGATCACAAACGGCATCTGAACGGGATGGCCGACCGGCTCGTCCTGGACGCCGGCGCCTGGATCAGGGAGGCCGAGAGCCTCGAACGGCAGGCCGACGCGGCGAAGAAGGCGGCCAAATGACCTACGCCGGGTTCGACGTCGACAAGATCCGCCTGCTGGCCAGGGAGCTCAGGAAGGCGGGAGGCGGGGCGGGGGGGCTCCAGCGCGACCTCGCCAAACTGCTCGGCGACGCGGAGTCCGCCCTGAACGGCGTGCACCCGACGTCGTACCAGCCGCTGCTGGACACGATGCGCGGCGGGGAGCCCAGGGGTGTGCCCGGTCTGCTGGCGACCGCCCTGCCGGAGACGGCGGGGGAGATCGACCGCCGCTGCGACCGGATCTCGCCCGCCAACGGCGCCTTCCCTCCCGGCACGGTCGTCGATCCGATGATCGTCTTCGACCGGGGCGAGCCGGACCAGGGCAAGGTCAACCAGGCGCTCGACGCGATGAAGGGGCTCGGCGGCAAGGACTTCGGGATGAACGGCGACCGCGACGATCTGCGCGCGCTCGCCAAGCGCCTGGAGGAGCTCACCCCCGCCGAACTCGACCTGTTCCTGTCGAAGGTGAGCGACGAGGACCTCAAGCGGTACGGCAGGCTCATCTCCGACACGGGGGGCAACTGGCTCAACCCGTTCGACCACAACGGCCTGCCCGACGGGGAGCGGCGCGAGCATCTCAGCCACCTCCTCGAGCGTGCCGGGCCCGGACTGTGGGCCAAGCTCGCCGCGGACCTGCCCGGCGTGCAGCCCGGGTTCGACTCCACCGACGTCTTCCTCGATGGCGCCAACAGCCAGAGCGGTGTGAGCACCGCGGGGCTCCATTACGGCACGCCGAACGTCCCGATGTTCGTCGACGGCGTCCAAGCGGACGAGGTGGCCCAGGGAACGCTGGGCGACTGCTGGTACATCGCCTCGCTGAAGGCCACCGCCGCCGCCGACCCGAAGTTCATCCAGGACGGCATCCGGCAGAACGCCAACGGGACCGTCTCCGTGCGGGTGTGGGACAAGGACGGAAAACTGCACTGGGTGACGATGACGCCCGACCTGCCGTTGGACGCCGGCGGCGACATCGCGTTCGCGCGGAGCGTCAGCGGCAACACGACCACGGAAAGCTGGCCCGGGTACTACGAGAAGGCGTTCGCCCTGCTGTACGCCGAGGACAAGGGCGGCGCCCCGGACGGCAAGGACGGCGACGACCGGTACGACCGCGAGGAACACGGCAGCTACGGTGCCATCGAGTGGGACTACAACGAGCAGGCCCCGCCGTACGTCACGGGCAGCGACGCGGACGGCATCGACCTCGACTACGACGATGTGAAGAAGACCTTCGACTCGGGACATCCCGTGATCGTCTCGAGCCGTTCCTCGAACGACGGGCTGCCCGCACACCTGAAGGCCTCCTACGTGACCCGGCACGTCTTCTACGTGAAGGGGTTCCAGGACGGGAAGATCGTTCTGGGGAACCCCTGGGGTCCGGGCTCGCCCGACGCCGTGGTCACGCCGGACGAGTTCAAGAAGTGGTTCGACGATCCGCAGAAGCTGAGCGTGGGGGACTGACATGGAAGAGTGGCGGCTGCGCCGCGGCATCCCGTACCGACTGGAGCACGACGGGGCGTCCCTGCTCGTGGGGATCAACGACCTGAGCGCCGGGCAGGTCGTCGTCACCGTGAACGTCGACGGCGTGCCGAGCGGCACCTACGAACTGGGCGTGGGCGACACCGTCGACATCGCCGACCGGTCGTACACCGTGACCGCGATCGAGGCGGCCGGGCGGGGATACGCCGATCTGGAGGCCGGGTCGTGAGGCGGGCGCCGATCCTTCTCGCCGCGCTGGTCATGGTCGCGGGCTGCCAGTCCACCGGCCAGGAGACCAAGGAGACCAAGGAGAGGTGTTCCGGGACGGACAGTCCCGACGCCGTCCACATCCTCAGGGGCGGAACGTCCCCCCTGCCCGGAGGTGCCCGCGCCGGGATCAACACGATCGGGGACGACCACGAGGCGACGCTTACGCTGATGGGGGGCGCGCCGGGCGATCCGGGCCCGCTGACCGTCAAGGTGGGCGATCAGTTCACCGTCACCGGTCATCGGTTCGAGGTGATACAGGTCTGCGGCTCCCTCGTCTCCGTCCTCGAGGGCTCCTGAGGCCTCCCGCGCGGCCTCGTTCCCGACCTCGAACCACACGTCGTTCCTGCCGTCCTCGCGAATGATCCCCCAGCGGTCGGACAGCGCGTCCAGCAGGGGCAACCCCCGTCCGCTCGAGCCGTTCGGCACCGCGTGCCCCGCGCACGGGGGGCCCGCCGATCCGTCGTCCTCCACGCGGATCCGCACCCGGTCGGGGAGTCGCGAGACGGTGACGACGAACGTGCCGCCCTGGCCCGATCGTGAGTGGATGACCGCGTTGGTGACGATCTCACTGGTCAGCAGCACGCAGTCGTCGTGTCGTGGGTGGTCGCGCCCCAGGACGGCCGACACCAGCCGGCGTGCCTGCCTGACCTGCTCGCGCGCACCGGCGAGCCGCGCCACCCGGTTTCCCGCGCCGTCCCCCGAGATCTCCATCGAGCCTCCTCTGTGGTCCCACAGATTGGACGCCCGTAAGTCAGGTGGAGATGTCACAAGAAGGTAGGAGTGTAGTTGCCTGAGGCGTATGTCCCAGTGGGCCGTACATCCGTTGTCATTTCGATGACTTTTGCGAACTCGGTCGCCGGTCCGGGAATGTGTCGCCGCCGATATATGTCACAGGAGACGTGACGGAACCGCGCGAAGACTCCACCACATTCTCGGGACGGACCACCTGGGTCAGGCAACTCGAGACGCCGTTGCGCGAATTCCTGCGCACGGAGACCGGCAGCGCCGCCATCCTGCTGGCCGCCACCGTGGCGGCTCTCGTCTGGGCCAACGTCGATCTCCGGTCCTACGAGGCCCTGTGGGGCACGAACCTGTCCGTACGGCTCGGCGACGCGGCCGTCGCCCAGGACCTGAGGCACTGGGTCAACGCCGGCCTGATGACCTTCTTCTTCTTCGTGGTGGGCCTGGAGGCGCGCCGCGAGTTCGACATGGGAGAGCTGCGCGACCGGCGCAGGCTCGCACTGCCGGTCATCGCCGGCATCGGCGGGATGGTCGTGCCCATCGTGATCTACCTGCTGTTCAACCGCGGCC
>Ga0310811_10006018_pt1 | contig 15452 bp, 22 predicted proteins | sample YCmetagenome_FD_207642 | JGI IMG/M metagenome (GOLD analysis project Ga0310811, IMG submission 207642) | Soil microbial communities from experimental microcosm in Duke University, North Carolina, United States - YC | ecosystem: Engineered > Artificial ecosystem > Soil microcosm > Unclassified ...
TCAGATGCTGGTCGAATGTCTGCATGCCGTACTGCTCGCGCGATTCCTTGATGTAGTCGTGCAGCGACGGCGTGCGGTCCTTGTCACGGATCATGTCGCGCGCCGTGCCGGTCGCGAGCAGCACTTCCAGGGCGGCGGCGCGCCCGCGGCCGTCCGCACGCGGCAGCAGCCGCTGCGACACGACCGCGTGTAGCGCTTCGCTGAGTCTCAATCGCGCGATCTCCTGCTCCTCGGGCGGGAACATCGAAACAATGCGGCTGACCGTCGTCACCGCATCAGGCGTGTGCAGCGTCGAGACCAGGAGGTGCCCCGTCTCGGCCGCCTTCATCGCAGTGTCGATCGTCTCCGAATCGCGCATCTCACCGATCAGGATCACGTCCGGGTCCTGTCGCAGCGCCGCCCGCAGGCCGGTCCGGAAATCGTCCGTATCCACGCCGATCTCGCGCTGCGTCACCGAACAGTTGATGTCGCGATGCAGGAACTCGATCGGGTTCTCGAGCGTGAGGACGTGGCGGTGCTGGTTCTGATTGATGTGGTTGATGATCGCCGCCATCGTCGAGCTCTTGCCCGAGCCCGTCACGCCCGTGACGAGGATCATGCCCCGCTCGGCGCTTGCGACCTGGCCGAGGACCGCCGGCAGCTTCAGCGACTCGAACGTGGGGACGTCAAAGGGGATCACCCGCATGACGATCATGAACGACGAGCGCTGGCGGAGAATGCTCACGCGGAATCGGCCGATGCCCGGCATGCCCCAGGAGCAGTCGTAATCGCGCAGCTTGTCGATGCGCGCGCGATCTTCCTCGTTGTTGATGAGGCGCAGCGCGATCGCCTTGGTTTGCTCGGGCGTCAGACGCTGCTTGGTCAGGGGGACCAGCCGGCCGTCGATGCGCGCCCGGAAGACGTCGCCCGCCTTGATGTGCAGGTCCGACGCCCCGCGGTCCACCGCAGCCTTGATGATCTTTTCCATTCAGTACCCGGCTTCCAGATCAACCACGTTCGTGAGGGGCGCCCCTGCAAGATAGCGCTGGATGTTGTCCACGATGAGGGCCGTCTCTCGCTCCCAGAATCCCGTGGTGACCCCGCTCACGTGCGGGCTCACGAGCACGCGCGGCTGATGCCAAAAGGGGTGACCGGCCGGCAGCGGCTCCTCGCCAAAGACGTCGAGCGCCGCGCCGGTCAACCGCCCCCGCTCCAGCAGCTCGAGCAGCGCCTTTTCGTCGAGCAACGATCCCCGGGACACGTTCACCACGATCGCGCGATGCGGCAATCGCTCGAGCACGCGCTGGTCCACGGCGCCGATGGTTTCCCGCGTGTGCGGTGCGGCAATCACGAGCACATCGCTCCCACCCGCCAGTCGCGGCAAATCGCTCAACCTGCCGACCCACTCCATGCCCTTGGGCCCGCCGCGCTCGGGGCGTCGACGGACTCCAGCGACCTTCATGCCGAGCGCCAACCCGCGTCGCGCCACCGCGCTGCCGATACCGCCGAGCCCGAAGACGCCGAGCCGGAGCTCGCGAAACTCACGCATCGCGATGGCGCCGTCGGTGAAGTCCTCCTTGGCCCACCGGGCCTGTCGCTGCGCCGAAACCATGCGGTACAGGCCGCGGACGAAAAACGCGATCGCCGCAATCACCCAATCCGCGATCGGCTCGGCATGAACGCCCGCCGAGTTGGTCAGCATGACACCGCTACCCGCGAGCGATGCAAGACTCGACGCCACGCCGGCGCTCGCGCTGTGTGCCCAGCGCAGCGACGACTTCGCGGCGGCGATGATGCCGGACGGGAGACCCCAGCCGAAATAGATCTCGGCCCCCTGCGCGGCGGAAACGGCCTCCGGGGAACCGGATCCGCCGTCGCCGTCCGAGACGGCCGGCGCCTTTACTTCTTTGACCTCCCAAGTGTCGCCCAGGGCTTTGGCGATCTCAGCGACGCGCGCCGGCGGGATGCGCCACGCGGCACGCGGTGAGGAAAGATCGATGACGAGCCGGCGACTGCTCACTCGCCGGTCGAAACGGTGCGGACATGGTCGTGATGGAGCAGCGTGACCACGGCCTGATCGTACAGCCGCTTGGACCCGCGCAGCTCGAAGTCGATGACGATGTCGACGTTCTCGGTCCGGTTCGAGACCGCGACGACATCGAGTCCCGAGCGACGCACCAGCGTCTCCAAGTCCTCGACGACCGTCGGACCCGGACGCGCGTGCACGGTGATCGTCGAGCGCATCGAATGGCTCTGGAGCACTTTCTCGACGCGCCCCAGACCGGCGAGGACGACGACCACCGCCAGCGTCGTGCCCACCCCCTCGAGGTAGTAGCCCGAGCCGAGCGCGATCCCGATCGCCGCGACGACCCAGATCGTCGCCGCACTCGTGAGTCCGACGACCGCGCCGCGGGCGTGGAGAATCGTGCCGGCGCCGATGAAGCCGACACCCGTGACGATCTGCGCGGCTACGCGGGTCGTATCGGTGCCCGGCGGGATCGCTCCGCCACCGGCGCTCAGCATGGCGATCGACAAGTGTGTGTACAGCACCGACCCGACACAGATCAGGATGTTGGTTCGCAGTCCCGCGGGCTTGCCGCCCATCTCGCGCTCCAGGCCGATCGCACCGCCCAGCAGCGTCGCGAGACCGATCTGCAACATGAGGTCGAGCCGGAAGATCTCCACCATGCGACCGAACACGTCACTCATGGAGAAACCCCATGCGCTCCTTGACCTCGGCGATCGTGCGGCGCGCGAGCTCTCGCGCCTTCGCCGCGCCGCTCCGCAGCCGCTCGAGCACGCCGGGCGGATCGCGGCGCAGCGCCGCGGCGCGCTCGCGCATCGGCGCGAGCGTGGCGATCATGTTATCCGCCAGCACGCGCTTGCAATCGAGACAGCCCCATCCCGCCGTGCGACACTTGTGCGCCACTTCGGCGACCGTCTCGGCCGGCGAGAATCCTTGATGCAGCGTGTAGATGTTGCAGATCTCGGGCGTGCCGGGATCTTTACGCGTCTTGCGCGCGGGATCGGTCGCGGCGGGCCGCAGCTTTTCCCAGATCGACTCCGGCGACTCGAACAGGCCGATCGTGTTGCCCAGGCTCTTCGACATCTTGGCCTTGCCGTCGAGTCCGAGGACGCGCTTCGTTTGCGTGAGCAACGGCTGCGGCTCGGGAAAGAAGCCGTCACCGTAGCGCGCGTTCCACCGGCGGGCGATCTCCCGCATCAGCTCGAGGTGCTGGACCTGATCCTCGCCGACAGGAACGAGACTAGCTTTGTAGAGCAGTACGTCAGCGGCCTGCAACACGGGGTACGCGAGCAGGCCGGCCAACACACTCTCCTGGCGCTGGGCCTTGTCCTTGAATTGCGTCTGGCGCTCGAGCTCGCCGAGCGGCGTCACGGACGTGAGCATCCAGTTGAGCTCGGTGTGCTCGGCGACGTGCGATTGGACGAAGATGATGCTCTTCTCCGGATCGAGGCCGGCCGCGTACAGGCTGACCGCCATGTCCATCGTGAGCGGCGAGAGGCTCGCCGGATCGTAGCTCTGCGTAATGGCGTGCAGGTCGACGACGCAGAAGAGGCAGTCGTGCTGGGTCTGCAGCCGCACCCAGTTCTGCACCGCGCCGAGGTAGTTGCCGATATGGAGCTCGCCGGACGGCTGGATACCGCTGAAGACGCGTTTCATAGTCGCGGAGGTCACGGGGCCACAAGGTGCGTGAATACAACGACTTAGTCAAGCTGGCCGAGCGCGCCGCGCTGCGCGCGGGCGACTATCTGCGCAACGCACCGAGGCCCGCCATCCACTCGTGGACCGAAAAGGCGCAGCACGACTTCGTCACTGAAGTCGACCGCGCGGCCGAGGGGTTGATCGCCGAGGTGCTGCTCCGGGACATCCCCGACAGCGTGATCGTCGGTGAGGAGCTGTCGCCCAAGCGCGTGCCGCAGGGGGATGTGGTCTGGATCGTCGATCCGTTGGATGGCACGACGAATTATCTGCACGGGTATCCGCAGTATGCCGTGAGTATCGGCTGCCTCGCCGACGGGAAGCTCGCCGCCGGCGTGGTCCACGATGTCTGCCGCAACCGCACCTATCGCGCGACGCGCGGCGGTGGCGCGTTCGAGGAAGACACGCGCTTGGGCGTTTCGGCGGTGACCGAGCCGCGTCACGCGCTGGTCGGCACGGGATTCCCGTTCAAGGCGCTGGGCAAGCTGCCGCTGTTCATGTCGCAGTTCGCCGCCGTCATGGGCGCCACGAGCGGTATTCGCCGCGCCGGTGCGGCCGCGCTCGATCTGGCCGACGTCGCGGCCGGCCGCCTCGATATCTTTTGGGAGCTCGAGCTCGCGCCCTGGGACATCAGCGCGGGCACCCTGTTGATCCGCGAGGCGGGCGGCGTCGTGACGCGCCTCGACGGCTCGGTGGACGTGGTGAGCTCCGGTCAACACGGCGCTCTCGTCGCGGGCAATCGCACCCTGCATCGCTGGTTGCTCGACCTCTTGAGGAGATCCTGATGGCTGAGCCACTCGTCGAGTGCGTCCCGAACTTCTCCGAGGGCCGCGACCAGGCGACGATCGCCGCCCTGGGCGCCGCGCTGGCCGGAGTGGGCGGGGTCCAGCTGCTCGACGTGCAGTCCGACCCGGCGCACAACCGCTCGGTCTTCACGCTCGTCGCGCCGCCCGCGGCCGCCGTCAGCGCGGCGTTCGCGGCGATGCGCGTCGCGGCTGAACGGATCGATCTCACGAAGCATTCCGGGGAGCATCCGCGCATGGGCGCGACCGACGTGGTGCCGTTCGTGCCGGTCTCGGGCGTCACAATGGCCGATTGCGTGGCGCTCGCGCGACAGCTCGGCGAGCGTGCCGGCAAGGAGCTGGGGATCCCGGTGTTTCTCTACGCGAAGGCCGCGACGCGCCCGGAGCGCGTGCTGCTTCCGGAAGTGCGCAAAGGCGAGTTCGAGGGCATGCGCGAGCGAACGCTGGAGCCGGACTTCGGGCCGAACCGCGTGCACCCGACCGCCGGCGCCACCGCCATCGGGGCGCGCCCGTTTCTCGTTGCGTTCAACGTGTACCTCGATACGCAGGACGTCACCGTCGCCAAGGAGATCGCGAAGCAGATTCGGACCTCCGGGGGCGGGTTGCCGGCGGTACAGGCGAGCGGCTTCATCGTCGATGGGCTCGCGCAGGTCTCCATGAACCTGCTCGACATCGACGTGACGTCGCCGGCGGTGGTGTTCAACGCGATCAAAGTCCGGGCCGAGAAGAAAGGCATCGGGATCCAGAAGAGCGAGATCGTGGGCCTCATTCCCGAGCGTGCGCTCGTCGGCGCCGCGGAGAGCGCGCTGAAGTTGGCCGACGCGAACAGTCACATCCTCGAGACGAAAATGCGCGCGGTGGCCCCGGCCGCGCAGACCATGGACGACTGGATCGGGCAGCTGGCGGCGGGCTCCCCCACTCCTGGAGGCGGGAGCGCCGCGGCCCTCGCCGGCACGCTGTCCGCGGCGCTCGTCGCGATGGTCGCGCGCCTCACCCAAGGGCGCAAGGCGTACGCGGCCGTGGACGCCCAGGCCCGCGCGATCCTCGACGAAGCCGAGCAGCTGCGCGGCGAGCTACGCCGTTTGGTGGACGAGGATGCCGCCGCCTACGAAGGCGTCAGTCGCGCGTACAAGACCCCCAAAGACGATCCCGCACGCGTCCAGGTCATCGACGACGCGTTGCTGGCCGCGGCGCGGCCGCCGGCCGAGGTGGTCAAGCGTGGGCGCCGGCTGCTGGCACTGGCGCAGACCATCGAGCAGATCGGCAATAAGAACGCCGTCAGCGACGCGCGCGTGGCGGGAATGCTGGCGAGGACGGCAATTGACGGCGCGACGGAAAACGTGAACGCGAACCTGGCGGGGATGACGGACCAGGCGCGGGCGAAGCACTCGGGCACGAGCTAGGACGTCGTCAGGATCCTCGGCCCATTGTCGGTGACGGCCACGGTGTGCTCGAAGTGCGCCGACAGCGACCCATCCTGCGTCACCACCGTCCACTTGTCGTCGAGCGTGCGGATCGCCGAGCCGCCGATGTTGATCATGGGCTCAATGGCGATCGTCATTCCCGGCACGAGCCGGGGCCCGCGCTTCGGCTTGCCGTAGTTCGGAACCTGGGGCTCCTCGTGGAACGAGGCGCCGATGCCGTGCCCCACCAGCTCCCGGACCACCGAATACCCCGCGCCCTCGGCCACTTTCTGGACGGCGTGGCCGATATCGCCGACGTGATTGCCGGCGCGGGCCTGCGCGACGCCCGCCGCCAACGCCTCCTGGGTCACCGTGAGCAGGCGCGCCGTCTCCGGCTTCACGTCGCCCACCGGGAAGGTCGCCGCGGAATCGGCGTGCAGTCCCTCGACCCAGACACCCACGTCCACGCTCAGAATGTCGCCGTCGTGGAGCACGCGCTTCTTCGAGGGAATGCCGTGCACGATCTCGTGATTGATCGACGTGCACAGCGTGGCGGGAAAGTCGTACAGCCCCTTGAACGACGGCTGCGCGCCCGGGTGACTGCGGATGAACGTCTCGGCCAGGCGGTCGAGTTCTTCGGTCGTGACGTCGGGCTGGATGTGCCGTCCCACGAGCGCGAGGGTCTCGGCCACGATGCGGCCGGCGGCCGCCATCGTCTCGATCTCGCGCGGGGACTTGATAGTGATCATCGCCCGATGATGCGCTTGATCTCCCCGGCAATGTCGTCGACCGTCCCGGTGCCGGGGACGCGGTGCACGATGCCGCGCTGCGCGTAATGCGCGATGAGCGGCGCGGTGTCGCGCTGGTAGACCTGCAGGCGTGTCGCGATCGCTTCGGGCGTGTCGTCGGTGCGGCCTTCGACCTGGGCGCGCTGCCGCATGCGGCGCACCAGCTCTTCCTCGGTGACGTCGAGCAGCAGGATGTGGTTCAACCGCTGCTGGCGCTGCGCCAGCGTCCGGTCCACGAGCTCGGCCTGCGCCGCGGTCCGCGGAAATCCGTCGAGGATCGCGCCCTCCTTCGCTTCCGGCCGGTCCAGCTCTTCCTTGATCATGCCGAGGATGATGCTGTCGGGCACCAGCTTGCCGTCATCGTAAAACTTCTTCGCCTCGAGTCCCAGCGGAGTGCCGTCCTTCATGGCCGCGCGAATCAGGTCGCCGGTGGTGATCTTGGGCAGCCCGAGCCGCTCGGCGAGAACTCTTCCCTGCGTTCCCTTCCCCGAGCCCGGCGCCCCCAGCATGAGGATGTGCACTTAGCGGCGGAAACGCACCCGCGACGTGCCGCCGCTGGGGCCGCCACCCTTCATGAACCCGTCATACTGGCGCAGGAGCAGATGCTGCTGCACCTGCTGCACCGTATCCAGCGCCACGCCCACGACGATGAGCAGCGCGGTGCCGCCGAACCCGAACGGCATGTTGAGCGTGTTCGAAACGACGATCGGGAGCAGCGCGACGAACGTGAGGAAGATCGCGCCGGGGAGTGTGATGCGGCTGAGCACGTCGTCGATGTAGTCGGCGGTCGGCGCGCCCGGCTTCACGCCCGGAATGAACGCGCCCTGCTTCTTCAGGTTCTCCGCGAGGTCCACGGGATTGAAGATGATGGACGTGTAGAAGTACGCGAAGAACACGATCAGGATCGCGCTCGACACGACATACCACACCGACGTCGTGTTGAAGTACTCGGCGAAGCGCTTGAGCCAAGCCACGCCGCTGAACGTCGCCACGGTGCCCGGCACGATGATCAGCGACTGCGCAAAGATGATCGGCATCACGCCCGCAGAATTGATGCGGAGCGGGATGAATGTCTTCTGTCCTTCCCGTATGCGGCCGCGGCCCATCACTTTGCGCGGGATCTGCACCGGAATGCGTCGCGCCGCGACGGTGATCGCGACGGTCGCGCCGACGATGATCACCATCAGCACGAGCACGATGAGCAGCACCGGGAAGCTGAGCGTCCCGGTCTTCAGCGCCTCGAACGTCCGCAACGTCTCCGGCAGGATTCGCTCGATGATCGAGAAGAAGATCAGGAGGCTCATGCCGTTGCCGATGCCGCGCTCCGTGATCTGCTCACCCAGCCACATGACGAAGATGCCGCCCGTCGTGAGCGTGAGCACGGTCGTCATACGGAAGCCCCAGCCCGGATGCGCGACCGCGTTCGTCAGCTGCTCGGTGAAGATCGCGAAGCCGTAGGCCTGGAAGATGCACAGCACGACGGTGAGATAGCGCGTCCACTGCGTCAGCTTCTGCTTGCCCTCTTCGTCGCGCTGCATCTTCTCGATGATCGGGAACACCGGGCCCGCCAGCTGGAAGACGATGCTGGCGGAGATGTACGGCATGATGCCCAACGCGAACACCGTGGCGCGCGAGAAGCCGCCGCCGGCGAACAAGTCGTACAGCTGAAACAGGGTGCCCTGTCCCTGGTTCTGCAGGAAGTCGGCGAGGGCGTCGACGTTCACGCCCGGCGTCGCGATGTGCGCCCCGATCCGATAGATCACGAGGCAGAGCAAGGTGAACAGGAGCTTTTCTTTGAGCTCCGGAACCTTGAATAGATTCGGGACTGGCGAAGTCACGCGATCGTTCCGCCCGCTTGCTCGATTTTCTGCTTCGCACTCGCCGACACCGCCACGCCCTTCACCACGAACTTGCGGCCCGCCACCTCACCGGTGCCCAGCAGCTTGATCGGATGATCGGGGCGGCGTACGAGTCCGGCGCCGAACAGCGTCTCCGGCGTCACCTCGACGCCCTCGGCGAGCAGCACGAGGTGCCGCACGTTGACGACCTGGGCCGGCTGCTTGAACGGATTCGTGAAGCCGCGCTTCGGAATGCGTCGGATGAGGGGCATCTGGCCCCCCTCGAACCCGGGCCGGACGTGACCGCCCTGGCGCGCGGTCTGACCCTTGCCGCCGCGCCCGGCGGTCTTGCCGATGCCGGATCCGGGGCCGCGGCCTTTGCGGATCCGGGCGCGATGCGAGCCGACGGGCGCGCGGAGATCGTGCAGCGCCAGCCGCTGGTACGTCGCCTCAGCCGGAGCCTTGGCCCGACGCTTCCGTGTGGTCTTTGCTTTCGCCTTAGGCATTTTGCTTCTTTCCCTTTCCCCGCGGCGTGGCCGTGGGGTCGGTCTCGGACGTCACAATCACGAGATGACGCACCCGATGGAGCATGCCGCGCAGTGCCGGATGATCGGCATGCACGACTTCGTCCTGATGATGCTTGAGGCCCAGCGCCTCGAGCGTCCGCTTCAAGCGATACGCATGACCGCTGCCGGAGCGCACCTGCTTGATGCGCAGCTGTCCTTTGCCGGACGCCGGGAGCGGGAGCACGCGGTCCCGCCCGGGTTTCCGCTTCCGGTATTTGCGGGTCGGGGGCAGTCTACCCATGGCTCGGCCCCGCCGTCGTGGAGGTCACGACTGACTCCTGGCGCGCGCGATACGGAATCGCCTCGGGCTCCACGCCACGCTCGCGTGCGACGCGCCGAGCGGTGGTGAGCCGCTTCAGTCCGTCCATCGTCGCCCGCACCATGTTGTGCGGGTTGGTCGAGCCCAGGCTCTTCGTGAGAATGTCGCGAATGCCGGCGCACTCGAGCACCGCGCGCACCGGGCCGCCCGCGATCACGCCGGTTCCCGACGCGGCGGGCTTGAGCAGCACCCGCCCCGCGCCGTGATTGCCGATGATCTCATGCGGGATCGTGCCGCCCGTGAGCGGAATCTCGTTCATGCGGCGGCGCGCCGCTTCGACCGCCTTGCGCACCGCTTCGCTGACCTCGTTCGCCTTGCCGGTCGCGATCCCGACCTGGCCTTTCCCGTCGCCCACCGCCACCAATGCATTGAAGGAGAAGCGGCGACCACCCTTCACGACCTTCGCGACGCGATTGATCGCGACGACGTTCTCGACCATGCCGTCGCCCTCGCGACCGCCGCCATGGCGGTCACCACCGTCACGGCGCTCACCACCGCGACCGCCCCGGCCACCGCCGCGCCCACCGCGGCCACCGCCTCCCCCGCCCCCGCCCCCGCCCTGGCCGCGCGGGCCACGTGGTGGTCGAGGCGCCTCGGAGCTGGGCGATGCCGCCGCCGGAGCTTCGGCTGCCGGAACGTCGGCCGCCGGTACGTTCGTCGAGGCTGCTGTGCCTTCTTTTTGCTCTTCCATTAGAACTCCAATCCTCCCTTACGTGCCCCGTCCGCGACTGCCTTGACGCGGCCGTGGTACTGGTAGCCACCGCGATCGAAGACGACCTTCGCGATGCCTTTTTCCTTGGCCTTGGCCGCGATGAGCTTCCCGACGGCGAAGCTGCGGGCGACCTTGCCCTTGCCCTCGACCTGCACGCCTTCGGAGCTGTCCGCGACGCCGGCGAGCGTGATGCCTTTCTGGTCGTCGATCAGCTGCGCATAGATGTGCTTCGACGAGCGAAACACGACGAGGCGCGGGCGCTCGGGCGTGCCCTCGACTTTCTTGCGCACGCGGAGGTGCCGCCGGTAGCGGTTGTCCGCTGCGCCCTTGATCTTCCGAATCGATCGCATGGCTTATTTCGCCGCCTGGGCAGTCTTGCCCGCCTTGCGGCGAACCTGCTCGCCGGCGTAGCGGATGCCTTTGCCCTTGTAGGGCTCGGGAGGCCGCACGTTGCGAATCTCTGCAGCCACCTGGCCCACCAGTTCCTTGTCGACGCCCTCGATTTTCACCTGGACGTTGTTGGTCACCGTGATCTTGATCCCCTTCGGCGCATGGTAGGGCACGGGATGCGAATAGCCGACGACGAGCTGGATGCCGAACGGCTTCGGCTCCGCCTTGTAGCCGACGCCCTGGATCTCGAGCGACTTGGCGAAGCCGGTCGTCACGCCTTCCACCATGTTGGCGACGAGCGTGCGCGTGAGTCCGTGGAGCGCCTTATGGCGCGCCTCGTCGGAGGGACGCGTCACGACGACGGTCCCGTCCTCGAGCGCCAACGCCATGTCCTCGTGCAGCGTCCGGCTGATTTCGCCCTTCGGTCCTTTGACCGTCACCTGGTGCCCGTCGATCTGCGCGGTCACGCCTTTCGGCAGCGACACGGGCTTCCTCCCGATTCGTGACATATCTCGCTTCCCGCTTCCCGCTTCCCGGTTTGTTTACCAGACCACCGCGAGCACTTCGCCGCCCACCCGGGCGGTGCGCGCTTCGCGGTCGGTCATGAGTCCCTGCGGCGTGCTGAGGATCGCCATGCCGAGGCCGTTCTTGACGCGCGGGATCTCGCGCGCCTTGACGTAGCGCCGCAGGCCCGGCGACGAGACGCGCTGCAGCTCGCGGATGACGGGCGCGTCGTTGTGGTACTTCAAGTACAGCCGCAGCAACCCGTGCTGCCCGTCGTCCAGGACCTTGAAGTCCTGGACGTAGTGGTTGTCGCGGAGAATCGTCGCGATGGCGACCTTCAGCTTCGACACCGGCATATCGACCCGGCGGTGCCCCGCCATACAGGCGTTGCGCACCCGGGTGAGCATATCGGCAACGGGATCAATCACGCTCATTCGTGTCCCCTCTTACCAGCTGGCTTTGCGCACGCCGGGAATCTCCCCGCGCAACGCCAGCTCACGGAAGCAGATGCGGCACAGCTTGAACTTGCGCAGCGTGCCGCGGCTGCGGCCGCAACGCTGGCAGCGGTAGTAGCCCCGCACCTTGAACTTCGGCCCCTTCTTGACTCGCTCAATCCACGCCTTCTTCGCCATGTGATCTCCTAGGCCGCTGCGCCCGCGGCTTCCGCCCGGAACGGCATGCCCAGCTCTCGCAACAGGGCCAGCGCGGTGTCGTCGCGCCCGGCGCTCGTCACGAACGTGATGTCCATCCCGTGAATGCGCTCGACTTTGTCGTAGTCGATCTCCGGGAAAATCATCTGCTCCTTGATGCCCAGCGTGTAATTGCCCCGCCCGTCGAAGCTCTTGGTCGGGAGCCCGCGGAAGTCGCGCATGCGCGGCACCGCGACCGAGATGAAGCGGTCGAGGAACTCGTACATGCGGCCGCCTCGCAGCGTCACGGCGCAGCCGATGGCCTGCCCTTCCCGGAGGTTGAAATTCGCGATCGCCTTCTTGGCGCGCGTCACCACCGGATGCTGGCCGCTGATCGCCGCCAGCTCCGCCACCGCCGCCTCGAGCCCCTTCGGGTTCTTCGAGGCGTCGCCCATACCGACGTTGAGCACGATCTTCTTGAGCCGCGGAATCTGGTGCGGGTTCTGGAAGGCAAACTGCTGCTGCAGCTTGCCGCGCACCTGCTGCTCGTAGAAGTCCTTCAGCCGAGCCGGCGGCGCCGGCTCGACGGGCTCATTGGACTCCGGGGCCTTTTCCGCCGCCTCGGCCTGCTGCTTGCCCTTCTTCTCCTGCTTGGGCTGCTTCGGCTGCTGCTGCGGTTTGGGCTTCTTTTCTTGCTTCTCTTTTTCGTCGGCCATGCCTACCTCACCCGCGGAATCGGTTGACCCGATTTCACCGCGATCCGTTCGAGCTTCCCTTCCTTGTCCACGCGCCGGCGCACCCGCGTCGGCTCACCCGATTTCGGGTCGAGGAGCATCACCTTCGAGGCCGCGATCGCCGCGGGGAATTCGATGATGCCGCTCTCGCCCTGCGGCGTCGTCGCGCGCTTGTGGCGCTTCACGAGGTTCACGCCCTCCACCACCACCCGGAACGTCTTGGGGTGGACGTGGAGCACGCGTCCTTCCTTCCCCTTGTCGTCGCCGCTGATGACGCGCACCGTATCGCCTTTGGCGACGTGCAGCTTGTGTCGCACCGGCGCCTGGAAGCGCTCCCGCCGCGCCTTCTTGTAAACGAGCGGTTTCATCTAGATCACCTCCGGCGCCAGCGACACGATCTTCATGAACTTCTTCTCGCGCAGCTCGCGGCCGACGGGGCCGAAGATGCGCGTCGCGCGCGGCTCGCCTTCGTCGTTGATCAGCACCGCGGCGTTCTCGTCGAAGCGGATGTAGGAGCCGTCCTTGCGCTTCGTCTCTTTCGCGGTCCGCACGATCACCGCCTTCACGACCTCGCCCTTCTTCACCTGGCCGGTCGGGATCGCGTCCTTGATCGTGACCACGACGACGTCGCCCAGCCCCGCATAGCGGCGCTTCGACCCGCCGAGCACGCGGATCACCAGGGCGCGGCGCGCCCCGGAGTTGTCCGCGATCTTGATTTGCGACTCTTGCTGCACCATGGCTATTTCGCCTTTTCAATGATCTCGACGACCCGCCAACGTTTCCGTTTCGACAAGGGCCGCGTTTCCACGATGCGGACGGTGTCGCCCAGTTTGGCGCCGTGCGCGTTGTGCGCGGCGACCGTCTTGGTGCGATTGACCTGCTTGCCGTAGAAGCCGTGCGCGAAGCGGCGCTGCATCGAGACCGTCACGGTCTTCTGCATCTTGTCGCTGACCACGACGCCCGTCCGGACCTTGCGGCGCCCGCGTTGTGCTTGCTCTTCTGCCGACGTCATGCCGACGCCCTTTCCTTCAGAATGGTCTTGATGCGCGCGATGTCGCGCCGGAGCGTCCGCAGCTGCAGCGGATTGGTCAGCGCCTCGGTCGCCCGCCGGAACTCCAGGCGGAACTGCTCTTCCGTCAGCACCGCCAGCTTCTGCGTCAGCTCGTCGGTCTTGAGCTCACGCAGGCCCTCGGGCCGGTTCTCCCGCTTTGTCGCCATCTTACCGCTCCTCCCGCTTCACGAACTTCGAGCGGATCGGCAGCTTGGCCGACGCCAGCGCCAAGGCCGCGCGCGCCGACGCCTCCTCGATGCCCTCGAGCTCGAACATGATCCGGCCCGGCTTCACGACCGCCACCCAGCCCTCCGGATTCCCCTTGCCCTTCCCCATCCGGGTCTCGGCGGGCTTCTTCGTGATCGGCTTGTCGGGAAACAGCCGGATCCACACCTTCCCGCCGCGCTTCATCTCGCGCGTAAGCGCGACGCGCGCGGCCTCGATCTGCCGGTTGGAGATCCAGCCCGGCTCGAGCGACATCAGCCCGTAGTGGCCGAACGCGACGGTGTTCCCGCGCGTCGCCATCCCGTTGGTGCGGCCCTTGAACCGCTTGCGAAACTTGACCCGCTTCGGTGCCAGCATGAGTTAGACGCCTGTCGAATAAGTGCGGCCGTGGAGGTCCTCGGTCCGCTCGCCTTTGAAGATCCAAACCTTCACGCCGATGGTGCCGAACGTCGTCTTGGCCGTGGAGGTCGCGTAATCGATGTCCGCGCGCAGCGTGTGCAGCGGCACGCGGCCCTCATGGTAGCCTTCGGTGCGTGCGATTTCCGCGCCGCCCAGCCGGCCCGCCGTCTTGATCTTGATTCCCTGTGCGCCCATCCGCATCGCGCTCTGCACCGCGCGCTTCATGGCGCGGCGGAACGAGATGCGCTGCGTCAGCTGATGCGCCACGCTGTCGCCAACCAGCTGCGCATCGAGCTCGGGCCGCTTGATCTCCTCGACGTTGATCCCGACTTCTTTGCCCGTCAGCTGCGCGAGCTCGTCGCGCAGCTTATCGACTTCCGCGCCGCGCTTGCCGATGACGACGCCGGGCCGCCCGGTATGCACCGTCACCGTGACCTTGCCGGGCTTGCGCTCGATGTGGACGTCGGCGATCGCGGCGTGGCTGAGGCGCGTCTTCAGGTACTTGCGGATCAGCTCGTCTTCCTTGAGCAGCTCCGGGAAGTTGCGCTTCGCGAAGTAGCGAGAGCGCCACTGTTTGACGATGCCCAGCCGGAAGCCGTACGGATGTGTTTTCTGACCCACTCACTCGCTCGCTTTCTTTTTCTTCGCGGTCTTCTTCTTTGCCTTGGCCGGTGCTTTCTTCGCGCGGGGTTTCCGCTCGCCCTTCGCTTCCGCCTTCACCTCGGCGGCCTTCCCCGCGGGTGCAGGTGCCACCGGGGCTTCCGCACCGGCGACCCGAATCTCGACGTGGCTCGTCCGCTTCAGGATCGGCGTGCCGCGGCCCATCGCCGCCGCCGTGAACCGCTTCAGCGTCTGCCCCTCGTTCACGACCGCGTACGTGACCCGCAGCGTATCGGCGTCGAACGCCGCGTTCTGCCGCTGCGCCGCCTGCTGCGCGTTCGCCACCGCGGACTTCAGGACCTTATGGATCTGGTGCGCCGCCCGCTTCTTGGAGAACCGCAGGATCGCATCGGCCTCGGGCACGGCGCGGCCGCGGATCAAATCGATCACGAGGCGCATCTTGCGCGCCGACTGCCGCACGCCGCTCTGTATCGCTCGCGCTTCCATCGCCTACTCCTTCTTCTTCTCTGCGCCGCCCTCGGCGCCGCCGGTCTCGGCCGCTGCCGCCTCGGCCTCACGTTCGGCCGCGGAGCCCTTGGCGCCGTGACCGCGGAACAGCCGCGTCGCCGCAAACTCGCCGAGCTTGTGGCCGACCATGTTCTCGGTGATGTAGACGGGGATGAACTTGTTCCCGTTGTGCACCGCGAGTGTGTGGCCGACGAAGTCCGGCGTGATCGTGCTGCGCCGCGACCAGGTCTTGAAGACTTTCTTCTCGTTCCGCTCGTTGAGGG
>Ga0310811_10006019_pt1 | contig 15451 bp, 18 predicted proteins | sample YCmetagenome_FD_207642 | JGI IMG/M metagenome (GOLD analysis project Ga0310811, IMG submission 207642) | Soil microbial communities from experimental microcosm in Duke University, North Carolina, United States - YC | ecosystem: Engineered > Artificial ecosystem > Soil microcosm > Unclassified ...
AAGTCACTGCTAATCGCTGAAGAAATCGCTGAAGTCTTGTGTGGTAGACTTTTCCCTCTAATTAGTAACGTTGTAGCACATCTACTGATATTACTAAGTAGTAACATAAGCGGTGACGGTCAGGTGGATCAAACCCGTAGTAACTACGGAGTCTTGCCTAACGTAGATGGTACGTAACCGACATGGTAGCTTCCGGGGTTGACCGCAGTCCACTTAACTGCCGTAAGTAATGATGTGGTGAAGTTATTTTTCCCTTCAACTTGGTAGTCGAGGCCGACTCGATATTATCATGATTGAATCTGGAAGACTCTACGCATATATTGGCACTTGGTTGCCGAGATGGAAGCCACTGAGTCTTTCATCCTCAGGAATCTCATACCGTCCCCTGCTTGCTACAGTCGACTACGATTCCCAATACGAAATTTCTGGCACAAGCGGTGACGACAGTCCAACGCTTGCTTTCGACTACATTGACAGATCAATTGTGGAGAGGAATCTTCTCCGTAAGTTGGACACTCGGGTAGCCTTCCTAGTTCTGGTTTACATCATGAACTATGTGAGTTGGAGCACCTAGTGTTCTCTTAACTACCTAAAATCTGTTCATAGATGGACCGCACTAATGCAGCGTACGTGGCCTTCGAAGTTACTTGAACTAGAGTTGCTTAACCGTCGACTTGCAAGTGCAGCGAGGTTGCGTGGTTATGAGGAGGACCTTGGCATGACGGGGAACCAATTTAACACACTTACCAGCATCCTTTATGTGGGATATTTGTTGACGCAAGCTCCTTCGTATGTTCCAGCACCTGATGCTTCTGCGACATATCTAATAATTGAAAAGCAACATGGTCTTACACCACATGAAAAGGCCATCACTATACCTCTCGAGCTGCATGGCAATATGGGGCGTTCTCACCATGTTAATGGGTATGTACAACGTTCACTTGATTGACATTGGCTGACGAGGAGTCGTGAAAGGTGCAGTACAAACGTTGGTGTCTAGATTTTGAATGCTGTCCAAAGTGAACTTTGCTCTAGATTTCATGCCGCTCTCATTCTGCGCTTTTTTATCGGATTCGTGGAGGCGGCATTCTTTCCTGGAGCTGTATTCCTTCTTTCACGATGGTATGATTCCCAATGACTCCGAACAGTACATACTGAAATTCTTCTAGGTACAAACCCAATGAACTAGGGTTACGCACAGCACTTCTTTCTTGCGGCGCTTCGATCAGTAATGCCTTTGGTGCTCTTTTCGCATCGGGAATCTTGGGAAGTCTAGATGGTACATTAGGTTTTACGGCTTGGAGGTCTGAGCGGAAATGCGCATGCTTTTAGGAAGTGAGCTGTTCTGATTTTTCTGCTGCAGGTGGCTCTTCTTTGTGGAAGGCGCTTTGACCATCGTGATCGCGGTGTCTGCGGGCTGTATTTTACCTGATTTTCCTTCAACGCCGAGCGTCTGGCTTCTGCCTGACGAACAGATTCTGGCCAAACAACGAATGGAGGAGGAAGTTGCAAGCAAAAATGAGCATAAAAATAAACCCGGAGAATATTATTCCGGTCTTGCCGAGGCTGTAATGGATTGGAGGGTATGGTGGGTTGGTGTTGCCCTCAACTTGATGGCTTGCTCGATGTCATTCGGTCTTTTCTTCCCGACGCTATCTGCCACAATGGGTTACAATGCGACTATAAGCCTCTTGCTTTGCGCACCCCCGTGGATTTTGGGAACTGCAACCTCATTTGTTGTGGCCAGGTCAGTATCTACTTCACAGGTTCGATAGATGAATTAACAATACTGAATTAAGGCACTCTGATATAACTGGTGATCGCTTCTGGCATGCTGTTGGTCCTTTACTGGTCGGCATTGCTGGATTTGTGCTTGCGATTTCTACTATGAATACGACTATACGATATATATCCCTGTACGAACTCTCCCATCCTCGTTCTGCGATTCCAGGGACTTACGTGCACCGTTAAGATTCTTGATGACTCAAAGCCCAGTTGCCTATGTTGTCTGTTTGACCTGGGTCATGAATACGTTTTCCCAATCACCGTCGAAACGCGCTGCAGCCATCGCACTTATAAACTCCATGGCATCAGCTGGCGCGATTGGTTCATCGTCAGTTCACAGTCATTTCGTGCTACATGCTAGTACTGACGCCGTCACAGGTACTTCTGGCCATCCAGTTGGGGACCTTCATACGTGAATTCATACCTGATTTGCATATTGACAAGCGTCGTGTCTATTGCGATGTTATGGGTATTTAGGAGGCACCTTTCCCGCTGTAATGAAGCTGCTGAAGCCGAAGAGAAATCTTTAGGGCTGCCCAGGGGTTCGAGATATCTCCTCTAGCACTCCGAGCTGCTGTTCAACTGTTTTGAGCATTGCAGCAGTGTTCAATAGCGGAAACTGTGGGAGTTGGTCTGGTTATTAACATAATATATTGTACATGCAATAGCAAAATATATTAATGCACTGTCCGAGCCACGCTCTTCCAGATCATCAATCGAGTCGCGTGTAGTGGAGAATGTATGCAGTCACTTATACTGTACTGTGATAAATACATGGTATCCTACCCTGGCATAACTCCTACGGCATCCATCATTGTACAAGCGGTGGTACTGTGCGGTAAGAAAACTTTACCGTTGTTTTCTTCATACCAGACTGTATCGTGTGCTACCAGGACCTGCACCCTCAGGGTCTCTAACAACCACCTCATTCTGCGAATGCTTTCCTCTGCGACTTCTTGGTACTGGTGGGCACATGCCACCGCGCCCGTTTCTGTATCGACACGGCACGCAATTTGCATCTTCCCAGTGATTAGATCAGGATGATGAGCTGAATCTGCGCCCAGCAGGATCCAAGCACCGTCTGAGGAAGTGCATGCAAGGATGTTGACATGCCCGTCAGTGTGCCCTGCAATTAATAAGCCTAAGTGACTTTCTAGTCTTATGCATGCAGTAGATAAGTACCAGATGTATCAACGATAGACATGTTGCCATCACCGAAAAAGTTCATTGCGCGTGGGTAGGTACCGATTGCCACATGTAGGTCAGAAATCGTAACGAAGCGTAAACGGTCTTCTGGTGGACGAATGGATGAAAGGGCTTTATGACTGTGGCAGTAACTAGGGTCCAAAAAGCTTGCTTCGATCCCTCCCTGAGGACAAACTCGGCAGTCGCAAACGGAGAAGGATCTCCGAGGCTGAGCGCTGAGGGAAGACAGGTTAGGCAATTCATACCACCTCAGACGCTGAAAGGCTCACTGATCCCAATGAAGATGACTAAGGACTACTAAGTGAACCGACGAAGGGGGAACTCCACCAGCTCCAAAAACTCTGCCACAGTCTGATTCACATCAGGCACTACCGGTATTGCAGCAGGTGCAAACTCTTTGATATTTCGGTGGATTCCTAGCCCATTGTACACTGCCGAATCGACGAATCGACGAAGTAGATTCTCAGTAGTCAAACGAGACATTAATATTGACATGTCTGGCAGGTGAGAAACGCGAGAGCAGAAGACTTTGCTAGTACTGTTGCATCATGGATGCGGTGTTGGAAGAAGAATTTGAAATCAATCACATCAGTTACATACCATCTCCAAGGCTCGCCCAAAGCGCATCCGAGCTAGTGACAGGTCCGTCGAGAAACCACATGTGGAAGAATGAAGACAGTGTCGTTGACCTACTAGTCCAGGTGTTATCAGATACCACCACGAGGTGGGGTAACGTCCCCGACACCCACTTTAGTGGGAGGAGGGTTTTGTCGGTTGAAATCATTCAGGCACCTGTACCCAGAATTGTGGGAAAAGTTTATGTCAGCTCACGCACAGCCTCAACTTTTTTCTGCTCCACCATCTAGCTCCCTTGCCACCCGCATCTACTATGATCAGACAGCCTGTCTCCCCATTTCTTACCAAATACCCTTCCCATGTGCCTCGAGTACTTGACGCGGTGGCTTGCCCGCCACACAACCTCTGTCATCTGATTGAATCGTACCCGCTGTATTATGATCCTGTCTACTATCCTCAATTTCATACATCTGTCTTTGCCACCTCTGAGAATTTCTGTCTCTGGTTGCGTGTTTCTCTCAGTACGCATTGTAATGCCTGTTTAACATGTCGCTCGAAATTTCCATCTGATGTCAGTTCATTGCTTTCGGTTTCGGTTCTATCTGATGGTGTTTCCTTGTGTGTCTGCATTGATAATGTACCTATGACATTTGATCGAGCATGGTTTGAAAGTCCAGGCTATTCTCATTGCAAAGTCTTTTCTCGCTTTCTATTGCTCATGCGCAATAGTTCAGCTACTACGGCTCAGTGCCTCACATCCTGTGTACATGGCTTCATTATGTGGATGAATGCTATGAAGTCAACCTCAATGGGTTGCCTGCATCCATACTATCTACTTCGGCTCGTACCCTTCCGTCAGGAAAGTCAGTTGTGCGCAAGAAACATGAATACGTCCGTGCAATCTTGTCAGATTTTATCACACGGCGCGCTGAGATATCGGTCATGTCGGACACGACTCTCTTGCAACATCTTTCAACTCTGTCGCTCCCACCTAATTGTCCTGCCAATCGATGCACCTTTTAAAAAAGAAGCACGAGAAGTAAAAAGTTCGCACAGCGAACGCCTGGCTACACAAAATAGGTGTCGGGGTCTGGCGCGGCAAGCGCCGTTACGATTTCAAACCGTATCTGGTAAAATTTAGAAATTTGGTGCTACGACTCGGGGGTCTTTTAATATTGTGAATGACGTGAGGGTGGCCGAACTTTGTTTTGAAGTTGTTGGAAGGAACCGAGAAAGGTCCGAATAATAACAGGTTGCTAACTTACCAGACACCGGATAAAACCCCAGCACCCAAGGGAGGACATGACACCAACAACATGGTTACACCCACAGTTTCCAGCTTCGTTGACAGTGTTATTATCCGTCCCATCGTCGTGGCTATAAACAGTCTTGTGCTCGCATCCCTCATGTCCTACGTGATGGCTGAGCGGCTGGACTGGAGGCCAGTAAGCCCTCTGTTTGTGAATTCTAGGCCTTACAGTTTTCTGACTGACTAGTACAAAAGATCACCGTATGCGTTACATGCGATATTCTTGCGGTCGGCATTGACCACTTTAAGGATCAAGAAATTATCATTGGCGCATGCGGCACAACTGTCTTAAAACGCTTCGCCCCCCTGTTCCACCTCGCTCGCATGTTTCTGGTCCTGAATGCATTGCTACTTGTGATTGCTTTAAGTCACAGTTCACTAGAAATGACTATCATCACCGCAGTTTTTACTACCCCTGCTTTCCTGTGGGCGACGCCGTTCCATCTTCCGCGAATTGATGCAATACTCCAGAGATTCATACCTGCAAAGCATGGTCAAGAAGTGGGGTACAGTTCATCGATACCTGGTACTCCATTCGTCATCAAACGAGTTCCTGGCATGAAGGCTATATTCAATGGCATCATCCGAGGGTATGTGCTATCGCAACCTATCAGTTTACCGGATTTGACTTGAAAGTCTAGATGTGGGATATTCTTCGTCGTTCACTCAGCAGTGCAGACGTCGTGGAAGTCGGACTTTAATGTGCTCCCATGGACGATCATTGACATTGTCATTTGGTCAACAGTCAATCGCATTGGTCATGCTGTAAGGCAGTGTTCTACATGTAATGGAACTCCCAACTCACAAACTGCGAAAGATTCTGGTGGACGTGCGTGACTTCTACGACGACGAGAAGGCTGGAGTCCCGACCATACCTGTCCTTCTTGGATCCTCTTTCAAGACTCGGATAGTCTTAACTGTCAGTCAATTAGCTGTTATGATGGCCTTTCTCGGCAACCCGTACATTTTAGGGAGTGCCTGCTTCGCGATTGCTCTTGTTTGGATCCTAGGGCAAGACTCCCCGAAAGTGTACTTCCTCCTTAGCATTCATTCACAGTCGATATTCATTATTATGTACGCTGCCAGTGTCATAAACAACAAGATTTTCTAGACTATTTTTTATACACTTTATATTTCCTGTTTTCGAATTGGTGGTCGTTTTTCAATACGATCCCTTCCCTGGACACGCTTAATATTCAACCTATAAGTCCAGACTCACCTCGAATTCTCTGCAGCCACCGTGCGTTTGTTTGCTGATATTTTTATTTGTCGTTTCCGGTAGTCTCCGGTCCTGTTACAGCATCGGAATTCCTTCTTCCTTTTTTCCCTTTCTTTTTCCCTCTACAAATCATCGGATCAGTAACACTTCCTTGTCGTTGAGTCGAAAGCAGGAGAGTGTGGCAAGCAAGACCTCTTACTCGCTTCCTCTACAAATATTTCGCAGTGCGGCCGGAAACCTGATAAGCAAAAATGCCTCACGGTCTCTGTTTCACTCACCACCCACGATTACGCCATAGCTATCCCAGTGTCGAACCGATATTTTTCGATGCTTGACTCGATGTCGATACCCTTGCCACTTCCTCGACCTTTGATCATCGCTCTGAACTTGGCACATTTGAACCCAAATAAACCCATTGCTATCACATGATATCAAGGGTGTGGCGATGTCTTTGCATACGAGAACCATTCGTCTCGATTCGTCGGTTGTGGTTCATCGGTGCAGTTGTGCGTTCGCGTGCGGCATTGCTGTGTTCCCGCACAATTTAAATAGGGTCAAGTGGCTTTGTTTTTGCATACGATGATCGCCTCGACGATACGTTGGGCGTGGTCTCGGTGCATTTGTGCGTTCACTTATGCGCGCGCGGCATTGCCCTCCTTGACCCGCCAACCCAAAAACTATTTGATAAACCCATGACCTTGGCCAGACCATTGCATACCACACAAACCTGCATAACCATGCACCCATATCATTGATATTTGAACCGCATGTGATAAATAGGGTCAAGTGGCTTTGCTTTGCATACGAGAATCGTTCGCTTTGATGCGTCAGGCGCGGTTTATCGGTGTATTGTGCGTTCGCGTGCGGCATCGCCCTCTTCCTGAATCCAAATGCATTTTAAACAGGGTCAAGTGTCTTTGTCTTTGTACACGAGGATCATTTGCTTCGATATGTTGGGCATGGTCTATCGGTGCAATTGCGCGTTCACCTGTGCACGTGCGGCACTGTCCTCCTTGACCCGCGAATCTCAAAGTACTTGATTAAACCCACTTGATGCATAACACACAAGCACATATGACCTAGTCAGATTGACCAGATGCTCTCACGCAGAAACCACGCAGTCATATCATGGACCAATGTATAACCACACGGAAATGCGCATGCCATGCGGGCTCATCATAGCTGTTGCCTTCTCACATGGATATCAAACATGATGCATGATGCGTTGCTCATGGAGCAAGTCGTGTACCAAGCATACGATGATGACCTTAAGGGAGTCTATCGGTGCTTCCGTGCGTTGCGCGGCATGACTCAGTCTCCCTGGGTATTGAACCGATATCAGACCTATGACTCACAATTCACAGGCCATCGCTATCGAAAGCCCCATTGTGATGTCAAGCTGTTGCCACATGCTATCGGCTAGCTTTGGTTGGAATCTCACCTGAGGCATCTGTGTGCACCTTCGCAGTGAAGTGGAAGCCCATTGGGAGCATATCCTGCCGAATCTAGGTGCCAGGTAGTGGTATCAGTGAAAATGTATATGGATCTGGTCGATGTTCTCTAACTCACGCGTTTATTTTATGTTTTGCATGGTTGTAAGTCGTTATATGTTCGTTCCACATCTCTACACTCATGTAGGATCTTGCAGGGGCTTGGCTTGACTGTTGATGGTTGTGTTTCCGTCAACGCGAGGCAGACACCTTGGTTTATACCAGGGTGTGTCGTCTTCAACTGGAGCCCTCGGGCCTGTTGATGATTATCGCATAATTTTTTGCGTCTCCCTTCTTCGTGAAGGGTCTTTGTCTAGAATACGGTTTTGCACCGTTTGTATTGAATGAGTTAGGATTCATTGTCATGTCCTTTGATACTTAACATTTGTTCTATGTATGGTACTGTATGATGACACTGGACGTCTTTCCTTCCCGTTTGCCTGTGCTTCGAACTCTAAGCGCTGAGATTGAGTGACGCTGAAAGTCAGGGATGACTTAGTATTCTTTTCGTTAGCTAGCTCGAAGCGCACTAACGCTCAGTGCTCATCTCGTACAGGTTGCTTCGTGCATCCTGAGCGGACCAAGGCCCGGGTATTTCAATGTCCCACTACCGGCCGTAGCGGAGCCTGACCATAATTAAGTGTATGATATGACAGTAGAGGGCGCGCAGAATATGTTCCAGGGATCGAGTAAGCCTGCATCTATCGTTGAGCCGTTCTTTCACGCGCTCCTATCAAGAACGCACTAAGTTCTTCAGCAACTGCTGCAGAGCGATGCGATAGTAACATTTGGAATGTATATCAGGTTTGGAACTGCGTCGAGGACTTGAGCATTGCGATTGATTAGTATGAGCGATAGTACGTACCTGCGTAGCTGATTTCTCGCGCATGTCCTAGGCATGCAGCGTGATGAAGGCGTCTGGGATGCTTTCGTACATCTTGTTGATGCTGCTAGCGTGCATCAAATAACGATCATGTGCGGACGCAAATGTTAGGCCTTGAGTCTGAGAGTTTTAAACATTGCATTCATCCGTTGCACCACCAAAGCAAAAGTTAAAAGGGACGAGACCTAGTACGGAATCCTTCAGGGCATTCAATATCATATGTCGATATGAACAAAACTAGGCGGGAACAGCGACGCAATTCAGCAGGCACGTTAAGATGGGAGATGGATACATTCTTTCTGAATGACTGTCATGGTCATGACCTGCTTGCGTTTCGTCTTACCGTAGGGCTTTGCGATGAGGAGGCCTGCAGGGATAGTCTGAACGTTATCTGTCCTTTTCGTGATATGGTTCCTGGAGAGCGAAGAAGCTTGATGTTTGTCGGCTCAATGACCATTGACTAATGACAAAATCGCCCAAAAAGTGCTTGACCAAGGTCAGGCCGATGTCATCCTAGTTGGGAGACCATAGTACTGGGACTGGATTGGTGTGTGTGATGATATTCTGTTCATAGCGACTCTTGTGTTAGATGCATCTCAAGTAGTACTAGTCTCGCCGAATGCGTTACAAATATGATTCATAAAAGCCAAGCCTGACTGTGGCCTCACCGAGGTCATACAGGACACCCCGCTGCTTTCCTTCAACCTGATCGAAAGGTAGTTGTAAGAGTAAGATCAATATCAGTGAGAGAGATTGAAAACAAAATCACGGTACCGGGTATGTCGACATTCAAACAAAGCCCTAACCCTAGACTTAGCTCAAAGTTGCTTCAAGTTTCATTGGATCTGCAAGGCATACGTAATTTACACCGAGAGGCGATGCTCACGAACATCCTCAGCGTCAACAACAACATGCACGTGTTCATGATTGTTACAAGCGCCCAACAAGCTTGCTGTGTATCACTGTCTGCTCAGGCTCTTCCCAAATCCACTGCCCTTTACTTTGGGTCCAAATACCTATCATTCCCACTTCCTCATGTCAAAACCATCCAGCACCGGCGGCACTGAGGAGCAGCCCGCCCTGGAACAGCCTGATACCCTGGGCCTCCAGGAGGATTCAGAGTAAGTTGTGGCTTCCTCGCATCTGTCTCCCGCATAACAGCAAGATAGGGAGCAGGAAAATGGTGGACCTTCAGCGGTGAAGGTACCATCGGGGATGTGAGTGGTTCTGTCCTAATACTTTTGTGTAACTCACAAGAACTGCAGTTTGAACACTGGGCCTTCCCAGCCATCAGAACCTCACGAACAGGAAAGTGCTGTCAAAGTTGTACCAGACGAAGATTTGGCTTTGTGAGTCCCTATCAATGGCGACTTTAAACAAACTCATGGTCTATTTCAGTCAGGCAGAGAAGGTTGTGGCGGAGAACGACCAGCCAAATCTTGGTGAATTGTGAGCAACAACTATGCCAAGCGATCGCAGCTGACGATACCTTGCACGCAGAACAAGTATCATGAAGCAGGTATTGGATGTTCTTCAGGACTCGACGATTGCATCCAAGAGTGGCAAGGACAATCGGTCTCGTTTCTGGGGGGTATACAAAAGAGTTGCGGAGGAACACGACGGCGAGTTCCTCGAGCGATACACCGGCGACATGGATATCGTCTTGGTCTTCGTAGGTTCAGCGTGCTCATGTTTGACTTGTTTGAGACTGATGTTTGATCAGTCCGGTCTTTTCTCAGCTGTCAGCACGTCTTTTATAGTGGCGATGGAGTCCAATCTCAGTCCCGACCCCAGCGAAACCACGAATGCCCTTCTCACCCAACTCGTGCAGATCGGACTTGGCAACTTCACTGCAGCGGGCACCACACCCGTAAACCCAATATCTACATGGTTGCCGAGCGCACCGCTTCTGAGGATCCACATGGTCGCATACGCAAGCTTGTCCATGAGCTTGCTAGCAGCATTCGGGGCCGTACTAGGCAAGCAATGGCTCGGATACTACAAGTCCAACAGATATGGTCGTGGCTCGCAGGAGGAACGAGGGAAGCGCAGGCAAGAGAAATTCGACGGCCTCGTCACATGGTATTTCGATGCTGTCGTGCAGTCGTTTCCGGTCTTGCTTCAAATCTCCCTTCTTCTCTTCGGGATCGCCCTCGGTGCTAATATGTGGTATGAGCAGCCCAGCATCGCTTGGGTGATTATTGCCACAACGGTCTTCGGATTTCTGTTCTATTCGCTGACAGTAATGGCATGTTTGATATCTCCTGCCTGTCCATTCCAGACACCGATGTCGACGGTGTTGCGCATGTTGGGCATGCACAGTAAGATCATTTCGTGAATTCTCGTGGTCATTTCCGTTCTGAATCATCATTGTAGGAGTTTTTCTCCTGATCTTCGAACCAGCGTCCAGGTATTTCCAGCAGCTCAAGACGTCAGTGCATGGTAGGCTACATTTTGTTACGTGTGCACAGGTTTTGACCATCTCTTGTCAGCTGCGCTGCAACGAATGCTTAGTACTCTCAGACCGAGATGGGCCCGAGTTTCTGAAGCATTAAGAGGTGACGTTCTTATTTGCTCTTATACAGGATGCCCAGTGCTCATTTTATTTCCCAGGTCCTATGCGTGCTACTGGCGCATTTGCACAACGCTCTCCTTACTTGTTATCTGCCGCACTTCACAAAGGGCTGTGTTCTTTGGTCCCGCGCCCTTCGACAAATGTTGTAGACTCAGAGGCACAACCGCTCGACCAACATCTGGATGTTTTAGCGGAGAATGATGACACCCTTGCACTCGACCTCCCGGACATACCCACCAGTAATCTCGAAGCACCTAGCATCAAGTGGCTGCTCGAAACATCCACGGATCCCGAAGTGTTTCTTACCGCTGCCAGACTTGTTCCGCAAGTCGAATGGCCCCTGGATCTTGACATCTCGGACATGCTGCCTCAGCTGTATGACATTTTCACAAGTTGCGTTGACACTCAGAGGCAAATTATACCGTCGTCAGAGGAGAAAGCCTCTACATGTTCAGTGGCTCTAAGTCATCTATACTATGGACGTGTTCTTCAGGCACATTCTGGCCATGGTGATTTTATTTGTAACGAAAAAACAGACTACAGCGTGTTTCGTGAGATGGGGCGCATATGTCCAGCCGAGGACGCAATACTTGACACGACTATGAATCTCTGTCTTCCAGAAGATGCCAATTATGGATGGTTTCCTTTTCTGTCAGAGACTTGTCCGGACTACGTCCTTGAGTGGATGTCACATGTTCTTCCTTATCACTTTGTTACTGAGCGAGTGGATCAAGGCGGAGAAGACCTCGCCATAACAGTGATATCGAAATTGTTATCCTCTCCATCCTCTCCATCGACTCAAATTATAGCCAATTGCACTCTTCTTGCTTGCGTCATAGTCGGGGCTCAGGTTGACAAGAAAGACATTGTTAGGATTGATAAAAGGTGCCATCGACTTATTTGTTGGTTTCTCTGCCATGATTCACAATGAGATTGTGTAGTTCTGCTCTGCCTCGACTCAAGGAGTCCCTTGTGGCGCAATTCCAGGAGGCACTCTGGACATGCGATGGAGGCGATCTCGACAAAGATAGCACAGGAGTGGCACGCCGTGCATGGAACCTTCTCGATATTATCTGTCGCATCCTCGAACTGGCTGGACGTGGCCATCTTCCTCCATTCCACACCATGCGGAACCTGGACGTGTGCAGGAAGATTTATTCACGAGCGAGGTCATCCGAACAAAATTATGCTTCAGAATTGTTGGATGCTCTGCAGAATGCACTACACTTCATGTTCGCCGCTGCCGGCATAGACCGTAATCCTTCCAAGTTGTGGCATGCTCACCGGGTTTTGCAAGGCGGTTCCCACTCACCAGAAGACTTCGACTGGCTGGTGGACTACCTCGACTGCATCTATTCCGACAACCACGAAGTAGCGTATGACATCCTTTTGCTACTGGGTAGCATGGGAGTGCGCTGCAGCCCCACCAAACAACATCTGTTCATCGAGAGACTCGTCGCCTGCATGGACAGCACCATGCCTCCCCACTTGCGCCATGCCGCTCTTCGTGTTGCTCACAATGCCCGAGAAGAAATTACCTCGATCGATGCCATGGATGATAGGCTACGAGACATGGTTTTGACGAAGCTCTCCCCCGCCATCCTGTCCGTGGTTTGTCCGCACCGAGGTACAACATCCGCCCATGATGATCCTGTCCGCTTTGTCGATTATCGCCGCAACTTGTGCTATCTGGAACTAGTGTTTGCCCTCGCGAAGAATTCCGACTGGCACCCCCATTTGTCTGAGGATCGCCATATTGATTGGTGCATTAACATGATTCCAGACTACTGCAAATTCAAATCCTATACCAATCATGCCTTTTACATAGCTGGTATCTTCCTTCGAATCACACCTAAACTGAAGTCGGTTACGTCGCTCGATTCAGTCACAAAGGAGCAGTGGTGGGACGTCATGAGAAGCGCGTGGAACTATTATGACATTCGAAACACATGCGATTTTGAGTGCCTTCTTGTCCATGTGGATGGCACAAAGAAGTATATGCAGATTGCATCAAGATCTGATCTCGAGCGGCTCATCAGAAGTGTGGATGAGTTTCTCGAAGAACTGCAGGAGGAGATGCAACGCAAGAGGCGATGGCAGGAGATGGGATTGGAGATAGAACCGGAGATACAAAGTTTAGATCAAATAGAGGGAATCGCCATTGCTGTAAAGGAGTTGAGGACTGCGGCCGGCGACGTGCTGGGGAGCTTTGGTCAACCATTATTAGTCCCCTAATTATCACGGTGTTTTGCATGTTGAGTTGGAGTCTTGGAAGCAGAGGAAGTCATAGCACAGTGCATGCGGAGGCAGAAGTTATCAAGACTGAACGAAATCGATATCTAATCATCAGTCATATCTGACTTGGTAAACACACCTCATGCACGAGGAACAATGAACATGAGATGAAATTATTATTTGGGAGATCAGCACGTTAATGTTGACCGTGGACGGGAGGTCGTTCCAAAGGGTTAGACTAGACAGTGTCACTGCCAGTGGCGAGGTTCTGCACTCGGCTGCCCAGTCACATTACATCCCTCTATTGATACTATGCACAGGAAAACAAACACGGGACAGAGACGGGGCAATAAACGCAGACTCATTTAAATCCATTCGTCTCCTTATTATAATCGCCCCTCTTTGGCAGAGGTGTAAGGAATAGCGCCAAAATCGAAGAATTCGACCACCAGAAGCAAATCAGAGTCGTCCTCACCCGCGCCGCCTTCGACTCCTTCCTTATACTTCATGCCATTCTGCCTTTCGAGATGACCAGTTCTTGATAGACTGTCCCTGTTTCCCTAGCGTAGGCTTCGCAGTCTCAGCCTCCGTTTCCTGGAAGTCTGAGCAATGGATGGGGCTTCTATATGTGAGACGTCGATGATCTTGTCGAAGGACATGAACTCGCCGCAGTTCCCTGTTCAGGCAAAGGTACAATACGCAAGATTGGGTCTTGGAGGTCGTTAGCAGCTGGTTGCTGTGAAACAATGTAAGAGAAGTGTTGGATGTGTGTCGAGTCTGGAACTGCAGCGAAGGCTTCAGTGGTGCGATCGAGTAGCATGAGTGATACATACCTCCATAGCCAATTTCTCAAGGACGTCCAAAGAAACGCAGCACGATGCTGGGATAATAACTCGTTGATGCTGCTAGTGTGCGTTCAATAAGAATGATGCGGCACGGACACAACTGCCAGGCCGTGTATGAACACCATGCTCACCAGTCACGCCACAAAAAAGGTTCGAAGCTGATAGGACCCACGCAACACTCTAGAAGTGACCAACATCATGAGTATACGCAGCATCGAGACTGTAAACAAAATTGAATGGGAACATTGACGCACTTCAGCAGGCACGTCAGGGTAACATTAGGGATGGATACGTCTCGAATGGCTGCCATGAGCTGCTTGCGGCTTATTTGCAGTGGGTCTGCACGATGTGGAGGCCTGGAGTGTAATACAGAGGCTATGACGCTCTGTCCTGATACAGTTCCCGGGGAGTGAAGAAGCTTGTCGTTTGTCGAGTCGATCAACCGTATGTCAAACGTGTTACGAAGACAAAAGCTGCCAGAGCCCGACTCAGCCAGTCGATATCTTAGTAACATGTGTGAATATCGAATATTGATGGCGTCAAGTCAGGCAGAACGCAGTCCCCGGGGGGCCCTTGAACTCGAACCACCACCATGGTCGAATTTTCCCACGCAATTTTGCAGGGCAAGGTCGAGCACATACTGCTCACAGCCATCAGCTGGCCAAACCCACGAATAAAAACCCCCCAAAAGAAATATAGGCCCCACCATGTAACATCTAGACTACCATGAAAATTCGACGACGACGGTCACATGTATGGAAAATATATAAGAATTGTAAGGCAGCTCACGCCAAAAGCCAAAACACCCCTACATACCCCGTAAGCCCAACACGCTATACACCTCTAGACGCCATAACCGATGACCTATGAATCAAAAAGCCAGAAAGGGGAACAAGTGACCCATACCCCGAATAAACGTATGACGACAGACATAATACACTGCATTATGATGACGGTCGCTCCATGCTGTTCTAAACATCCTGACCTAGACTAAATAAGTCCCCCCTCATTGCACGAACAGATGCCAGAACTAGATAAACTCACCCTTACACGTCGACGGAAATACTCACGCCAGGACAAGCGACCCAGGAGGCCCTGGCATAACACAGAATCCCTGATCACGCTCACGCACACGCACCTGGTCAAGAACACGACCCCCGAACACGCGATGTAAACCAAACACCCCACTACCTCATGTCATTTGTACTGTAACACTTAAATACCTGACAGAAATTGACCAAATCCTCGCCCAGCAGCATGAAAGACACTCAACCCACCTCCATTAAATCCTCTACCCAAGCCTCCCGCCCCTACCCAGGCACTCCACG
>Ga0310811_10006020_pt1 | contig 15451 bp, 5 predicted proteins | sample YCmetagenome_FD_207642 | JGI IMG/M metagenome (GOLD analysis project Ga0310811, IMG submission 207642) | Soil microbial communities from experimental microcosm in Duke University, North Carolina, United States - YC | ecosystem: Engineered > Artificial ecosystem > Soil microcosm > Unclassified ...
AAGTGCCGATCCAGTAGATTCCGGCAGGATCGATATAGATACTCGTGACCCCATCGCTGGTCAGACTGTGTAAATGCGATTCATCGGACCGGCAGGTCACCGACCTGTTCGATCGCGGGTCGATAATGAGCAGTCCGTCGCTGCTGCCTACCCATAGGTAACCATCCCTGTCCACATTGATAGCATTGATCGTCCGCGCTGCTGCAGGCTCACCCTTTGCCGTCTCCCCCCGAAAGGCAACGAATCGGTCTTCCCCCGCCGGCAGCCGGCACAGGCCCTTCTCCGTGCCGATCCAAAGGTCGCCCGACTTATCCTCGCAGATCACACGGACACCATTGTCCCTGAGACTGCTGCTGTCGCCCTCCCTGTGCAGGTATTGCCGGAAAGAGTTGGTAGCGGGCAAATACCTGAACAGACCATAATCCGTAGCCACCCAGATCCGCCCCTCACGGTCCGCATATATATTAAGGAGAGAGAACGACCTCGACCGGTCAGCCGCATACCGGTGCAGGTTTAGCCGGTCCAGCCTGCCCGATCTGGGGTCCAGAACACACGGAGCCCCATATTCCGCCAGCCACAGCCTGCCCTGCCTGTCGTGACATAGACCCCTGATCAGCGCAGTGGGTCCCATTACCCTGGTTTGATTACTCAGACCCTTTCGCGGGAAATTGATAAAGCAGTCCCGCTTTCGGTCATATTCACTGAACGACCCACCACCCGTTCCCACCCATAGACTGCCGGCCGCATCTTCGTGCAATGCCAGTATCTCGTTCGACTTCAGGCTGGTACTGTCACCTGGAATGTGCCGGTAGACGACAAAGTTCTTTCCGTCGAACTTGTTCAGCCCGTCATTGGTCGCGAACCACATGAAGCCATAACGGTCCTTCAGAATGGCGGTGACGGAATTCGAGAGCAGCCCATCCCTCGTGCCCAATGACGTAAAATTGAGACGTTCCGGCTGGGCCACTGCGCCATACAGCCCCCCGAAAGCTATGAGCAGCAAAAAAATAGGACGTAGCATACGGTATGGGTTCACTCCGGTAAGTTAATTATTTTCCGCCGTCTCCCTACCCGTTCACCACACACCTCGCGCTGATCCAAAAAAATGAGACGATATGAGCCAGGTTTGAGACGATTGAGACAGGTCACCCTCCAATTATCCTACACTTCTACCCCCAATTATTTTATACTTCTTTCCCGCAATGACTTTTAATACCCTCACCTTCCCTTTTATCCTCAACCGGCAGGTCTGCGTCACACCGGAAACCAGCGTTGCCTCACTCAACCGTCCATTGTCCCACCGGATATCAATGGTATAACCCCCACGTCCCCTCAATCCCGTAACACTCCCTTTTGGCCATTCAGCCGGGAGAGCAGGCAGTAACGAAATTTCTCCCGAGTGACTCTGCATCAGCATTTCGGCAATACCTGCGGTAATGCCCTGTATCCCCTGGTTGCCTTCAAAAGACGGAGTGATCCTGCTGTCTTCCATACGTGGATGCAAACTGACGTCAGTAAGCATGGGGACCAGAATTTTATACGCCGCCTCCGGTTCTTCCAGCCTTGCGTGCTGATTGATCTTCCATGCGCCCGACCAACCCCTGTTAATATCTCCCCTGCGCCGCAATACAACCCTGACAGCCTCCGCCAGTCCGGGAGTTTTACGCAAAGTAATGGCGTCATCCGGGTACGAAGCAAATAAATGGGATATATGACGATGACCCGTATCGCTTTCCTGAAAATCCTCCAGCCATTCCTGCAGCTGGCCGAATCTCCCGATCCTGAACGGCGGCAATCTTTTACCCGCGTTCTCCAGTTCAGTACATAAATCCCCATCCTTACCCAATATTTTTGCAGCGCTGATCGTGTGACCAAACAAATTTCTCAGCAATTCATTATCCATCGTAGACCCCATCGTAACCGCAGCTAGCTTACCCCCGGCTGTTATGAAACTATTTTCCGGACTCGTAGATGGACAGGTCACCAGGTAACCGGTAGCAGGATCAGTTATTAAATAGTCAAGAAAGAACTCAGCCGAACCCTTCAGCAACGGATATATTCTCTCAAGATATTTCTTATCAGGATCATACTGATAATGATCATACAGCTGTTGCAATAGCCAAGCTCCCCCCATCGGCCATATCGTAGCCTCCCGGTTACGATCGGTTGGAGCGGTATTGAACCATACATCAGTACCGTGATGAGCCACCCAACCCCGGCAATTGTAAAGTTCCTTAGCCGTTCGTCTTCCCGCCTGCGCCAGTTCCTCGGTGAACAGCAAAAGCGATTCGTTCAATCGTGCAAGATTGGTGGATTCTACCGGCCAGTAACATTCCTCTAAATTAATATTCAGCGTCCACCTCCCCTGCCAGCGGCCTTCCATATTATTAAGCCACATATTGTGATTATTGAAAGCCAGCGTCCCCTCACGGGCGCCGGCCAGCATCAGGTACCTGCCGTACTGAAAATATTGAACGACATACAGCGGATCTGCAACACCTGCTCTGATCTTTTCCATACGTTCGGTAGTAGTAAGCAACCCGGCTTCGCCACCTCCGAGATCCAGCTTGCAGCTGGCAAACAACGGCATATAGTCTTTTAAATGCCGCCGTTTTAGCTCACTATAGTTATAACCCGCGGCTTTTGTAATGTATCGATCACAACGCACTTTTTCATCCGCCGAAACATCGTTCCAGCTTTTCCAGCTCGTAGCCCCTGCCAATAGTAGCGTTACCGAGTTAGCCTTATTTATTTTTATAAATTCGCCCTCCCTGCCGTAACTGATTGCACCGCCATCCACCACTGGCTTCAGACGGGCCGACCATTTCAATGTATCCCCGCCGTTCATCACCAGGTCGCCGTCCATTATTTTCGTTCGGGCCGAAGGCTGCAAGCTGCTGAGTCCCGCATTGATATCAATGCAGCCAGGCTTGTCAGCAGTGAGACGCATAACGATGACCTGATCTGGATAGCTGGCAAAAAGCTCGCGCTTATAATGAATCCCGCCTTTGTTATAGGTGATCGTTACCATCGCACTATCCATGCTCAGCTTTCTTTTGTAATTGACAACCGAATCGCGCCGGTCATCGTCAAACGAGATATTGAGGATACCCATGGGCTGATAGTGCTGCACACTGGTAGGCATACTATTCAATTTCATAGCTTCCTCGTTCGCCTTGACGTAATTCTTCTCAAGGATAAGCTTCCTTACGTTCGCCAGAATTTCAGGGCCATTTAAATTATTGGGATCATAGGGACCGCCGGACCATAAAGTCTCATCATTGAAAACAATATCTTCCTCCTCCGTCTTTCCGCCGATCATAGCAGCGAACCGCCCAGTGGCAATCGGTAAACCCTCCCAGTATTTAGTAGCCGGTTTGTCATACCACCAGCACATTTCTCTCCCCGGCTGGGCACGGGAAAACATCGCGTCAACCACAACAACCCATATCAAAAAAAACCTTCTCATATTACCGCCAGGTTATGATCCAGTCGAATAGTGCCCCCGGGTTGAATATCAAACCTCGCCGTTTTACCGCCGTAACGCACGCTGAACTTCTTCCCTCCAACACTATGGATCTGTGCAGCCCGAAGTTGGCCATCTTTCCATTGCATGCTTACTTCGTACCCGCCACGCGCACGCAGGCCCGAAACAGAACCGTCCTTCCAGTCGGCAGACAAGGCAGGCAGCAGGCTTATCTCCTCATCATGGCTCTGTATTAACGATTCGGCAATAGCAGCCGTATAACCAAAATTGGCGTCGGACTGATTTGACCTTTTATTATGCAGATTTGGAGCCAGATAGTTACTGCTTAAAAACCTCCGTGTTTCCTCCGCAACCTTGTCGCCCCGTTCCAATCGTGACCACACCGCTATATCCCACGCCATAGGAAACCCGCCAGGCGCCGGGTGCACATCCATCCATTTTCGAATAGCTTCTGCCAGGGAAGGGTCACGGCGCAGCCTGATGGAACGACCCGGATAGAAGGTGAACAGCGGCGACACATTATGCCCCGCCGGAGCCGGCTTCCAGTCCTCGATCCATTCCTGCAAAAAACCCGAACTGCCTATTTGATAGGGCGGCAGTTTTGCAAGCGCCGCCTCCAGCCTTTTACGAAGATCTTCATCGACCCCCAATTCTTTACTGGCTGCAATACAATGCGGAAACAGCTCGCGGATGATAGCTATATCCATAGTCGGAGCCGGGGATAAGAAAGACAATTTTCCATCGCTGTCATAGTAACCATGTTCCGGCGACATAGACAACGGGGTAAGCAGCCAGCCATGTTTTGGACCAACAACCATTAATTCCAGCAGGAACTCAGCCGCGCCCCGCATTATCGGGTAATATTTCTTTAAAAAATTCCTGTCGCCGGTAAAGGCGTAGTGTTCCCACAAGTCCTGGCAAAGCCAGGCGCCGCCCATCGGCCACATCCCGAACCTGGCGGCATCCACGGGGGCTGTGCCGAGCCACAGATCAGTATTGTGATGGGCTACCCAGCCATGAAGGTTGTAGTATTTTTTTGCGGTCTCAGCGCCATTGACGGAAAGCCCCTCCAACAGATCGAACAGGGGCTGATGGCACTCCGGCAGATTACATACCTCGACGGGCCAGTAATTCATTTCCAGATTGATGTTGATCGTGTATTTGCTGCCCCAGTTAGGATAAGTCTCCTCATCCCATATACCCTGAAGGTTGGCCGGCAGTCCCCCTGCGCGGCTGCTCGAGGCCAGTAAATATCGCCCGAACTGAAACGTCAGCGCCTCCAGATTCGGATCCGGGACGGGTATGCGCGTACTATCTACACCCGCCAGGGCTGCATAGTCCTTGTCGGGTGTCCTTCTCACTGCGGCAAGACGTTCGTCCGTCGGCCTGCTGTTCAAAGAATTGTCGCCTGCATTCAGGTGCACTCTGCCCATTAAACCACTAAAATCGGCAATATGCCTTCGACGCAATTCCGCATAGCTTTTGCCGGATACCGCGTCTAATATCCTGCTGCATTTGCCCGCAGGGTCACCATCGATATTTTTAGAATTTACATAGCTGGTCGCTATCGCAACGACAAAGGTTACCTCACTGGCTCCCCTGATCAATAGGCTCGAATCGGTGGCTACCTCATTCCCACCCTCGAACCGCGATCGCAACGCCGATTGATATCGTATACCAGGACCACTAACCTCCGCAATAAGCCAGTTCTTTTTATTTCCGGGCTTCCATGTTCCATCCATGACCAGCTTGCCGCCTGCTGCGACAGCCTTATCCAGGTAAGGACTCCTGAAGCTTGCCCCGACTGAGATACTGCCCGGCCTACTGGCTGTAAGATGCACCACCATTACATGGTCCGGATACGACATAAATACCTCACGCGAGAACAGGACATCTCCTACGCGGTAATTTATTTTGACGATGCCCGTTTCCATATCCAGCTCACGACGATAATCTTCTGCCTTTTCACTGCCATCGAACACAAGGGAAAGATCGCCGATGGGCTGATAGGCCTGCTGCGCGCCCGGAATTCCCAGGAAATGCGCATCGACCATTTTCTCTGCCTCCTGAAATTTTCCGTCAGCTACCAGCCGGCGAATTTGCGGAAAATAACGGACCGCATTCGAATCGTTATAATCGTGCGGGCGCCCCGACCAGTAACTGGATTCATTCAATGCAATTCGCTCCTTTGCGGTACCGCCAAACACCATCGCACCCATATAGCCGTTGCCGACAGGCATAGCCTCCAGCCACTTTTCCGCAGGCCGGCGGTACCACATCACCATGCCGTCATCCGGCGTATTCGGGACAGCCACCGTCATCTCCTTCCCGCTATACTGCACCAAGCGTGTCACCTCCCCTCTGCCGCCTAACCAAACCACCCGGAATACCCGTGTCTTCAGCGCCCCCGGATAACTCCCCGCCGCAGCCCCGATAAAAAGGACCTGCCGGTGATCATCCCACCGGAATGGTATCTCCTGATATTTTCCTTTCTCATAGTCATACCCGTCACCTCCGTCGGAATACAACGTAAACGCGCCGTCGGCGCCCCTGTAAACCCTGATCTCCAGACTATCCCCCTTCGCCTCCGCCGTCGATTGCACCACCGGTCCCATCGGCAACACGGAGCCCGCCCGCACAAAGATGGGCATCCGGTCCGCCGGGGCATCCGCCGTCACCGATCCGCCGCCGAAAGACCTCCCCGTCCAGAAGTCATACCAGCCGCTGGCGCCCGGCAGATACACCTCAACGGACCTGACCCCCGGCTCCGTCACCGGCGCCACCAGCAAGGCCTTACCAAACATATATTCATACCGCTGCCCGCAGGCAATGGAGTCTTTACCAAAATCCATCACCAGCGGCCGCATCATCGTCGAGCCATGCCGGGACACCTGCCACGCCGTGCTATAGATATACGGCATCAGGCGATACCTAAGGTCCAGCATCGACCGCATATTCTCCATCACCGTATCCCCGTATTTCCAGGGTTCGGTCTCCGTCTGGTAGCCGTGTACCCGGAACACAGGATTCAATGCCCCCCACTGGAACCAGCGCGTCAGCAGCTCCCGGTATCCCGGATCGGTATACTGTCCTGCGCCTGGCCGGAAAAATCCCCCGATATCCGTCGTCCAGTACGGCATCCCCGTCATCATATAGTCGAGCCCGGCCACCACCTGCCGGCGATAGCTATCCCAGGTCGCACCGATATCTCCCGACCAGTTGATCGTCCCGTAACGCTGCTGCCCTGCATAGGCCGATCGCGTAAGAATGCATACCCGCTTCGACGGATCCGCAGCCCGCTGCCCTTCATACACGGCCCTGCTTACGAACAGGGGGTATGCCAGCCGGTAAAAGTCACCGGGACCAAAATAAGTTGCCTTCCCCTTCAATGCGTCGTTCTCCGGCTCCGTCGCATCCATCCACCAGCCGTCGACCCCATACCGGAATAAATTATCATTCAGCGCCGCCCAGTGCGTCCGGCGCGTCTCCGGGTTGAATATATCGATCCACGGACTGTTCGGCACGAACAGGTTTTTCCCGACATAAGGCTTCGCCACCTCCGATTTCTTATCCAGGTTCTCCCACACTGAGATCACAAAATGAGCATTCAGTCCATGCAATTGCCCGATAAAATGATCCGGATCGGGATAGTGATCTTCATCGAACTTCGGAACGCCCCAGCCATACTTACCCCAATACTGCCAGTCCTGTACGATCACATCCATCGGCAGCCGCCTCTTCCGGAACTCCTCCACAGTCCTCACCAGGTGCTCTCCGGAAGTATATCGCTCGCGGCATTGCCAGAAGCCATACGCCCAGCGGGGCAGCAGGGGAACACTCCCCGACAGCTCCCGGTATTCAGCGATCACCTCGTCGGCATCCCTGCCGGCAAATACGATATAATCCAGACGGCTCGCATTTGGCGACCTGAAACTGGTTTCGTCCCCTGCCGCCCTCCAGGATAACTTCGGCACATTCCCGGCGCGGCAGACCACCTGAACAACATGCTCACCGGCCGCCAGCCTGATCGTTTTCCCCACCGCCGGCGGCAGCCAAAGATTGGATTCATCGATCACCGGCACACCGTCGATGACCAGCAAATGCCGGTTATCCATATTCCCCAGATCCAGCATCAGGCCGTAATCACCCGCCTTACTCAATAAGAAACGCCCGGTATACAGGGCCTGTCGCTGCGATATCCGCTGCGTGCCGGACGTCGTCGTCACCTCTGCCTCACGGCCGGTACCGGCGACAGAATCCCGTTTCACCAGCTGCACCACGCTGTCCGCGGGATTAAGATCTGTCCGTCCATACTGATGCCACAATAGCCCGTATCCCTTGCTGGAATAAATAAATGGTATTGCGATCTGCGTATTCACCTGGATCAGCTGCCTGCTGACATTCCTCAGGTTGAAATTCCCGTCCTGGAATTGCCCCAGTCCAAAAAGACACTCATCCACCGGCGACTTAAAACCCTGTTCAGCCACATAACAGCGCTGACCCATCACCGTGTCCCCGGACAACCGCCGGCTCCCACCCTTTTCCCTCAAAAAAACCCGACCGTCTAACCAACGGTATTCGATCGCCCCCGACGCTTTATCATAATTTACCGTCACCGCATTTGTACTCAGCTGCAACGCAGCGCCTGTCTCCCTGAAACTAACCGCCGGCGCCGCAGGATGATGAATAAGGATCAGGTCGGAATCAGGCCGCACCACATCCGCGTCCTTCCTCCATATCACGCGAATAACCTTCGCCGTTATTGGCCGTATATCCAGCAACCCCTGGTCCAGCCGGATATCCAGGCCGTCCTTTTTGACCGAATATCCTCTATACTGCTGCCCCATTCCCAAACACGGCAGCAGCCCGAATACCAGAATGACCCATCTTTTACTTGCCATAAATACTATTCATTATTTTATTTCCTTACGGCCCAAAACCACCGGCTCCAGCTCCGCCGCAAACCCGCCACGCCGCAAAAGCTTCACCTCCACCTCGCTCGAACTATCCACCACCTGGTAACTCGTAACCAGCGCCTTATCATGCTCGCCATCCGCGATCAACTCCAGTTTATACGATACACCGCCCGGCAAAAACCCGAATTTCAACTTCTTCGTCTTCTCGCGCAGCCCACCATTCAGCCCGCCCAGCCACCAGTCATTCCCCTTACGCCGGGCAAGAGTGATCTCCTGCCCCGGATACCCATCAACCAGTCGGATATCGTCCCAGGCGTTCGGCACCTTCATCAGGAACTCCCTCGCCGCATCGGGCAGACCGTCATATCCCTCCGGCCGGTCCGCGAAATGCTGCAGCCCCGACTCGAAGACCACGCTCAGCGCCAACTCATGCCCATATGACGTAACATGGGGAAACTGAGAATTGGTAAACGTCACAGGCGTATAATCCATCGGACCGACCACATTGCGGGTAAAAGGCAGTGTACAATTGTGCTCCGGTGCCGCCAGCGTAAAGTCCGGACCGTTGTTATACCATTCCGCGCCGCGAACAGCCTCACAGGTCATCAGGTTCGGATAAGTGCGCGACCATCCCCTCGGGACCAGACAGCCATGGAAATAAACCATCATCTCCGCCTTCGCAGCATCGTGCAGAATATCGAGATAGTACCGGATCATGTCCTGCTTCTCGCTCTCAAAAAAATCCACCTTCACCCCCGCAAAGCCCAGTTGCTTCAGCTTCCTGAACTCCTCCACCCGGTTCTCATGCGTAAGCATCCTGTCCCGCGGCGTCGCCGTCACATAGGTATGCGGCCCGCCCGAATTATACCATATCAGCGGCCGCACCCCGCGCGACAACGCATAATGCGCCGCATCTTCCATCGTTCCACCATTCCCCATCGCATCCCACTCCCAGTCGAACAGCGTATACGGCCAGCCCATCCGCGCCGCCAGATCGGTAAAGGCGTTTACCACCTTATAGTCCTTCGTGCCATGATTATGCGACCAGTAATTCCACGACACAACGCCCGGCCGCACCCAGTCCGCCCCGCCCAGCACCGAGGGCGGTGACACATCCTCTACCAGTGTCGACGCTACGACGTCATTGAGACTGCCCGCAATAACCACCCGCCACGGCGACTGCCAGGGCAGCCGGATACCAGGCGCCGAAGCCCCCAGCCCCCTGCCGTCCCGCTGGTCCGGAAACGTTATCTTATACGTAGCGCCATCCGCGACATTGCTCAACTTCGAACCACAATAGGTTTCGTCCAGACCAGCCTCATGGATAAGGAACCACCTGTCACTGCCCTCGGCGTGAAACAGCGCCGGGTATCCCCACTCCTGCCGCACGCTGTCATCCTTCATCGCCCTGTACAACCCCTCATTGGCAGGATTCCATTTCTCCAGCCAGCGCGACGTCCCCGGACCTATCGTATACGCCGTCATTTCATCTTTGACGACCAGCGAATCGCCGCCTTCGGGCCACCGGTACCGGAATGCCAGCCCGTCATCATAAGCCCTGATCACCAGCTCCATCTTCGACCGCCGCTCATTCTCGAATAACACGACCACCTCATTGCCGCGGTTGCTGCAATGCGAGCGCTTCCCGTGCAGAGCAGTATATTCTTCGACGATCGCCGAAGGTTTCCCCGCCTTAATAAATCGCAGATTGTGGAAAAAATCCTGGTCACTCCGCACCAGCCCCAACGTTATCTTCGGGATCATACCCCCGACAGACAGCCACCACTCACCCCCCTCAGCACTATTTAATCCCACCACCACCCGATGATTCGGCGACTCTACCCTGACCCTCTGCCCGATAACCATATATCCGATCGACAGGAGACAACAACAAAACACAAGTCTCATCATAGAATAGTCATTTTTATAGTTTTTAAGTCTTTATCCGCCGAACTATTGCCATATAATACTTCATATTCACCCGGGCTGGTGGTCATCATCCCGCTGTTCCGGTCAAAGAACAGGAAAGCTTCCTCATCCAGCGCTACAGCCACTTCCTCATGTCCCCCTGCCGCCAAAGAGACCCTACGGAAGCTGCGGAGTGTTTTTAAGGGCCCCGCCGAGTCTCCCACCTTCCTGATATAGACCTGCAACACCTCGGTTCCCTTACGGCTACCACTATTCGACACCGGGACCGTCAGCACTACCGATCCATTACGCTGCATCTGAGAACCCGAAAGCCGCCCGTCCCCGATCGAAAACGTCGTATAGCTGAGACCAAATCCAAAGGGGAACAACGGATCATTCATATAGCGATACGTCCTGCCCTTCATCGAATAGTCGTCGAAACCCGGCAGCTGGCCGATATTCTTATAAAAGCTGACGGGCAGCTTGCCTGAGGGATCATAGTCCCCCACCAGTACATCGGCCAACGCTTCGCCACCCTTTTCACCGCCGTACCAGGCCTGCAGGATGGCGTCGCAGCTCTCCGTCTCCGGCACAAGCCCGATGGCCGATCCGGAAAAGTCGACAAACACGATCTTCTTACCGGCCTGCTTCAAAGCCTTCAAACAATTTCTCTGGACAGCAGGCAGCTCCATATCCGTCCGGTCGCCGCCCTTGAAGCCAGGCAGGTCGATCGGCATTTCCTCGCCTTCCAGCCGGGCAGAGATGCCCCCCGCAAAGACGACCAGGTCCACTCCCTTCAATTTATTGATCAACGCGTCATAACTGACGGGGACCTCCCAGCCATAGTCGACCTTGAGGTTTGCCGTCCAGTTCTGCAGCTGCGCATAGTCGATCTCGATCCGGTATTCCTTGCCCGCCTCCACGGCCATGGGCACCCGCGTAGGTACCGACCGCCAGGTCCCGAACCGTTTCAGCGACGCCCCATTCACCTTCAGCTCGAACGCCCCCGTCGCTTCCACCCGGAACACCAACTGCCCGCTCTTCGATGGCCTGAACACCGTTTCATACCTCGCAGAAAAACCCTGCAGCGGAATACCCGTAGCAAACGGATGCTGACCCGCTGTGTTCAATGCCATTGGCGAGGCAACCTGCTCAGTCACCATCGGCGCGCCCTCCCGGGTACGGTTATTCCAGTAAGAAGCCTTCATGCCCGCCTTTCCGTCAATAGACGACTGCCCGATCATACTCTCTGTGACCATGTCATCGGTGAGGTCACAGGCCCGGTCGTATACGATCTCCGCCTTCGGCAGCTTCGCCCGGATGCCCGCCAGCAGCGTCACGGTATGAACAGGCGTCCCATTATAGTTTCCCCATAGGACCGGCTCGTCATTCGCATTCGGCCCGATCACGGCTATCTTCCGAAAATTCTTCGCAAGCGGCAGGACAGACCCCTTATTTTGCAGCAGCGTCATGGACTCCCGCGCCATCTCCAGCGCCAGCCGCTGGTGCTCAGGAGAGTTGACCACCGACATCGGTAACTTTGACCAGGACACGATCGAATCCGGGTCCATTTCTCCCAGCTCGAACCGTCCCGCCATCGCCCGCATCAGGTGCAGGTCCACCTCCTTCTCGCTGATCAGCCCCCGGTGCACCGCGTCCGGCAAGCTCTTAAAAGCATAGTTATAACCACATTCGACGTCTGTCCCCGCCAGCTGACCCTTCGCCGCCGCATGCGCTGCATCTGAAGATACCTTATGGCTCTGCCAGAAATCCGAAATAGCCCCGCAGTCAGACACCACCATATATTTGAACCCCCACTGATCCCGCAGAATACCCTGCAGCAGCCGGTTACTCCCGCAGCAGGGTTCGTCATCCAGCCGCTGGTACGCACACATCACCTCGCGAACATCCGCCTTCGTCACCAGCGCCTTGAAAGCGGGCAAATAGGTCTCCCACAGATCCCTCTGATCGACCTGGTATAAGTTCATGACATGCCGTTCCGACTCCGGACCTGAGTGCACGGCGTAGTGCTTGGCACACGCATACAGCTTACGGTATTTGCTGTCCTGCGGGCCCTGTAATCCGCGTACAACGGCCATGCCCATGCGGGACGTCAGATAAGGGTCCTCGCCATAGGTCTCCTGCCCCCTTCCCCACCTGGGATCACGAAAGATGTTGATATTGGGCGTCCACACCGACAGACTCAGGAAACGCTTGTTCTCCAGCCCCTGCCGGCGCGCATCGTTATATTTTGCCCTCACCTCATCCGAAACGGCATCGAAAACATGAAAAAGAAGACTATCGTCAAAAGAAGCCGCCATCCCGATCGGCTCGGGAAATACCGTCACATTCCCGTTATTGGCAAGCCCATGCAACGCCTCGCTCCACCAGTTGAATTTCCTTATCCCCAAATGCGGCACCGCCGACGACTCATCCAGCATCAGCAAAGCCTTCTCCTCCAGCGTCAGCCGGCCCACAAGGTCTTTCGCCCGCTCCTGCGGACTCAGCGACGGGTCCTGGTAAGGAAATGTCTGCGAATACCCCGTTAAGACCGTCAAACACAACAACCCGGATAAAAATATATTCGGTTTCATAAAAAGAATTAGTTGGATAAAAATGTATACGTCATACCGGCCTTCGTAGGAATATCATAAAGCATCGTCGGCTTCAGGTCAGACCCGACCAGCTTTGCTTCCGGCGAGACTATCGCCGCAGGCGTTTTCTCCGTCTGATAAAAAGGATTCGGATTGACTCCCGCGGCCGTCTTCAGAACACCCCCCCGAACCACCAGCCCATTCGGTACCCGCAGCCGCAAATTCCCGCCCAGCCCCGAGACGATCACCACCTTTACAAGCCGTCCATCCTTCCATTCCATATCGGCTATCCCGAATCCGCCACGAGCCCGTAAACCCCGGATACTACCAGTCGGCCAGGCATCCGGCAATGCCGGCAGCAGCGACAGCGCCCCGTCCGCACTCTGCATGAACATCTCCGTGATCCCCGAAGTACACCCGAAATTGCCGTCGATCTGAAATGGCGGATGCGCGTCGAACAGATTCGTATACGTTCCCCCACCCTCAGGATTGACCCCCAATGGCGACAGCTGTGATTGGATCAGTTTATACGCATGGTTCCCATCGAGCATCCTCGCCCACCAGTTCACCTTCCACCCCATACTCCATCCCGTCGATACATCGCCCCGCTGCACCAGCGTATTCCTGGCCGCAGCGTACAATTCGGGCGTCCGGTAAGGGGAGATCTGGCTGGAAGGAAAAAGCCCATACAGATGAGAGATGTGCCGGTGATGGTCGTTCGGATCGTCCACGTCCTCCAGCCATTCCTGCAGCTGACCATGCCTGCCGATATGCATCGGCGGCAACTTATCCCGAAGCAAAACCAACGTATCTATAAAGGCATCGTGACGGTGCAGCACATCCGCCGCCCGGATCACAGTGCTGAAGATATCGAACACCATCTGGTTGTCCATCGTCGTTCCCGCATCCAGCGAAGACCCCCCATGCGCGCGCGGCGCATTCTCGGGCGAAGTGCCGGGATTGATCACCCTCCAGTGATTCCGCGGGTCCTCGACGAGATCATCCACATAGAACATCGCCGCCCCCTTCATCACCGGGAATACGGACGCCAGATAAGCCTTGTCCCCGTTGTAGAGATAGTGTTCCCACAGATGCTGACTCGTCCACGCCCCGCCATCACTCCAGATACCCCAGAAGACGCCGTCCACCGGTCCCGTGCTCCGCCAGATATCCGTATTGTGATGCGCCATCCACCCCCGTGCACCATACATGACCCGCGCCGTCTGTTGCCCGGTCACCGAAAGCTCCCGCACCATCTGAAGAAAAGGTTCGTGCATCTCCGCGAGATTCGTCTTCTCTGCGGGCCAATAGTTCATCTCTGCATTGATGTTCAGCGTGTACTTACTATCCCACGGCGGAAACAGCCTGTCGTTCCATATCCCCTGCAGATTCGCCGGCTGCCCACCGGGCTGCGAAGAAGAGATCAGCAGATACCGGCCATACTGATAATAAAGCGCCGCAAAAGAAGGATCGTTCACATTCCGGAAATTGCGAAGCCGCTCGTCCGTCGGAAGACTATCGTTGGCAGAACTCCCCAGATCCAGCTCCACCCGGTCGAAATATTTTCGGAAGGCCGACTCATGCGCCTTCCTGATCTCCTCAAATCCCTTCGGCCAGGCCCTGACTAAAAAACCTTCCGCCCGGACATGCGGATCTCCGCCAAGCGTATGATAATCGATAAAATTCGTTGCGATCGAAATATAAATGGTGGCCTCCTGCGCGCCGCTGACCACCAGCGACGTATCGGTTGTGGTTATCGTTCCGCCCCCGGCGCGCACCCTCGCTATCCCCTCATACTTCACCATACCCTTCACCGTCTCATGATCCTGTGTCGTCCCACCGATCACCAGCTCTTTGGCGCCATTTGTCGTCCGCAATGCACCCTTCTCCGGCGTCGTATAAAAGGCGCGGAACGACAAAGCCCCCGGCCGGCTCGCAGTCAGCCGAACTACAACCACCCTATCCGGCAACGACGCCAGTACCTCGCGCGTATAACGCACGCCGTCCACCACATACGTCGTCGTAGCCACTCCCCGGCGGATGTCCAGCTCACGACGGTAGTCCGTAAAATTCTCCTGCCCGTCGAACGCCAGCCGAAGACTTCCCAGGGGCTCGAATAGCTGCCCGCTCGACTTGCTGAACTTCACCGACTGCTCGAGGAATTTCTGCGCCTCCGCCTGCTTGCCCTCGAAGATCAGCCGCCTGGCCTCCGGCAGCGCCGTCGACATCTCAGGATAGTCGTTCCGGTTAGGGCTTCCGCTCCATAGCGTGTGTTCGTTCAGCTGGATATTCTCCAGCTCCACGTTCCCGTACACCATCGCCCCGAGACGTCCGTTGCCGACCGGCAGCGCATTCTCCCACCGGCTCCCCGCGGGCTGTCTGTACCACAGCTTTAGTTCCTTCTCGTGTTGGGCCTGAGCGATACCCGCCACCCCAAGCAATAGCAAAAAAAATGTTGTCTTCATTGAAAAATAGTATAATTGAATGTATCGGTATCGATCAGCTGGCGTTCCCTCAGCGCGCGCCAGAATTCCTCCGGCAGCTGC
>Ga0310811_10006021_pt1 | contig 15451 bp, 12 predicted proteins | sample YCmetagenome_FD_207642 | JGI IMG/M metagenome (GOLD analysis project Ga0310811, IMG submission 207642) | Soil microbial communities from experimental microcosm in Duke University, North Carolina, United States - YC | ecosystem: Engineered > Artificial ecosystem > Soil microcosm > Unclassified ...
CATGCCATGGGTATGCCGGCGGCCTTCCAGGTGCCGCCGCTGTTCATCGCAGGCGGCGTGGTGCCGCCGTTTTACGCCGTGCTGATCGGCATCGCAGCCATGATCGCGATCGTGCTGGGCCTCGGCCTTTCCATGACGCGGCTCGGCAAGACGGTGCGCGCCGCCGCGATCAACCCGCAAATGGTGTCGGCGCTCGGTGTCAACACCACGGCGCTGTTTGCGATCGTCTTTGCCATTGGCGGCGGGCTCGCGGGGCTCGCCGGCGCGCTCGCGGCGCCCGTGCGTTCGCTGTCGCCCGGCATGGGATTCTCGATCCTGATCGAGAGCTTCATCGTCACCGTGATCGGCGGCATGGGCTCGATCGGGGGAGCGCTGGTCGCAGCACTCGTGATCGGCATGGTCCGCGGCTTCGGCACGATCGGCTTTCCGCAGTTCACCGACGGGCTGATCTACATCGTAATGATCATCATCCTGCTGCTGCGTCCACAGGGCCTGTTCGGGCGGCCGACATGAAGGGCCACTCCGCATGGCGCGATGTGCTGTTTGCCGCGATCGCCGTGATCGTCGTGCTGGCGATCCCGCTTTTCCATCGCAGCCCCGCCTTCGAAGACTTCATCATTCGCCTGAGTGCCATGGCGCTGTTTGCGACCTCGCTCAACCTGCTCGTCGGAAACGCGGGCATGGTCTCATTCGGCCACGGCATGTTCTATGGGTTCGGCGCCTATGCCTTCGCGCTGACGATGCAGCTGACGACCCTGCCCCTGCCCGTTGCCGCAGTGCTCGCGGTGCTGGCCACGACCCTTGCCGCACTCTGCGTCGGCGCCATCTGCGTGCGGCTGTCGACGGACTATTTCGCCTTCATCACGCTCGCGGTGCAGATGCTGTTCTTCAGCATCATCATCTCCTGGCAGAGCTTGACCGGTGGCGACCAGGGCCTGCGTGGTGGCTTGCCGCGCCGCGAGATTTTCGGCTTCGAGCTTGCTTCCCAGCTCCATCTCTACCAGTTCTGCGCGGTCGTGGCCGTGCTCGGCCTCTTGGCGCTGCGCCACATCACGATGAGCCCATTCGGGCAGACCCTGCGCATGATCCGCGACAATGAAGATCGCGCGAGCTTCCTCGGCGTCGTGCTGTGGCGCGCCCGGCTCTGGGCCTTCACCATCGCCGGCGCCTTCGCCGGCCTGGGTGGCGTGCTGGCCGCGCTGTTCGTCTCGGGTGCCTATCCCGAGCTCGCCGACTGGCCCAATTCAGGCCAGGCGATCTTTGCCGTCATGCTCGGCGGCATCAACAGCTTCCTCGGCCCCGTGCTCGGCGCGGCGATCCTGCTCGCGCTGAACGATGTGGTGACCCGCTTCACCGAATATCACGGGCTGGTGCTGGGGCTCGTGATCCTCGCAGCCGCGCTTGGGCTGCGCCGTGGCGTGCTCGATTTTCTCAGGGTAGCCTTTCCGGGACGCTCCAAATGAATCTCGAGATCAAGAATCTCACCAAGACCTTCGGCGGTGTACACGCCATCGAGAATGTCTCGCTGGCGTTTCCATCGGGCTCGCTGTCGGCGGTGATCGGTCCGAACGGCGCGGGCAAAAGCACCTTCTTCAATTTGATCAGCGGCGCCTTCCCGGCCGATTCCGGCGAGGTGCTGCTCGAAGGAGATGACGTCATTCGTCTTTCCAAGGCCGAACGCATGCACCGCGGCATCGGGCGCGCCTTTCAGGTCGCGAGCTGCTTTCCGACCATGACTGTCATGGAGAACCTGATGGCCGCCGTCACCGCCCATGTCGGCCAATGGGGCAATCTCTCCCGCCGCTTTCCGCCGCCAGGCGTGCGCGAGCGCGCCGAAGAGGTGATGGAATTGGTGGGCCTGACGAAGGTGCCGCATGTCGAGGCGGCGATCCTTTCTCATGGCGACCAGAAACTGCTCGACATCGCGATTGCGCTCGCGCTCGAGCCCAAGGTGCTGCTGCTCGACGAGCCGACGGCCGGCATGGGACCGGAAGAACGCTGGCGCATGATCGAACGCGTGCGCGGCCTCTGGGAAAAGCGCAAGCTGACGCTGGTCTTCATCGAGCACGACATGGACATCGTGTTCCAGGTGGCATCCACCATCCGAGTGCTCTGCTATGGCCGCGTGCTCGCCGAAGGCACGCCCGACGAAATCCGCAACAACCAGGCGGTCATCGACGCCTATCTCGGCACGGAGGCGCACGCGGCATGACCGACCTCCTGCGCGCGGAAGGAGTGAGCGCCTTCTACGGTGCAAGCCAGATCCTGTTCGACGTCGATCTGGCGCTCCAGGAGAAGCGCACACTGGCGCTGCTCGGCCGCAATGGCGCCGGCAAGAGCACGACCATGAAGACGCTCGCGGGAATCGTGCCGGCCAAAGGCGGCCGCATCTTCTTCGCCGGCCGCGACATCACCCATGCGCCGCCGCATGCGCGCGCCAAGCTCGGCCTCGCTTACGTACCCGAGGACCGTCAGGTGTTTCCCGAGCACAGCGTCGAGGACAATCTCCTGATCGCGGCCAAGACCGGCCCCGACGGACGGCGCGACTGGACCTTGCCGCGCGTCTGGGAAACGTTTCCGCTGCTCGCCAATCTGCGCACGCGACAGGCCGGCCGCCTCTCCGGCGGCGAGCAGCAGCTTCTGGTGATCGCACGCGCGTTGATGGGCAATCCGTTGGTGCTGCTGCTCGATGAGCCGAGCGAAGGATTAGCCCCGATCGTGGTCGCCGCCATCGGCAAGGTGCTGCGCGAATTGGGCGCGAGCGGCGCCACCATCCTGCTCGCCGAGCAGAACATGCATTTCTGCCTGCGGATCGCCGAGGAGGCCCTGGTCATCGACAAGGGCAAGGTGGTGCATCGACAGGATACGGTGGGACTCGCCGGGAACGAGGACATTCGCCGGCGTTATCTGGCGATGTAGCTCCCCACTCGTCATGCCCGGCCTTGTGCCGGGCATCCACGTCTTCTTTGAGCGGCGACAAAGACATGGACGGCCGGGACAAGCCCGGCCATGACGAGAAATCCCTCACGGATCGAAGCAAAAAGGGGTGACTCCAATCGAAATATGAACTATGAGTCATAATTCATAAGGGAAGGAAACAGGGCCGAAAACGGCTCCGCGAGCGGCGAATGATCAATCTTTCGAGCTTCATCGCTTTTCACGCCCGGCGCACGCCGGAGCGCGGCGCGCTGAAATATGGCGGCGAGGATATTTCCTATGCAGCCTTCGACGATCGCATCCGCAGAGCCGCGGGATGGCTCATCTCGCGCGGGATCGGCGCCGATGATGTCGTTGCGGTGCTGATGAAGAACAGCGCGGCGTTCCTCGAACTCGTTTTTGCCGCGAGCCATATCGGCGCGGTGTTGCTGCCGATCAATTATCGCCTCTCCGCCGACGAGGTCGGCTACATCGTCGGCAATTCCGGCGCGCGGCTTCTGATCGCCGACGAGGAGCTTGCCGCAATCGCGGCCGGCGATGCGCCGGTCGTGCTGCTCGACGAGACGGCGCAAGCCAGCATCACGCGTCGCTTTCCCGATGCCGCGGCAGCACCGATGCATCCGCGCCAGCCGCAAGACCTGATGCGGCTGATGTACACCTCGGGCACGACGGATCGGCCCAAGGGCGTGATGCTCTCTTATGAGAACATGTACTGGAAATCCGCGGACCAGACGCTGGTGCTGGGACTGAATGCCGACACGAGACTGCTCGTGGTCGGCCCGCTCTATCACGTCGGCGCGCTCGACCTGCCAGGCGTCGCGGTGTTGTGGCATGGCGGCCTGCTCTCCATTCATCGCAATTTCGAGCCGGCACAGGCGCTGGCCGCGATCGAGCGCGAAAAACTCAATGCCGCATGGTTCGCGCCCGTCATGACCACCGCGCTCCTCACCTGCCCCGAGCGCGAGCGCTACGATGTCTCCAGCCTGAAATGGGCCATCGGCGGCGGCGAGAAGACGCCGGAGGCACGCATCCGCGCCTTCACCGATTTGTTCAAGAGCGCGCGATATATCGACGCCTATGGCCTGACCGAAACCGTCGGCGGCGACACCTTCATGGAAGCGGGCCGCGAGATCGAGAAGATCGGCTCGACCGGACGCGCCATCGCCCATGTCGAGATCGAAATCCGCGACGATCGCGGCAACCGCGTGGCTGCAGGCGAGAACGGCGAGATCTGCCTGCGCGGGCCGAAGGTGACGCGCGGTTACTGGAAGGACCCGGAAAAAACCAAAGCCGCCTTCTTCGGCGACTGGTTTCGCACCGGCGATGTCGGCTTCCTCGACGAGGAAGGCTTTCTCTATCTCACCGACCGCAAGAAGGACATGATCATCTCCGGCGGCGAAAACATCGCCTCCTCCGAGGTCGAACGCGTCATCTATGAGTTGCCGCAGGTGCGCGAGGTCGCGGTCATCGGCCTGCCGGACGCGCGCTGGGGCGAAAAACCGGTCGCGGTCGTGGTGCTCGCGGACAACGCCGCGCTCGGATTACCCGAGCTGAACGATCACTGCCGCGCGCGCCTCGCCGGCTTCAAGGTTCCGAAGCAGCTCATCATCCGCTACAGCCTGCCGCGCAATCCCTCAGGCAAGGTGCTCAAGCGCGTGCTGCGCGCAGAACTCGAGGCGGTCAGCGCATGAAGCAGGGATTACAACCGACCGCGAAGGTGACGAAGCTCAATCGGGTCGAGCGCAACGCCTGGACCAAGCGCAAGATATTCGACGCCGCCACCAAAATCGTCGGCAAATATGGCTATGCCGAAGCCTCCGTCGCCCGTATCACCGAGGAAGCCGGCGTTGCCCAGGGCACCTTCTACAATCATTTCGAGAACCGACAGGAGCTGCTCGATCAGTTGCTGCCGACCATCGGCCTCGACATGGTGAACTTCATCCGCGAGCGCACCGGCACAGCGCATGCGGCGCGGCAGGAGATCGAGCGCTTCAGTGCGTTTTTCGATTTCATCTGCGAGGTGCCGGAATTTCTGCGCATCCTCAACGAGGCGGAACTGTTCGCGCCGATCGGCTACCAGAAGCACCTGGACAATATCGCGACCGCCTATGTGCGCATCCTCAAGCGCGCGCGAAAGGCCGGCACAATCAGCGATTACAGCGACGCGGAATTCGAAGCCATCGTGCACATGCTGATGGGCGCCCGCGGCTATCTGAGCCAGCACTATTCCTATTCCAAGAACGGCGTCACCGCCGTGCCCGATCACGTCATTTCCGCCTACCGCAAGCTGGTCACGCGCGGGCTGTTCAACGCATCCAGGGAGAATGGCGATGAGCGCTGACGGCCTCGTGCTCGTGACCGGCGGCAGCCGCGGGATTGGCGCGGCGACCGCGACCTTGCTCGCCGATCGCGGAGAGCGCGTCGTCATCGTCGATATTGCGCCCGAGCCACTTACGGGAACGGCCACCATCCTCTGGCCCGCGCCGTTCGACGTCGCGAGCGAAGGCGGCGTCGCGGCCGGCATCGCCGACATCGAGGCCGCGCATGGTCCGATCACTGCTCTCGTCAACGCGGCTGGCGTGTTCGGCAAGATGCACTCGCTGGAGCGGGTGCGCATGGAGCAGTGGGACCGCGAGGTCAATATCGACCTGCGCGGCACCTTCCTGGTCGCCCGCGCTGCCGGCGGGCGCATGGCGAAGCGCCGAAATGGCGCGATCGTCAATGTCGCTTCCGTCGCCGGCATGACGTCGGGCCCGATCCATGCCTATACCGCCGCCAAGGCCGGCGTCATCCAGCTCACGCAGACGCTGGCGGCCGAATGGGGCCGCGCCGGCGTGCGAGTCAACGCGGTGTCGCCGGGCTTCACCCGCACTGCGATGCTCGAAGCAGGCATTGCATCCGGTGCGCTTGACAAGGAACGGCTGGCGCGCCCAGCCGCGATGAACCGCCTGGTCGAGCCGATGGAGGTCGCGCAGGCGATTGCGTTCCTGCTGTCGCCGCAAGCGAGCGGCATCACGGGTATCAATCTGCCCGTCGACGCCGGCTTTCTCGCCGGCTCGACCTGGGACGCCTATGGCGGCCTGCCGGAACCGCCAGCCAGTTGAGGATGAGACCATGAATATCGAGCTCTCGCCCAAAAAACTAGACCTCTCGTCAGCGATCGCCGAAGGCGACATCCGTGTGCTGCTGATGGTGCTGGTGCACATGACCGGCGACGAGAAATGGCTGGAGCCGCCCTACAAGCCGAAGCGCGACGTCCGCCTGATCCCTGATCCCGATGCCGGCGTGCCGACGGAAATCCAGGATGAAATCCGCGCGGCCGTCGTGAGGTTGTTCGAGAACGGCACGCCGCAGCCGGTCATCACCGATCCCGGCGATGAGCTGATCCTGAAGATGATGCGCGCCACGCTTGGCGAGAATGTCGCGCCAGAATATGCGCCACTGATGCGTGAGGAAATGGGATTTGTTGCGCGTGAAGCAAGCTGGCGCAAGCGCCCGGCGGATGCCGTGCTGAAGCAGCATCATGTGCTGATCGTCGGCTGCGGCGTATGCGCGATCGCGCTTGCGGTCGCGCTTGGCCACCTCGGCATTCCCTACATTATCGTCGAGAAGAACGACGAGCTGGGCGGCACCTGGTATGTCAACCGCTATCCCGGTTGCGGCGTCGATACGCCGAACCATTCTTATTCCTACTCGTTCGGCCCGCGGAATCCGTGGACGCGCTATTTCTGCCAGCGCCAGGAATTACTCGATTATTTGAAGACGGTCGCCACCGAATACGGCATCCGCGATCATCTGCGCCTTGGCGCCGAGCTGACATCATCGCGCTGGGACGAGGAGAAGCGCCGCTGGATTTCCACGCTGAATACCAGGGACGGCGAGGAAACCTTCGAGTCCACGGTGCTGGTGAGTGCCATCGGCCAGCTCAACGATCCCTTCCCCGCGCCGTTCAAGGGCGAGGAGAATTTCGAGGGCCTCAAGCTGCATTCCGCGCTGTGGAAGGACGACGTCAAGCTCGACGGCAAGCATGTCGCCGTGATCGGCACCGGCGCGACCGCGATGCAGCTCGTGCCGTCGATCGCGGACCGCGTCGCCTCTGTCACCGTCTATCAGCGCACCGCGCAGTGGGCGCGGCCGGTCAAGGGCTATGCCGATGCCATTACCGAAGGCGCGCAATGGCTGCTCGCGCATCTGCCGTTTTACGTGAAGTGGTATCGCTTCAACATGTTCTGGCGTTACGGCGACGGTCTGTTGCCGTTCCTGCGCAAGGACCCGGCCTGGACGCATCCCGAGCGTGCGGTCAATAAGGGCAATGACCGGCATCGGCAGGAGCTGACCGACTTCATCCTGTCGGAGCTGAAGGGCCGTCCCGACCTCATCAAGAAATGCGTGCCGACCTACCCGCCCTACGGCAAGCGCATCCTGCTCGACAACAACTGGTTCAGGACGCTGACCAAGCCGAATGTCGAGCTGGTCACGGACCCCATCGATCATTTTGCCGGCGAGGGCATCGTCACTGCCGACGGCCAATTGCACAAGCACGACATCATCGTGATCTCGACCGGCTTCAAGGTGACGGAGATGGCCGCACGACTCAACATCACCGGGCGCGATGGCAAAAATCTCAAGCAGGCCTGGGCCAACGACAACCCTACCGCCTATCTCGGCCTGACCGTGCCCGACTTTCCGAATCTGTTCCTGATGCTGGGTCCCAACTCAGGCCCCGCCCATGGCGGCAGCGTGATCTTCCAGTCTGAATGCCAGAGCCGCTACATCTCGGCCGCCCTGGTCGAAATGATCGAGCAAGGCCTCGCGGCCATCGATGTGCGGCAGGACGTGCATGATCGTTATATTCGCGACGTCGACGCCGAGCATGAGCAATTGATCTGGTCGCATCCTGGCATGACTACCTATTATCGCAACAAACAGGGCCGCGTGTTCTCGGCGATGCCGTGGCGCTTCGTCGATTATTGGGGCATGACCCATGATCCGGACCTCAGCCAGTACCGGCAGACGCGAGCGCAAGATGCCTGACGTCGACCAGCCGATCCCGCTTAGCGCCGATTACGTGTCCGGCGGCACGTATCCCGCGGACATCTGCGTGCTGCGCCATGCGCTGCAACGCCACGCGAAGACCAAACCCGACGCGATCTTCGCGGCGTTCGAGGGCGGCGAACGCTGGACGTTTGCGGAAACGCTTGAGCAAGTCGCAAGCCTTGCCGGCAACCTTCATGCACTCGGCGTGCGCCAGGGCGACCATGTCGTACTGGTGCTGCCGACCTCGCCGCTGGCGCTGCGGGTGATGTTTGCCATCAACTATCTCGGCGCCGTCTATGTCCCCGTCAACCCGGCGCTGAAGGGATCCTCGCTCGAGCATGTGCTGCAAAATGCCGGCGCGGCACTCGCCGTGGTCCATGACAGCGTGCTCGATCGCGTGCTCGCCGCGGCGCCGGCGACATTGAAAACCGTCATTCGGTCCTCCGACGAACCCAATTCGCAAGATGGCAATGTGGATATCCGCGGCGTATCGGCGCTGACCAAGCCATCCTCGCCGCCGCCGCCCCCAAGCCGGCCGATCGAGCCCTTCGATACGCAGTCGATCATCTACACGTCCGGAACGACAGGACGATCCAAGGGCGTGCTATCGTCCTACATGCATGCTTTCTCATGCGTCGGACCGGATGCCTGGAATTGCCTCACACCCGATGACAGGCAGTTGCTGCACATGCCGATCTTCCATATCGGCGGCGCCTTTATCGCGACGGTTTCGCTCTGTGTCGGCAGCTCGATCGGCGTGGTCAGCCATTTCCGCACCGAGGCGTTCTGGGACCAGATCAGGGAACTGGAAATCACCTCCGCCTTCCTGCTCGGCGCGATGGCGACGTTCCTGCTGAAACAGCCGCCGAGCCCAGGAGATCGCGACCATGGGCTGCGCATGGTGTTCATTGTCCCGTTCGGACAAAGCGGTCGTCCCTTCCGCGAACGGTTCGGCGTGGATGTCTTTACGCTGTTCAACATGACAGAGATCTGCACGCCGCTGATCTCGCGCGCCAACCCGGCCAAGGACAACATCTGCGGCCGTCCGCGCGCCGGCGTCGAGGTTCGCCTGGTCGACGAGCATGATCGCGTGGTCGCGGACGGACAGGTCGGACAACTCATCCTGCGCACCGAGGCGCCATGGGCGCTGAACCACGGCTACAACGCCAACCCGCAGGCAACGGCGGACGCCTGGCGCAACGGCTGGTTCCACACCGGCGACGTCTTCGTTCGCGATGCGGATGGCGATTATCGCTTCGTCGACCGGATCAAGGATGCGATCCGGCGCCGCGGCGAGAATATTTCCTCCTACGAGATCGAAGTCGAGCTGTTGAGCCATCCGGCCATTCGCGAGGCCGCGGCGATCCCCGTGCCGAGCGAGTTCTCCGAGGACGAGGTGATGGTGGTGCTGGCGCTGGCCGCAGGCAGCTCGATCGAGCCCGAGGCCATCATCCAGCATCTGTTGCCACGGGTGGCGCATCACATGATGCCCCGTTATATCAGGGTGATCGAGGAATTGCCGAAGACGCCGACCGCCAAGGTCGAAAAGCACGTGCTTCGCGCCGAGGGTGTGACAGCAGACACCTGGGATCGCGAACGCGAGGGCATTTCGATCCACCGCGAGAAAATCTGACCAATCAAGAGGCCGCATGGAAAAGCCACGCGTACGCGTCTACACCGACTACAAGAGCCCCTACGCCTTCGTCGCCAACAAGCGGCTGTTCGAGCTCGAGGAGAAGCACGGCGTCGAGCTGCAATGGCTCCCCTACACGCTTCGCGTCGCTGAATTCATGGGGACGGTGGAAGAGCGCACGCCGCATTTCTGGCGCAAGGTGCGCTACGCCTATATGGACGCGAGGCGCTTCGCCAATGCGCAGGGCCTTACGATGAAAGGCCCGCGGCGCATCTATGACGCCTTCTATTCCAGCGCCGGCATGCTGTTCGCGCAGCGCCACGGGCTGTTCCGGCCCTATCACGACACGGTGTTCCGCCGCTTCTGGAGCCATGATCTCGAGATCGATGAGCTGTCGGATATTTCCGGCGTGATCGCTTCGATCGGCGGATCGGCAGGGGAGTTCGAGGCCTATGTACACGGGCCCGCGCGGGCCGAGCATGATCGCATCATCGATGAGGCCGAGGCGCTCGGCGTGTTCGGCGTGCCGACCATGGTGTTCAACGGCGAATTGTTCTGGGGCGGCGACCGCATCGATATGCTGATCGAGCGCATCAAGAACCCGGATTCGATCGCGACCGCGCTCGGAAGCCGGCACCGTAAATAGTTCTCCCACCTCTCCCCGTTGGGGGGAGGTGAACGGAGCACGAGCATGATCGATACTACCAAATTACACGCCGCTCTAGGAACGCGCGAGCGGCTCCCAGCAGCCCGTTCGCTCGAGCACGGGCTTTAACCCGGCGCGGTCTGCTTCCGAGAGGCCAGCGAATTTTCCGCGGAGCTGCTCCAGGCATTTGACCTGATATTTGAACGGCGCCAGCACATAAGGCAGGCCCCAGACCTCGATGCGCAATTTTTCCCGGCCCTGCGCGAAGGCTTCCGCATTGGCGATCAGGAACGGCAAATAAAGCTCGCCGGCGATCTTGAGTAGCGCTTCGGCCATTCCCTCAAGCGCCTGCTCGCGGGAATACCACGCCCCCTCCACGCCGGAGGCATCGTCGAGCCGCCGCACCCAGTGATCGGTGAACGGCGCCTTCTGGCGCATGATGCGCATCGGCGTCGGATCGGTCGCCATCTCGCTGAGCTGGCCGAACCAGGCGAAATCGGCCAGCGACGGCCGGCCGCCGAACAGATACCGGGTCATGCCGACGTGAGGTTCGAAGGCCGCGAGGATGCGAAGATAGCTTTCCTCCAGCAGCGGCTTGTTTTCGGCGACCGCGCCAAGAATAGGCATGCGCGAAATCTGCCGCTCGCGAAACTCCTCGACTTCCTCGGGGCTGCCGGTCTCGGCTTCCGACGTCGACCATTCCTCGGCCGCCCATCGCGACACATAGGCCTGGTCTTCCGGGTCCCACCAACGGTAGAGAAACAAGGGTTTGACGGCCCATTCGTCGGCGAGGTCTTCCAGGAGATCGCAGACAAAGGCCAGCCCCTTGTCGTCGGGGATGACGGATCGCCCGGCGTGTCGTGCCTCGAGATCATAGGCCAGAGTCGTCGTTTCGCCGCGGAGCGTCCCGTCAGGATATCGCAGCACCGGAATGAGGCTTGGCCGCAGATGCGCCATCGCCTTCCGCCACGCCTTGGTCATGATGACCCAGTCGAAGGGAATGCGGCGGTAGCGCATCAGGGCTCGAAGCTTGATCGCATAGGGCGACGCGGTCGAGCCGATGAGCGTGTAGCGTCCTTCGTTCATGTCCGGCTGTTCATCCCGATCGCCGGCGTCAAGCTCGCTCGTGCAAGCTCGACGCCGGCTCTCGCACTATCTCAGGCCTTTAGCACAAACGGGTCCTGCACGTCGCGGCTGAGCTCGCACCAGACGCTCTTGGTCTGCAGGAATTCGTGGATCGCCTCGGCGCCGTTGAGGCGACCGATGCCGCTGTTCTTGTAGCCGCCAAACGGCGAATTGAACGCCATTGCGCGATAGCAATTCAGCCATACCGTGCCGGCCTGAAGCCGGCGTGCCATGGTGTGCCCACGGCGGATGTCGGAGGTCCATACGCCTGCGGCCAGCCCGAACGGCGTGGCGTTGGCGAGCGCGACGACTTCATCTTCCGTCTTGAATGGCGTCACGCATAGCACCGGCCCGAACACTTCATTCTGCATGATGAAGTCATTGGGCTTGGCACCTTCCAAAATCGTCGGCGCGTAGAAGAAGCCGCCTTCGAGCCCGGCCGGACTGCGGCGCTTGCCGCCCGTCAATATCTTGGCCCCCTGCTCGACGGCCTGCGCAACCATGCGCTCATCTTTCGCAAGCTGCGCGGCGGTCGCGACCGGTCCCATCTGCGTTTCGGCCTTGAGCGGATCGCCGATCCTGATCTTCTCGGCGCGCTCGATCAGCCGGGCGACCAGCCGATCGTAGATGCCCGCCTGGAAGAAGGCGCGCGATCCGGCGATGCAGGTCTGTCCGGCGGCGGCGAAAATGCCGGCGAGCACGCCGGCCTCGACCTGGTCGATATCGGCGTCGTCGAAGACGATGTTCGCGCTCTTGCCGCCAAGCTCCAGCGAGATCGACTTCAGATGCGAGCCGGCCTTGGCCGCGATCGCCCGCCCCGCCATGTCGCTTCCGGTGAACGAGATTTTCGCTACCCCCGGATGATCGACCAGGGCTTCGCCGGCGAGCCGGCCGCCGGTGACGACATTGACGACGCCATGCGGAAGACCCGCCTGCTCGGCGAGCCGAGCAAGCTCGATGGCGGAAGCGGAAGTCACCTCGGAGGGCTTGATCACCACGGTGTTGCCCGCCGCGAGCGCGGGCGCGACCGTCATGATCGTCAAAAATGTCGGCGAATTCCACGGCACGATCACGCCGACGACGCCGAGCGGCTCGCTGGTCGTGTAGTTGAGGACGCTGGTGCGATCGAGCGGGACGACCCGCCCTTCGACCTTGTCGGCAAGTCCGCCGAAATAATACAGCCAATCCTGGACGATCCGGGCCTGAAGGCGCATTTCGGCGATCAGCTTGCCGTTCTGCTCCGTCTCCATGGTCGCGATGCGCTCGGCATTCTCGGCGATGAGATCGCCCCAGCGCATCAGCAGGCGACCGCGGCGCGTCGGCGACAGCGCGCGCCACGGCCCCTCGAACGCCACCTGCGCGGCCTTCACCGCATCGTCGATATCACCCGCGCTGGACTCGATGAACTGCCCGAACAATTTGCCGGTGGTGGGATTGACCGATTCAAAGGTCGCCGCCTCGCGGCCTTTGCTTTCCCGGCCATTGACGAAGTTCGTATAGCGTGTTGCCTCTGTTGTCGCGGACATGGACGTGATCTCCTCACCTTGATGTTTCTTGTTCGTCGCGGGGTGTCTTTCGCTTTGGCGTTCTCTTGGCTTCCCGTTCCCTGCACCTTTATTTGCGCAATGCGATGGACTGCGCAAGGGCCGCTGGGCTCGCCCTTGCCATGCCAAATCCGCAATGCGTCGAAGGCGTCATTTCCCTCGAAAATATAGCCTTTCCACCGACCTAGCCGAGCCGTGATTTGACGGCGGAAATAACCAACTTTAGCATCAGGCCATCGGTTCATGGGCGCGCAAGATCGGGGGGTGACAACGTGGTGAAATTTTCCTGGCATGGACCGGGCCGCTGCGGCCACCCGCAATGTGCGACCACATTGTCACGCCGGCAATTCGTCGCAAGCGCCGTGGCGCTCGGCGCGGCGGCCATGGTTCCGGGCCAGCCGGCACTTGCCGCGCCGGCGACGCTGATCGACACCCATCATCACTTCTATCCGCCGGAATACCAGAAGCTGTGGCTGGACTATGAAGACGCGCGCAAGATCCCGCATTTCCCGGGCCAGGTCGCGTGGTCGAAGGAGAAAGCGGTCGAGGAGATGGACAAGGCCGGCATCCGCACGGCCGTGCTCTCAATCGCCTCGACACCGGGCGTCTGGTTCGATGTCGGACCAGACAAAGCCAGCCAGCTCGCGCGCGGTTGCAACGACTACGCCGCGCAGATGATGCGCGACCATCCGGGCCGCTTCGGCCTGTTTGCGACCTTGTCGATGCTCGACATCGACAAGACGTTGAAGGAAATCGAATATGCCTTCGACGTCCTGAAGGCCGACGGCGTCGGCCTGCAAAGCAACTACGGCGACAAATGGCTGGGAAATGCCGTTTACAAACCGGTGTTCGACGAACTGAACCGCCGCAAGGCGGTGGTTTACGTTCACCCGCTGGTCGCAAGCTGTTGCGCGCAGCTCAGCGTCGGCACCTTTCCGGCCGTGATCGAGGTACCCCATGATACGACGCGCACCGTCACGAGCCTGCTGCTCTCTGGCGGGTTCGCGCGCTGGCGCGACATCCAGTGGCTGTTCTCACACGCCGGCGGCACCATTCCGATGATGGCTGGACGGATCGATTCCTTCTATGGTGCGCGCCCGAACCTGAAAGAGTTTGCGCCCGAGGGCATCTTGGGCGAATTGCGGCGCCTGAACTACGACACCGCCAACGCCACCAGCGCGCCCGCGATCGCAGCGCTGCTAAAGCTCGTGCCGGCCTCGAAAGTCACCTACGGCACCGATTATCCCTATTTCGGGCTCGACCAGATGAAGAGCCTGGAGCAGCTTGGGCTCGCCGCCGCCGACCTCGAGGCGATCGGCAGCGAGAATGCGATCAAGCTCATTCCGCGGCTGAAGGCATAAGTATTCGCGCGCTACCCAGCGCGCGTCGTAACGAGCTCGCGATAGAGATCGGCATAGCGGCTGGCGCGGCTATGCCATGACACGTCCGTCGACATCCCGTTCGTCTGAATTATCCGCCACGCATCTTTGTCGCCAAAGGCGGCATGCGCCCTTAGCACTGCGGTCGCGAGACCGTCGGTCGTCACAGGCGCAAACTTGAAGCCGGTGGTTGCGTCGCTAGCCTCGGCATCGACGACCGTGTCCTCCAGCCCACCGACGCGGGACACGATGGGCACCGCCCCATATCTCAGCGCACAAAGCTGGGTCAATCCGCACGGCTCGAACCGCGATGGCACGATAAGAGCGTCGCTGCCGCCCTGGATCAAATGCGCCAGCGCCTCGTCATAGCCGATGACGGCGCCGACCTTTCCGGCATGAACCTCGGCAGCGCCACGATAGCCCTCCTGAAGATCGGCATCGCCGCTGCCGAGCACGGCGAGCTGGATGTCTCGGCCGAGCAATGCCGGCAGCGCTTGAAGCAGGAGATCGAGCCCCTTCTGCCAGGACAGGCGGCTGATAACGCCGAGCAGAAAGGCGTCCGCTCGCGGCTCCAGGCCAAAGCGCTGCTGCAGCGCCAGCTTGTTGGCCGCGCGGGAAGCGAGATTGCCGACGTCATAACGGCTGGCGAGATGCGTATCGGTTGCAGGATCCCAAACACCGGTATCGATGCCGTTGAGAATGCCGCTGATATCGCCCGACCGCGCTCGCAGCAGGCCGCCGAGACCCATACCGCCCTCATCGCTCTGGATTTCCCTGGCGTAGGTCGGCGAGACCGTCGTGATCCGATCGGCGAATTGCAGGCCGGCTTTCAGATAACCGATGTCGCCATAATATTCGACACCGTGCATGGTGAAGGAGTCCGGCGGCAAGCCGATCTGTTCGAGCATGCTGTACGGAAATCGCCCCTGAAAGGCGAGATTGTGAACAGTGACCACCGTGCCTGGCCGCGGCCGGCCGCTATAGTGCAAATAGGCCGGCGCGAGCGCCGCCTGCCAGTCATGGGCATGAACGATGTCGGGCACGAAGGACGCCACCGCGCCGAGCCCGATATTATCGGCCATGCGCGCCAGCGCCGCAAAGCGCAAACCGTTATCCGGCCAGTCCTTTCCATCGGGCGACAGATAAGGGT
>Ga0310811_10006022_pt1 | contig 15448 bp, 1 predicted proteins | sample YCmetagenome_FD_207642 | JGI IMG/M metagenome (GOLD analysis project Ga0310811, IMG submission 207642) | Soil microbial communities from experimental microcosm in Duke University, North Carolina, United States - YC | ecosystem: Engineered > Artificial ecosystem > Soil microcosm > Unclassified ...
ACGGCACCGGGACCGGCCGGAGCCGCGGCCTGCCGGGCACCTCGACCACGCCGGCGCCGCAGGATCAATCGCTCCAAAATCCGCCGGTCGCCCAGCAGGACAGCCAGCCGATGAACGACGTGATGCGACAGCTCTTCAATCGGTAGGTTCAGCACCAACGCTTCGGACTCCGACGCGGTGTTTACACCCACGTCCTGTCCGGTTCTTCATCCGAACGGATGAAGAAGACGGCGGCGCATTAGGGCCTCCCGCCAGCTGGTCCGGTGCGCTCCAGTGGGTAACCACACCGGCCCCCTGCCGGTCCAAGGGCCCAAATTGTGGTAGAAGGGATAGAGGCCCGTGCGGCCCATAGCGCCAGTTTTGGTTGCGGTGCGAGAGGATCTGGATGGCGGGAGAAAAAGGCAAGATCCGGTTTCTGCGCGAGGGCCTGTTCGCCAAATATGTCGTCTCCCTCGTCGGCCTCGTCGTGTTCGTGCTTGCCGTCAACGGCGCGATGGAGACCTGGATTTCCTATCGCGCCACCACGACGACACTGACCGATGGGCTCGAGGACAAGGCGCAGGCCGTCTCCCGGCGCATGGAGCAATCCATCTCCGAACTGGAGCGCCAGATCAGCTGGGTGACGACGGCCAGCCGGGACACGCTGGAGAAGCGTCGCGCCGATTACACCCAGCTCTTGCAACAAGTCGCGGTCGTCTCCCAGTTGTTCCAGCTCAACGGCGACGGCCGTGAGGTGCTGCGCGTCTCGCGCCAGTCCACCACGACAGGCAGCAATGCCGACCTTGCGCGCGACATCCGCTTCACCGACGCGGTCGCGCGCGGCGTCAGCTATGCACCGGCCTGGTTCACCGACCAGACGCCATACATGTCGATCTCGGTAGCGCATTCCGGCTTCAACGCCGGCGTCACGGTCGCCGAGGTCGATCTCAGCTTCCTCTCCGACTTCCTGTCCGATTCCCAGCTCGGCAAGGCGGCGTTTGGCTATGTGGTCGATGCACGGGGACGCGTGCTGGCGGCCTCGTCGAAGGGTCCCGATGTCGGCAAGGATCTGTCAAAGCTGCCGCAGGTCGCGGCTGCCATCGCGCCCGGCCGCGAGCCCGACACGTTCGGCACGGACTTCAACGGCCATTCGGTTTTGACCGCCGCGAGCACGGTGCCGAAGCTCGGCTGGAGCGTGCTGTTCGAGCAGCCGACCGCGCAGGCCTTGACGCCGATCCGCGACCAGCTCGTGCGCATCGCGCTTCTGATCGGCGTCGGCCTGATGGTGGCGATCCTCGCCGGCACGCTGCTCGCGCGCCGCATGATCATCCCGATCACGGCGCTGCGCAACGGCGCGCACAAGCTCGGCGAAGGCGACTTCAGCCACCGCATCGACGTGCACACCTCCGACGAGCTGGAGGAACTCGCGGGCCAGTTCAACCGCATGGCCGGCCAGCTTCAGGAGACCTATACGGATCTCGAGACCAAGGTCGAAGAGCGCACCCGCGATCTCGCCCAGTCGAACAACGAGCTGAAGGTGCTGGAAGAGGTCGGCCGCGCTGTGGCGGCCTCGCTCGACCTCAACGCCGTGCTGCCGACGATCGCCGCCCGCGCGCTGGAGATCAGCCACGCCGATGCAGTGCTGATCTACGACTATGACGCGGAGACACGGCGCTTCAACATGATAGAGGCGGGCGGCATCGACAAATCGGCTGACGGTGCGCATCTCTCGATCGACGAGACTGAGACCGTCCTGAGCTATGCCGCAAGGACCGGCGAGCCGATCGCGGTGCCCGACCTCGACCATGCCGCCGAGCGGCCGCTGCGCGACGTCGCGATCAACGCCGGCTTCCATTCGGTGCTGGTCGTGCCTCTGGTCGACCAGCAGGGCACGCTCGGCGCGCTGGTGGTGCTGCGCCGCTCCAGCGGTGCGTTCGAGGGTAGCCTCACCGGCTTGATGCGCACCTTCGCCAACCAGGCAGTTCTGGCGATGCGCAATGCGCGTCTGTTCACCGAGGTCGACCACAAGAGCCATGCGCTGGAAACGGCGAACGAGACCGTGCGCGCCCAGGCCGACAAGCTCACGCAGCAGACCGAGCAGCTGAAGGACTGGAACAAGTCGCTGGAAGAACGCGTCGAGACCCAGCTTGGCGAGATCGAGCGCATCCGCAAGCTCGAGCGCTTCCTGGCGCCGCAGGTGGCGCAGCTGATCGCCTCCTCCGACAGCCCGGAGGGACTGCTCACCAGCCAGCGCCGCGAAGTGACCGTGGTGTTCTGCGATCTGCGCGGCTTCACTGCGTTCACGGAGGCGACCGAGCCGGAAGAGGCGATGAACGTGCTGCGGGAGTATCACGCCGCGCTCGGCAAGCTGATCTTCAAATACGAGGGCACGCTGGACAAATATGCCGGCGACGGCGTGATGATCCTGTTCAACGCCCCGATCCAGTTCGAGGACCACACCCAGCGCGCCGTGAAGATGGCCGTGGAGATGCGCGACACGATCGGCCCGCTGACCGAGCGCTGGCGCAACCGCGGACACAGCCTCGGCTTCGGCATCGGCATTGCGCTCGGCTATGCCACGCTCGGCCAGGTCGGCTTCGAGCAGCGGCTGGAATATGCCGCGATCGGCAGCGTCACCAACCTCGCCTCCCGTCTGTGCAGCGAAGCCAAGGCTGACCAGATCGTGGTCAGCCGCCGCGTCTACGGCATCGTCGAACACTCCGTCGAAGCCCGTGCGCTCGACGATCTCCAGCTCAAGGGGTTCAATCACCCGGTGCTGGCCATGGAGATCCTGAGCTGGCGTGAGGGCGAGGAGAACGCCGTCGACGCGACAGCGGCACGGGCGAGCGGCTAGTCCCCAGCCAAAAAACTCGAAAACAACCCCATGCACAGTAGGCCGGGGCTGTGGAATCAATGGGTTACTCGGCGACCTCGCTCATCGCTGTCATGGTTCCCTTGTCGAACAGCGCATCGATGTGACCAGGCATGTCCGGGTGGGCATACATCGAGCTATGGGTGCCGCCCACCATGATGATGGAGGTCATCTCGAGCCCAAACCGGCTCCAGCCCAGATCCGGGACCAGATGGTCTTCGAGGCTTCGAAGCCCGGGGTCATGATCCCTCGCATGGAGCATGTAGATCGGCGCGGTCACATCAGGCAAGGCGTAGCCGATCTGACCCTTGACGTTGTCGGAGATCATATCGCGCAGGGCCTCGGTTGATGGCGCCCCGGTGAGTTCGGCGAGCCTGTCGGAATCGTCCTCGTCAAGGCCATACGTTCGCATCAGGTGGGCCCAGCCGATTCCGTCGACGACCTGCATCATCGATGTCGGCACGGAGGAGAGGTCAGGCGGCGCCTGCGTGTCGAGCAAGGCAACACCTGCCACGTGATGACCGCGACGTTCCAGTTCAGCCGCCACGGCAATGGCGACGACACCGCCGAACGAGCCGCCCACGAAGAACACGGAGCGACGACCGATCCAGGACTCCACGTGCGGCACATAGTTCAAGGCCAGGTCCTCGACAGTGCCATTCAACAGTCCTTGCTCCGCCAGCGGATACGGATTGAGACCCGCGATCGGATAGTCGCCAGCCAGATCCTTGACGGCCTGGGGCGTGTTCTCGCGGGTCGAGCCGTGACCGAGGCCCGGGATATAGATCATCACCCGATCACCAAATCCTGGGCGGATCGGAACGATGCAGGACGAATGTCCCTTCTCGAGCAGGGCGCTCATCTCCATCAAGCCCGACAGCCGCCGTTCCAGGTCGAGCTGGCGCAGGAATTCGGGGTCTGCGCTTTCGAGCAATGCCGCGAGTGATGTCAGCCCTTCGAGTTTCGATCGGGCCTTGGCTTTTCCGCCTTGCTTCTGCGATGCGCGTTCTCCTTGCGAGAATTTCTCCAGCAACAGCTTCGCGATCGCCCGCGCGGACGGATGATCGAACGCCAGCGTGGTCGGCAGCTTCGCGCCGATCTGGCCCGACAGCCGATTGCGGAGTGCAACCGCCATCAGCGAATCCAGACCGAGATCCTTGAGCGATTCATCAGGAGGCACCGACGAGGCCCCGGGCAAGGCCAGCACCACGGCAATCTCCTGCTGTGCCAGCTCCACCAGTGCCTGCAACCGCTCCGCATCGCTGCCAAGCGCGGTCAGCCGAACGCGCAAGGCGTTGGTATCGCCGCTTCCAGCGGCTGATGCGCGTCGCAAGCCAGTGCGCACCAGGCCACGGTACAGTGGCGGCACGTCCTCACCGAACTGACGTTGCATCGCGCTCACATCCAGATGGATCGGGACCACCGCTGCATCGGGCAGCGACTGCGCCGCATCCAGCAACTCAAGCCCGAGCTCCAGCGACAGCGCCTGCACGCCCTGCCGGCGCATCCGCATCAGCTCGGCCCGACCGAGATGCGCCGTCATCCCGACGCCGCGCTGCTCCCACAGGCCCCACAGCAGGCTCTGTCCGGCCAGGCCGCGATGCCGACGCTCCGCCGCGAGCGCATCAAGGAACACGTTCGCCGCCGCATAGTTCGCCTGGCCCGGACTGCCAAGCCCACCCGCCGACGAGAACAGCACGAACGCGGCGAGATCTCTATCCGCGGTCAACTCGTGCAGGTGCCAGGCACCATCGAGTTTCGGCCGCAGCACACGCTCAAGCCGCTCCACTGTCAGCGCCGGCACGATCCCGTCGTCCAGCGTCGCCGCAAGGTGGAACACACCCGTCAATGGACGATCCGATGCGATGCCGTTCAAGACCGCGTCAACCGCATCACGATTCGAGACGTCGCAACTCACGACATCAACGGTCTGCGCACCCAGCGCCTGCAGCTCCGAAATCAGCTCACTCGCGCCAGGCGTCGCTATGCCGCGACGCGACGTCAACAGCAGATGACGCACGCCGTGCCTGGCAACCAGATGCCGCGCAACTTCACTGCCGAGTTCGCCGGCGCCACCCGTGATCAACACCGTTCCGTTCGCATCGAGACGACGCGGCTCGCCCGCGCCCGCTCCGGCGCGCATCAGCCGCGGCGCCAGCACCGCATTGTGCCGCAGCGCCAGCTCGGGCTCGGAGGTCGTCGACGTCAGCTTCGACAGCAACGATGCATCCGCAAGGGCCGTGTCGACATCGATGAGCTGCAGCCGGCGATCGGGATGTTCCGCCCGTGCGCTTCGCACCAGGCCCCACAGCGGCGCAACCGACAATCCGCTTGCGCCTTCATACGAACCCGTCGCGACCGCGCCGCGCGTCAACCAGGTTACATCGGTCTCGTTCAGACGTGGCTCACCAAGGAGGCCTTGTAGCTCAGCAAGGCCACGCACCGCCGTTGCATGCGTTGCTGCAAGAACGCCGTCGCCTGTCTCGGACAGATGGTCGAACACGATCTGAGCGGGGATCTCGCCGCCTGCATCGAGCCGCGCCACGAGAGCCGACACGTCAGCAACATGATCAAGTCTCAGCGCCGCCGCCTGCTTGCCGTCGCCGCCGATGATGAGCGTTACTGCATCGGAGGCAGCTTCGCTCAACATCACCGCGCGCCAATCCAGCCGGTACAGATGCTGCGCCTCGCTGCGTGCAGCATCGCGGATCTGCGCTTCGCTCGCTTCCTTCAGCTTGAGTCCGCCGACATACGCGACCACACGGCCCTTCCCATCCGCAAGCTGCAGATGCGCCAGCGCCTCGCCTTCGCCGCTGCGCTCCACGGAGGCGCGAACGCGCAGCTCTCGTGCGCCCTGAGCGGCCAGCGACACCTCGGACCATTCGAACGGTAGCAATATCGACCCATCTTCGAGGCCTTTAACCTGCGCAAGGGTCAACACGTGCAGCGCGCTGTCCAGCAGCGCCGGGTGCAGACCGTAAGCATCGGCCGACGATCCCAACGCTTCCGCAAGGACGGCACGACCAACCACGGCATTGCCCACGCGCCACGCCTCGACCAGGCCCTGGAACAATGGCCCGTAGCCATAGCCGTGCGCTTGTAACCGCGCATAGTGACCGCCGAGGTCGATCGGCTCGCCACCGACCGGTGGCCAGACCTCGAGTCCACTATCCGTCGCGGCTTCTTGATCCGCAGCCTCGCCGAGCATGCCCTGCGCATGCAGCGTCCACGACGCGCCTTCGGGGGCATCTTCCGCGCGGCTGTAGATGCTGAGAGTACGACTGCCGCCGGCCTCGAGCGCATCCACCTGAACCTGCAGACGCACTCCGCCTTCCGCCGGCAACAGCAACGGCGACAGCAGCGTCAGTTGCGACACGGACGTGAGGCCGACCGCGCGCGCGGCCGCAAAGCCGAGCTCCAGCAGCCCCGTGCCCGGCAGCAGGACCGTGCCGAACACCGCGTGATCGCCGAGCCAGCCCGCCTCCGACAGCGACAGCCGGCCCGTCAGCAGGAAGCCGTCGCTCTCCGCCAGCGGCGTCGCCGCACCCAGCAGCGGATGCGCAGCCTCCGACAGGCCCATCGTCGAAGCGTCCGCGCTTTGCTTCTCTGCCTCGAGCCAGTAACGCTGACGCTGGAATGCGTAGGTCGGAAGCGAGGCAACGGGCGCCTTTGTGTGAGAGCCAAGCGCCTTCGACCAGTCGACCTGAACTCCATGAACATGCAGCGCACCGAGATTGCGCAGAAGCTCTGACATGCCTCCGCCATCGCGGCGAAGCGATCCCACGACGACGCCGTGTTCGCCGCTCGCAGCCGACAATGGCATTGCCAGCACCGGATGCGCGCTCGCTTCGACGAACACGCCGTGTCCGTTCCCGATCAGCTCGGCCAGCGCCAGATCCAGCCGCACCGTCTGACGCAGGTTCCGGCACCAATAGGCACCATTCAGCGACGATCCTTCGCAGCGCGTTCCCGTCACCGTCGAGATCATCGCAACCTGGCCTGGCTGCGGCGCGAGGTCCGACAGCAAGCCTTCCAGCTCCGGCAGGATCGGGTCCATCTCCGCGCTGTGCGAGGCGTAGTCGACATTGACCTGGCGGCAGAAGATGCCTTCGTTGCCGAGGTCGCTGACCCAGCGCTCGACCACTTCGGTCGGGCCGGAGACCACCGTCGAGCCCGGCGTGTTCACCACCGCCACCGACAGTCCGGACCATTCCGCGGCCTTCAGCCGCTCTTCCACGATGGACGCCGCAAGCTCCGTCACCGCCATGGCGCCATGCCCGGTCAGGCGGCGCAACAGCTGGCTGCGCAGCGCCACGACCCGTGCGCCGTCGTCGAGCGAGAGGATGCCGGCCACCACGGCGGCTGCGATTTCGCCCTGGCTGTGGCCGACCACCGCCGATGGCACCACGCCGAGGCTGCGCCACACAGCTGCAAGTCCGATGTTCATTGCAAACAACGCCGGCTGGATCACGTCCACCCGTTCCAGCAGTGCGGCTTCAATGTTCTCATCGCCGCGGAGCACCGAAGTCAGCGACCAATCCGTGTACTTCGACAGCGCCGTCTCGCAGGCAGCGATCGTCTGCGCAAATACAGCCGATTCCGCCAGCAGCGCTCGACCCATCGATGGCCACTGGCTGCCCTGTCCTGGGAACACGAACACGACGCGACCGCGATCGTGCGCCTCGGCAACCGACACTGATGCATGGGAACGGCCTTCGGCCAGCGCAGTCAGCGCTTCCACGGCTTCCGACGCATTGCGTGCCGACACTGACGCCCGCGATCCAAACTGCGTCCGGTGCAACGCCGCCGTCGCGACCACGGAATGGAAGTCGGCGTCCGGATGCTGCGTCAGCCATTCGCCGTAACGGCTCGCTTGTGCACGAAGCGCAGCCTCGTCACGGCCGGACACCAGCAATGGGATCGGGAGCGAGGACGTATCAGTTGCACCAACAATCTTCGAACGCGTCGGCGCTTCCTCGATCACCACGTGCGCATTGGTCCCGCTGATACCGAACGAGGACACACCGGCACGACGGACATGGGCGGCATCACGCGGCCACGCACGCGCCTGCTGCAGCAGCGACAGTCCGCTGCCCTCCCACTCGATCTGGCTGCTCGGATGATCCGCATGCAACGTCTTCGGCAAGACCTCATGCCGAAGCGCCAGCACCATCTTCATCACGCCGAGAACGCCTGCGGCTGCCTGGGTGTGGCCGAGATTCGACTTCGACGAGCCCAGCCACAGCGGGCGGTCTTCACGGCGCGTCGGACCGAACACTGCGGCGAGCGCACCCGCCTCGATGGGATCACCGAGACTCGTGCCGGTGCCGTGTGCTTCGACCACGTCAATGTCGTCGGCGCTGACGCCGCTGGCGGAGAGCGCCGCGCGGATGACGCGCTGCTGGCTCGGACCGTTCGGTGCGGTCAGACCCTGGCTGCGACCGTCCTGGTTCACGGCGGAACCACGGATCAGCGCCAAAATCTCGTCGCCATCACGCTCCGCGTCCGACTGACGCTTCAAGACCAGCACGCCGCAGCCTTCGCTCCAGCCCGCGCCATCAGCGCCTTCGGAGAAACTCTTGCTGCGGCCATCGGGCGCGACAGCACCCGCGCCCATGCTGACCAAGGCGATTGGGGTACACATCACGTGCACACCGCCCGCCAGCGCGAGATCGCACTCGCCCTGCCGCAGCGCCGTGCAGGCCAGATGCAGCGCGGACAATGACGACGAGCACGCCGTATCAATCGTCATCGCGGGGCCTTCGAGGCCCAGCACGTAGGAGACACGGCCCGCCACAACACTCGACAGCTTGCCTGTCGTCGTCCACATCGTCGTGTCTTCGAGCGAGCGGTGCATGCCGTAGTCGCTGCCCATCGAGCCCAGATACACGCCGGTCCGGCTCTCTCTGAGCCCTTCCGGCTGCAGGCCGGCCCGCTCCAGCGCCTCCCACACCGCTTCCAGCGTCAAGCGCTGCTGCGGATCCATCTCCACCGCCTCGCGGGGCGAGATGCCGAAGAAGCCGGCGTCAAAATCCTCCACTGCGCTGACAAAGCCGCCTTCCTGCGTCAGCCATCCCGTCACCACTTCCAAACGACGCAACAGGTCTCGGCTCCAGCGACCCGGCAGCGGGCCTACGCCGTCGCCACCGCGCTCCAGCAGCGACCAGTAGCTCTCGGGGCTCGCCGGACCGCCGGGCGTGCGGCAGCTCATCCCCACGATCGCGATCGGCTCCGACGCCGATGCGGCGATCGTCCGCCGCTTTTCCTGTCGAACAATGGACTGACCGAGCTCCAGCTTCTCGAGCAGCAGCCGTGTCATCGCCCGCGCGGACGGATAATCGAACGCCAGCGTCGCCGGCAGCTTGGTCCCGACCCGCTTCGACAGGCGATTGCGAAGTTCCGCCGCCATCAGCGAGTCCAGACCAAGATCCTTGAGCGGCTGATCCGCAGGCACTGATGCGGGACCCGGCAACGCCAGCACCGCGGCAATCTCTTCCTGTGCCAATTCCACGAGCGCCTGCTGCCGCTCCGCGTCGCTTGCAAGCGCCGCGAGGCGAACGCGCAATGCGTTGGTATCGCCGCTGGACGTCGCGGCACGCCGCAAGGTGCTGCGCACCAGGCCGCGATACAGCGCCGGCACATCCTCCGCGAACTGGCGCTGGACCGTAACAAGATCCAGATGGATCGGGATCACTGCCGCCTCGGGAAGCATCCGCGCTGCGTCGAGAAGCGAAAGCCCGAGCTGCAGCGACAGCGCCTGCACGCCTTGCCGCCGCATGCGCATCAGTTCGGCATGCCCGAGATGCGCCGTCATGCCGACGCCGCGCTGCTCCCACAGGCCCCACAGCAGGCTCTGCCCGGCAAGACCGCGATGTCGTCGCTCCGCCGCGAGTGCATCAAGGAAGACGTTCGCCGCGGCGTAGCTCGCCTGGCCCGGACTACCGAGGGCTGCCACCGACGAGAACAGCACGAAGGCGGCGAGATCCTTGTCCGCGGTCAGCTCATGCAGGTGCCAGGCGCCATCGAGCTTCGGCTGCAGCACACGCTCCAGTCGCTCCACGGTCAGCGCCGGTACCACGCCGTCGTCCAGCGTAGCTGCAAGATGGAACACGCCCGTCAGCGGACGGCCCGGCGCGACGGCGCGCAACATCGCGTCAACCGCATCACGATCCGAGACGTCGCAGCTCACGAGCTCAACGGTCTGCGCGCCCAGCCCCTGCAATTCGGCCAGCAGTTCGGACGCGCCGGGCGTCGCCATGCCGCGACGCGACGTCAGCAGCAGATGACACACACCGTGCCTGGCAACCAGATGCCGCGCGACTTCACTGCCGAGCTCGCCCGCACCGCCGGTGATCAATACCGTGCCGCCGGCATCAAGAGGACGAGGTTCGGTTGCCCCTGCTCCGGCCCGCATCAGCCGTGGCGCAAGCACCGCACCGCGCCGCAACGCCAGGTCAGGCTCCGATGCCGTCGACGTCAGCTTCGACAGTAGCGATGCGTCTGCAAGGACCGCATCGACGTCAATGAGCTGCAGCCGGCGATCCGGATGCTCCGCCCGTGCGCTCCGCACCAGGCCCCACAGCGGCGCGCCCGAGAGTCCGCTTGCGCCTTCATCGGGACCCGTCGCCACCGCACTCTGCGTCAGCCACGTTACATCGGTCTCGTTCAGCCGCGCTTCGCCAAGGATCGCTTGCAGTTCGGCAAGACCACGCTCTGCTGTCGCATGCGTCGCCGCAAGCACGCTGCCAGCCGGTTCCGAAAGATGGTCGAACACGATGTTCGACGGGATCGCTCCGCCCTCATCGAGGCGCGTGACAACAGTGGCAATGCTCTCGACATGATCAAGACCCAGAGCCGTGGCCAGCTTGCCGTCGCCGCCGACGATCAGCGCGTCAGATTCGCCCTCGCTCAAGGCGACCGGACGCCACTCCAAACGGTACAGATGCTGCGTCTCGGAGCGCGAAGCCTCGCGGATCTGCGCATCGCTCGCCTCCCTCAAGCGCAGACCGCCAAGGCGCACCACCGCACGCCCATCACTATCGGTCAGCTGCAGGGCTGCCAGGGCTTCGCCCTCGCCGCTGCGCTCCACCGACGCGCGGACCCGCAACTCACACGCTCCGGTCGCGGCCAAGGCAACGTCCGACCACTCGAACGGCAGCAGCACCGACCCGTCGTCGAGGCCCTTCACCTGCGCAAGGGTCAGCACATGCAGCGCACTGTCCAGCAAGGCCGGGTGCAGCCCGTAACCGTCCGCCGATGGCCGCGATGCTTCCGCAAGCACCGCGCGGCCAAATACGGTATCGCCCACACGCCATGCCTCGACCAGACCCTGGAACAGCGGGCCGTAACCATAGCCACGTTCCGCAAGCCGCGCGTAATGACCGCTCAGGTCGATCGGCTCGCCATCGACGGGTGGCCAGACTTCGAGCTCGCTGTCCGCTGCGGCTTCTTGCGCCGCAGCCTCGCCCAGCACGCCCTGCGCATGCAGCGTCCACGAGCCGCCCTCCGGCGCATCTTCCGCACGGCTGTAGATGCTGAGTGCACGACCTCCGGCCGCACCTGCCTCCAGCCCGTCGACTTGAACCTGAAGCCGGACACCACCTTCCGTCGGCAGCACCAGCGGCGACAGCAGCGTCAGCTGCGACACGCTGCTCAGTCCGACCGCACGCGCGGCCGCAAAGCCGAGCTCCAGCAGCCCCGTCCCGGGCAGCAGCACCGTGCCGAACACCTTATGGTCACCGAGCCAGCCCGCTTCCGACAGCGACAGCCGTCCCGTCAGCAGGAACCCATCACTCTCCGCAAGTGGCGTCGCAGCTCCCAGCAGCGGATGCGCGGCCTTCGACAGGCCCATCGTCGCAGCGTCCCCGCTCGGCTTCGTCGCCTCAAGCCAGTAACGCTGACGCTGGAATGCATAGGTCGGCAGCGATGCGACTGGCCCCGCCGCGCTGCCGCCAAGAGCCTTCGACCAGTCGATACCAACGCCGTTCACGTGCAGCGCGCCGAGCGCGGCCAGCAGCGCCTCGCTACTGTCACGACCGCGACGCTGCGAAGCAATCACCTGCATTGGCGTGCCCTCCGACAGGCAGCCCGCGGCAAGCCCGGTCAGAATGCCATCAGGACCAAGCTCGAGGCTGGCCCGCACGCCTTCGGCTTCGAGGACATGCACGCCGTCGAGGAACCGCACCGGGCTGCGCACCTGCCGCACCCAGTAATCCGCGCTGCAGAGCTCATCCTTCGTCGCCAGACGTCCCGTCACGTTGCTCACGATCGGCAGGCGCGGCGTGCCGAAGGTGACCTGCGACAGAACCTTGCCAAATGCCTCCAGCATCGGCTCCATGCGCGCCGAGTGGAAGGCGTGGCTCACCTGGAGACGGCTCGTCCTGTGGCCCTTGCTCCTGAACTGCTCTGCCAGTGCCAGCACCGCGACTTCATCGCCCGAGATCACCGTCGAGCGCGGCCCGTTCAGCCCGGCGATCTCGACGCCGGCTGTGAGCAGCGGCAGCACCTCTGCCTCGCCTGCTTCGATTGCCACCATGGCGCCGCCGGATGGCTGCGCCTGCATCAAGCGGCCGCGTGCCGCGACCACGCGGCAGGCGTCCTTCAGCGACCATACGCCTGCAACATGCGCGGCACTGAGTTCACCAATCGAGTGACCGAGCAGGATGTCGGGCTCAACGCCCCACTGCTCCAACTGACGGAACAGCGCGACCTCGACCGCAAACAAGGCCGGCTGCGCATAGGCAGTCTCGTTCAGCTTCGACGCGGCCTCCGAGCCTTCGTCCGCAAACATCACGCTGCGGAGCGGCAGATCCAGCAGGTCGTCAAAATAATCGCAGGCTTCGTCGAACGTGGCGCGGAAGGTCGCGCACGTCTCCATCAGCGCGCGCCCCATGCCGATCTGCTGCGCGCCCTGGCCCGTGAACAAGAACGCCAGCTTGCCTTGCTCGCCCCTCGCCTCGCCGATCGCCACCGCCGCATGCGGGCGACCCTCGGCCAGCGCATGAAGCGCCTCCACGGCCTCCGCCGCATCGCGCACCGACACGGCGGCCCGCGAGGCGAACTGCGTCCGGTGCAATGCCGCCGTCGCAATCACCGAGCGCCAATCCGCTTGCGGATGCTGCGACAGCCAATCACCGTAACGAGAGGCCTGCGCGCGAAGTGCCGCTTCGTCACGGCCCGACACCAGCAGCGGGATCATGAGCGAGGACGCATCGCCGGTCCCGGCGCTCCGCGCATCATCGCTGACAGGCTGCGCTGGCGCTTCTTCCAGCACGACATGCGCATTCGTCCCGCTCAGTCCGAATGCGCTGACGCCGGCTCGCCGCGGCCGTGCCGCATCACGAGGCCAGGCCGTCAGTTGATCCACCACTTCGACCTTCAGCCGCTCCCAATCCAGGTGCGGATTGAGCGGTCGGCAATGCAGCGTGGGCGGCAGCGCTTCCGACTCGAAGCTCGCCAGCATCTTGATCACGCCGACCAGGCCCGCTGCGGCCTCCAGATGCCCCACATTGGTTTTCACGGCGCCAAGCTTCAGCGATCCGAGATCGTCGGGCCGCGCCTGGCCATACACCGCGTTTAATGCCTGGACTTCGATGGGATCGCCGAGCGACGTTCCGGTACCGTGACATTCGACGACATCGATGTCGGCCGCATCGAGATGCGCATCGGCCAGTGCGGCGCGCAGTGTCTTCTGTTGCGCCGTTCCGTTCGGCACGGTGAGGCCGGAGCTCGCACCGTCGTGGTTGACCGCGGTGCCGCGCACCACGCCGATGATCTGCTTGCCTTGCGCCTGCGCATCCTCCAGACGCATCAGCGCCAGGACAGCGGCACCTTCGCCACGGCCATATCCGTCGGCAGAATCGGAAAACGTCTTGCTTCGACCGTCGGACGCCAGCGCACGCGTCTGCGACAACACCACAAACGCTTCCGGGCTCGACGCCACCTGCACACCGCCGACGATCGCCAGATCGCACCGTCCCGATCGCAGATGTTCCGAGGCGAGATGAAGCGCGACCAGCGACGACGAGCATGCCGTATCGACAGCCATGACCGGACCTTGCACACCCAGATGGTAAGCCAGCCGCCCGGCCGAGAATGCCGCCCCTCCGCCCGTCGCGGCATAGGCGTCGGCCTCCTCCAGGTTAAAACCCCGGGTCTGGTATTCATTCGGGCCAATGCCGATGAACAAACCGGTCGTCGAATCCGCCAGGGATTTCGGCAGGATGCCGGCATCCTCGAGCGCCGACCACGTCACCTCCAGCAACAACCGGTGCTGCGGATCGATCTGCGCGGCTTCGCGCGGCGAAATGCCGAAGAAGGCTGCGTCAAATCCCGCCACGTCCTTCAGCAGCGATGCGTCCTTGACGTAGGAGGTGCCGCGATGCTCAGGGTCCGGATCATAATAGGTGGCACGGTCGAAGCGCTCGGCAGGAATCGGTCCCAGCGTATCGACGCCGGTCGACAGCACCTGCCAGAAGCTGGACAAATCTTCCGCACCACCCGGAAAACGCAGTCCGACACCGATGATCGCAAGCGCTCCTGACGCTTCGGCGTGACGCACGGTCGTCATCGTCTCAGGCCTTTGCGAGCTGTCCGTCAGCTCCAGGGCCTCCAGCACCCATTCGCTCACCGCTTTCAAATTGGGATGATCGAATGCAAGTGTCGCCGGCACCGAAAGACCGGTCTGCTTTGCCAGCCGGTTTCGGACCTCCACCGCCATCAGGGAGTCCAGGCCCAGTTCGGCGAAGCCGACCTCGGATGCCAATGTCCTGGGATCGTTGATTCCCAGCACGACGGCAACGAGATCGCGCACCAGCGACAGCACGCGGCTGCGGCGCTCGCGCACAGTCAGCTTTTGCAGCTCGGTCCGTAGGGTGTGCGCATGACCATTCGTGTTGTCCGCGCCGGATGCCCGCGCGACCTGCACCTCCGGGAGTTCGCTCAGAAGCGGATTGGAGCGGCCGGCCAATTCCCCGGTACGGGCCCAGTCGATATCGAAGATCGCGAGCTCCGCTCGATCTTCATCCAGTGCGCGCTCCAGTCCGAGCAGACAGAGCTCCGGCTTCATGAAGGAGCCACCGCGGCGGCGAAGCTGAGCTTCGGCGTTCGGAGTTACGGCCATTCCGACATCAGCCCACGCGCCCCAATGCACGATCGTCGCCGGCAGGCCCTTGGAACGTCGCAGATGGACCAAACCGGTGAGCCCGGCATTCGCAGCGCTATAGGCGGACTGGCCGTAATTGCCGAGAAAGCCTGCGGCCGATCCGTACAACACGAACGATGCGAGCTCGCTGCCCCAACGTTGCACGGAGTCATGCAGCGCCCAGGCGCCGCCGAGTTTGCCGCCCTGTTCCTTCTCAATCGCTTCAGGTGTCAAGTCGTTGAGCGGGACGTCCACCACGTCGCCGGCGAGGTGAAAAATATGACGCAGTGCGGGCCTGCCCGCTTCGCTTGAGGTCAGCTCGCGGACCAGAGTGTCGACCGCGGCGCTGTCGCCGACGTCGCACGCCCGCACCTCCGCGCGACATCCCTTGGCCGAGAGTGCCGCCACCAGATCCGCTGCGCCAGGCGCCTGTTCCCCACGTCGTGACGTCAAGA
>Ga0310811_10006024_pt1 | contig 15445 bp, 18 predicted proteins | sample YCmetagenome_FD_207642 | JGI IMG/M metagenome (GOLD analysis project Ga0310811, IMG submission 207642) | Soil microbial communities from experimental microcosm in Duke University, North Carolina, United States - YC | ecosystem: Engineered > Artificial ecosystem > Soil microcosm > Unclassified ...
GGATGATCGTCGAGCCGCTAGCTCATGATCGCCTTGAGGATAATCTCAACCCCGTTGGGCGCCTCTACTATTCCGCCTCGACGATGATCTGTGTGCCGACTTCACTTTCACAGGAGGTCGGCGCGGCGCTCGGGGCTCAGGCGGGAGAGGCGAAGCTGCACGAAGTGATTTCCAAAGGCGGCTTTACGCATATCCGGCGCGCCACAGAAACGCCATTTAACATGATACTCGAAGCGCGGCCCTGACGGATTCGCGGTTCCTGCTATTGCGCTTGTCAGCTCCTACTATGCGAAGCGCTGCGGTCCCTGCCTATCCCCGGGACCGCCTGCGAGAATGACTATGTCGACCTACACGTTCGAGATCGATCCCCGCCCTTCGCCATCGGTGCGCCGGTTGGTGCCTGACTTGTAACGCTTAGCCTCTGTTCTTGAAGGCCCGGCCGAGACCCGCTTCGACAATGTCGAGGCTTGGCGGAAGGAGCGCTGCCTGGACGGCTCCCCGTCTAAGACTTCCGAGCCTTCGTCGCCGGCTCAGTTCGAAGGCGATGGGTCAGGAATGCTCGCCTCAGCCCAGAGCGCTCGCAGCCGCACATCGAGAAGGTGACGTGGCCACCGTGATTGGCTTCGGCGACATCCTCTTCTGGATAGCCACCATTATCGGGGGCATCCTCGCGCTCAATCTGCTGTTGGATCTGCTCCACGACCTCCTGACCCGCCCACTGAACCTGGTCCCGCTCACGACCGACCAGCGACGCGCGCGCTGGGCGGCGGTCGGCATCATTCTGGTAGTAATCGCCATCACTATCCTCGTGATGGTGACATATGGCTGAGCCCGCCACGTGCGCCCTTGGGGACGGTCACGGTGGTGTTGCCGCTCGTAGTGCCGGCGCGCCATTGATCGGCCAGCGTCGGCACGGACCGCTGGATGATCACGACACTGGCGCAGCCTTCCGCGAGCATGATCAGCGTCGCGGCGAGCAGGAAGCGGGCCGCGTGCATCATCACGCCACTCAGCCGCCAGTGGCGCGGCTCAGGCTCAAGAGCGCGGCCAAGACGACGATCAGCGCCTGCAGCAGCCGCTTCAGGAACGGCGTAGAGCAGCAGCGCCATCATCATCACGACGACGATTATGAAGATGACGATGTTCATGGCGATGGCTCCTAGGCAATCTCGTGGATGGTCAAGCCCGAGAACATCGTGCCGCCGCCGACAGCGGCGCTGCCGCCCGACACGCCGTTGATCACGAAGCCGCCGCCGCCGTTGCCGCCCATGCGGAGCTTCAGCGTCGTCGGCGCTATCGCGACGCTCGGAATGACCGCGCGCAGCTTGAGCTGGAAGGCGCTGGCCGCGACCGAATGCGCGCACAAGCCTTGCGCGATGGCGTTCGCACCGGAGTCGCGGAACAGGCCGAGCGTGTAGCTGTCCTGCGTTGGCGACGAGAAGTTGATCAGTGCTTCGACCAGCAGGCGTGACGCCGCCGACTTGGGCGTGATGTTGGCGCTGTAGATTTGCTGACCCTGCGCCAGCGTCATTGCCGTCGTCTGATTCCACGGTACCGCGACGCCCGGAACGTTCTGGAAAGCGCCGCTCGTGGCGTCGATCATCTGCAGGAACACCTGAGCGGCACCGGGATCGCCGGGCGGTCCCTTCGCGCCGCCGCCGATTTCGGTGATGGTCATGGTGGACTTGAGGGCGCCACCGCCTTGCGGATTACCGGCAGCGCCGTTGAGGAAGGTAAGCGAGCTGCCGCCACAGCGCACTTGAAACGTGTGCGGCCCCGCCGCCAGCACGCCCTGCCAAACAATCCGAACCTCGCTCAGCCAGCCACTGGTGATCGTCGCGTGGCCCTGGGCCACCGCCGCCACCGCGCCGTCGATGAACAGCCCGCCGCCGCCGTTCCACGACCCGCCCGCCGAGCCCGTGCCAACGAACAGGGTGATGTCGACCGAGATGGTGTGCGACGCATCCACAGCGGCGAAGTTGCGCGACCACACTTGCTGGCCGTGCGTGATCTGCATGACGTAGCCAGCGCCGAACGCGGCCGTCCCGCTATCGGTCAGCATCGCGGAGAGGCTGTCGAAGGTCGGCAGCGCCGTGCCGCTCAACAAGCCCTGCGTGCCGTAGGTGATCCACAGCGCGCCATTCCACTGATACGTCACGCCGTTCGCGGCGGTGAAAAGCTGATTGACCGCAGGCGCGGCGGGGAAGTCGATGGCGGCCATCAGTTGGTGACCTCTCTGATCAAAATGGTGCAGGCAGCGCCGGTGTTGGTGAGAACCGTGCCGTCATTGCGCAGTAGGTAGCTGCCAGAGTTTGCGCCCCACCGAACCTGAAAGGTGTGCGCCCCTCCCGACAGCACACCGCGCCACAAAATCCGCGTCGGGCCGAACCACTGCGCATTGCAGGTAAAAATCGCCTGCTGCACCGCATTGTTAGCGCCGTCGATGAACAGCGCGCTGACGATGGTCACCGCCGCACCGCCCGCGCCATGGATCAGCGTCACATCGACCTCGATGGGATTGGCCGGATTTTTAGCCGTGAACGACTTGATCGCACCGCCGGGCCACGGCACCTGCCCGCCCTGCGTGATGGTCATCGGCACGGTCAGGTCGGTGTACCCGCCTCCAAGCGCGGGTTGCGCCAAGGTCAGCTTGTCATAGAGCGACGGCGCTTGAAGGATCGTGGTCGTTGCGGCGGTCGCGGGCACCCACTGCGTGCTGTTGCCGTCGTCGTAATAGACGTAGGTCACGCCCTCGTCGCTCTTCCACCATTGCTGCCCGACGGTGGGCGACGCGGGCGGCGCGGTGCCGATGAAGCAGCCAGCGGCGATGCCGGTGCCCGCCGACAGATCCGCGATCAGCTTGCCGTCGCGCGTCATGGTAATGCCGGAGCCGATCTCCGCGCCCGCATCGGTGTAGGCGCCGAAGTGCAGCTTCCCGTCTGCCATCGTGGTGGCGCGCCACGCCTTGGCGTCGGCCGGATTGGCAGTGGCGTTCCAGCGCACGCTCGGCGTGGCGGCGGCCTGGGCGAGCAGGATCGCGGAGGCCATCTGCGCCGGGTTGCCGAACGTGAATGCGCCGGTGGTGGTGTCGTAGGCCCACAGCAGCACGTCGCCCGCGCCCGGCCCCATGTAGGCATAGACCATCCAGTTGGTCGGGCCGGCGCTGTCGTTGATCCACAGCATGCCCGGCACCGCGTAGCTCGGCCGACCGGCGCCGCGATGCCACGAATGGATCGCGTCGCGCCAGTTGTTCAGCATGTCGGCCAGCGTCACGCCGTCGTCGACATACGGGTCGATGGTGCCGAAGTCGTACTGGCTCATGAATAGCCCCCGTAGCCTTGGACGAAATAGTCGATGGAACCGCCGGCCGTGGGCGCGCCAGCCGCGTCGCGGTGCTCGACCTTGAAATGATGGGCATCGCTGTCGACCAGCACGATGTTGCCGCCCGGGGCGAGGCTCTGGCGCGCGGTGAGCTGAACGCTCGGCGTTTCGAGGAAGTCGCGTGCGTATGTGACGGTGAGATGGCCGGTGTCATCGAGCACCGCGTCGTCGCCCCGGATCGAGCGCGACGGCACCTCGACGATCACCTCGGCCCGCGTGATGCGTGCGGTGGTCTTCAGGTCGTAGACCGATCCGACCAGCCGCCACTCGAAGGCGCGGCCGGCGATCAACGTCGACTTGAGCGGCGTCCAGTCGTTGAACGCCACGCCGTCCTGGCTGACGCGCATCTCGATGTGGGCGTCCCATTCGGTCGAGCGATCCATCGCCAGCGGCTTGGCTGCGGCGAGCGGCACCCACGTCGCCATCGAGCCCGCCGCACCCGCGCCGATGTAGGGCGTGGCCGACGCCAACGGCACCCAGGTCGACATGGTGCGGCCGAGCAGCGAGCCGTAGCCCTCGACCAGCGCCACCATCGAGACGTTGCAGACCATGCCGAGATCGAGCGCGTGGAAGAAGCCGTAGGTGTCGAGCCGCATAGGCGTCTGGTTCAGCGCCAGCGCGCGGTCGCCGGGGAATACGCCGGGCGGCACCGGCTCGGGCTCGGCCGGCGGCGGCAGCAGGAGCTGAGGCGCGTGGCGGTGCCAGTTGGTGCCGAGATCGCCCAGCCAGTCGGGCTGCTCGGCTTCGTCGACCACGTGCACCTGCTCGGTGATCTGCGGCAGCAGGATCGCTTCGACCCACGTGTCGCTCTCCTGGCCGAGCGCATCGATGCTCTTGACCATGAAGGTGCCGGCGCGGGTCGGCGTCACCACCTGCGTGGTGTTGCGCGTCACGCGAGCGATTGAGGTGGTGGCGGCTTCCCAAGACGCGGTGCCATCGGTGAGCGGCGACCACTTCACCCAATAGAACACCACGTCGATCTCGCGGGTCGGCACCCATGTGAGCGTCGCGGTCTGCCCCTGCGGCGTGATGTAGAGCGCGAGCGGCGCTTGCGGATGGGCGCTCAAGCCCACCGGCGTGAACCGGAGGCTGATCGACACGGTACGCCGGCCGATATTGTCGAAGCCGCGCAGCACGGCGAACCATTCGCCCTGCCGCATTGCCGGCACGTCCTGGCCGATGGTGGCGATCTGCGGAAAGCGCCGGTAGTCGCCGGCCGGCCCACTGAGCTCCAGCATGTAGCGCGTGACGCGCGGATCGGTCGACGCCTGCCATGACATCACCACGCCGAACTGCGGCGTGCCGGCCGCATCGAGATAGATGTACTCGCTGTAGGCAAGGTCGCTCGGTGGCGTCAGCGTGTTGCTGGTCGGCACCAGCGAGAAGATCGGCGGCGGAATCAACACGCTGTTGTCGACATAGTCGTACTTCTGCTCGTGATGCTCGGTGGCGACGATCTCGTACTTGCCCTGCCCCTGATCAGTCACCTGCACGACGCGCCAGTGGGTCGGCTGCACTTCGGCGCTCGATGCCATCCAGTTGCAGCCCGCTACCATGCGGGGCTGCTTGCCGATCACCCGCAGTTGGTTGTTCGCCAGCACCGCCTGCACTGGCATGGCGTAGACGGTCGGCCTCACGCCATCGGAGGCCGCGCCGACCACGACGTACATCGTCCAGGCCGCCGGGTTGGTGATGATCTGGTCGGGAATCGCATCGAGCGTCAGTGTGTCGGCGCCGTCGTCATCGAGCAGCCGGCCGCCGAGCCGCGCGCCTACGCGGTTCGGATCGGAGATCGCGACCGGCTCGCCGGGGCGAAGGTCGGCGTTCTCGAGGCCGACGCGGAACGTCACCACCTCGGTCTCGAACTGGTTGGTGTAGACCAGCCAGCGGCCGAAGCGCTGCGCCTGACCGCGCGAGGTACAGCCGAACGCGGTCTGCTGGGTCTCGCGATAGCCCTGCTGGCCGATCAGCCCGTTGTCCTGCACCAGCTCGACAGCGGCGTTGTACTGGTCGGTCGGATCGTTCCAGGTGATCGCGGCGGCGGTCCAGCGCGAGCGGAAGTCGGCGCCCTGATAGTCGAACAGGCCGGTCTCGACGTCCGATGGCGTGAATACCCGCGTCGGCTCGCCCAGCTCGCGATCCTGCACGGCGAACACCGTGCCGTTGCTCCAGTAGAGCAGCGCCAGCATCGACGAGGCGATGGCGTTCAGCACGGTGTAGGCGTCCTGCCGCGTGTTGATCACGCAGTTGCACAGCCAGCGTGCCTCCTGCCCGCCGTTGCCGTCCGGCACCAGCTGGTCGTTGTAGCGGGCGCATTCATAGAAGCTCCACTTGTCGACCGCGTTGGCGTCGATGTAGCGGCCGAGCCCCCAGCGCTCGTTGACCAGCAGCGCGTAGAGCACCCACGCCGGGTTGTTGGTCCAGCGCTGGATGAAGGTGCCATCCCAATCGCCCTCGTAGGTCCGCGCGCGGCTGTCGTAGTTGGAGGGCACGTCGATGATCAGGCCATCGAGCAGGAAGGCGCGCTGCGGCGGTGAGCTGAACTGCTCGGCGTCGATGGTCATGGCCGAGACGGCGGTGTCGTCGTAGGCGATCTGCCCATCGGTGATTTCGACATAGGCGGCGAAGAACAAGTTGTTCTGCACGCCATCGGCCGGGTCGGGATCGAAGCGCGTCACGCGGATCTGGATCGGGTCGGTGGTCCACGGCACGCCGACCCGCACCGCGCGCTCGTAAGGCGACATCGTCTTGCCCGAGATCATCTCGGTGACGAGGTTCTGCCAGTCGCCGGCGCCGACCTTGATGTCGAAGGCATAGGTCACGGTGGTGTTGGTGACATCGCCCTGATTGGTCTGCGCATAGAAGGCCGGGACGCGCAGGATGTAGCGGACCGCGCTGAGCGGCGTGTTCAACGTGCGGATCACCGGCTGGCCGGTGTGCACCTGGACGTTGACCGCGAACGGCGACTCCTGCAGCGGATAGCCCGGCACCGCGTCCTGGCTCGGCAGGCCGGCACGGAAGTAGGCCTCCTTGATCTGAAACTGCGCGTTGCCGTTGGCATCGACGATGGGCGTGCCGTCGAGATAGATCGACTGGAAGATCGACACCGGCTGGAAGCTCGCGCCGTACACCGGGCCCTCGCTGAGCGCCTCGAGGATGCGCACCGTGGCGATGCTGCGCAGCGTGTTGGGCGCGATGTTGGGCTGGTGCTGTGAGCTGGAGCTGTCGCTGCCGCCCTTGCCGCCACCGCCGGCCGCGATCTTGGTGGCGCGCGGATCGGGCACCGCGTAGACGCGAATGCCTGGCGCGCCGCGCTGGTCGAGCGTGAGCGGGATCGCGGTCATGGGAATGGCCACTTGCCGCCGCTGCTGGGCGGCGCGACGTAGGGGATGTCCTCGGCGCTGAGCCCGGCGTTGATCACCACCGAGCCGACCAGATGCGTCCCGAACACCAGCGGCACCGGGCCTCCCTGCTGGCTGTTGTTGGTGACGCCATTGAACAGAAAGGAGGGCCGATCGTCGGGCGCCGCGCGGTCGGTCGCCGCGTCGGGCGTCGGTCCTTGCGACAGCAGCGCGCTCACGCCGCCCAGCACCATCGAGGCGCCCATCAGGACGATGGAGCCGTAGCTGACGCCCATGAACGCCTCGGCGCCCAGCCCGGCCAGCGGCGCCGCCAGCGTGCCGCCGGACAGCACAATCGCCGCGCCGATCAGCACCACGCCGACGATGATGCCGCCGATGGCCTTGCCCTTGCCGCCGCCCTCGGGGCGCGTCGCCGGCACGAGGTGGATCGGTTGGCGGCCGGCGTTCATGTTCAGCAGATCGACATCAATGCTGTGGCGGATGTGCGGGGGTCCGACGATCACCCGCCACGCGCCGTCGCGGATCATGCGGCGCAGGCCGGGCCGCAGCGTGATCAGCGCGCGGATCGCCTCGGCCGGCGAGGCGACGTCGAGCCGGAAGTGGTCGCCGTGCATGCGCGCGGCGGCGCCGTACAGATAGATGTCGCGGACCATCACTTGCGCCTCAGGGCGAGAACCACGTGGCGAATGAAGCGGCTGCGCGGCACCAGGACGCTGAGCCGCGTCGGATCGACCGGCTTCATGCCGGCGGGATGGTGCAGCAGCAGATCGCGGTCCCACACCACGGCGCCGTGCATCGGCACCGGATTGTTGAACGACATCAGCAGGCCGTCGCCCACCTCGGTCGCCTGGTGCTTGTCGATCTCTCGAAAGCCCGCCTCGTCGAAGTGCTGGCGGTAGAGATCGAGCCCGACCTTTTCGTCCCACCAGTTCCACTGGCGCGGCTGGTCGATCAGCGTGATGCCGAATTTCTCGACGTAGTAGTCGCGTAGCAGCGAGTAGCAGTCGTGCACGCCGTGGCGAAAGCCGCGCCCGAGCAGCGGCGCTGGCGTGAGCTGGTCGCCCCACCAGAAGCAGTCGTAGAGCGGCCACACCATGACGACGAACGGGATGGCGAGCTGCTGCTGATAGCGCATGTCGCTCTCGCTCGGGCATCCGACACCGTCAGGATGGGAGTGGAAGAACAGCTCGGCCCCGGCGGCACGCAAGAGATCGTCGTCGTCGAGTGCGATGTCCTTGCTCGGATCGGTGCTGACATTGGCGAGCCGGACATACTGGCCGGCCTCGACGATGCCGGCGGCCTCGTGCGGATATGCCTCGGCGGTGTGCGCCATGGCCGCCGCCTTCACCTCGTCGGTCCACGCCTGCGGCCGCGCGGGCGAGGTCGGCGCGATCAGCGGCGTGGGCTGCTGGACGAACATGCATCACCTCACCTTGCCGACGCCGGGGAAGAAGCGAGCTGGCAGCACCTGACCGGGGAAGCGGAGCTGGCAGCCGATGAGGTTGCGCGAGCACTGGTCGTGCGGGGCGTCGGTCGGCCGGTTGAGCGGATCGAAGTTGGCGGTGCCGGTGTAGGGACAGCTCGCGCGGCTGTAGTCGAAGGGGCCGCTCACCGGATCGAACGCGCGATAGGTGTGCGTGCAGATGTCCCTGAGGAATTGCCGGCGCGGGAGCTGCGTGCCCTCGACGTCCATGCGGGTCGCCAGCTTGAAGGCGATAGCGACGGCGTTGTGGCTGGTCTTCTGCGCGACCACATACTTGTCGCGCGTGATGTAGGCGCCAGGATCGGGAGTCTCGCCGTCATCGAGGAAGCGGCGCAACGTCAGGATGCGAATGATGTCGGCGCCGACCAGTCCCTTGTAGCTGTCGAGCAGCAAGTTGCCCGCGCCGTACAGGTTGGAGATCGTCACGGTCGGCTGCGGGAAGGCGCCGCGCGTCGTCAGCTCGAAGCCCGAGGCGTCCATCGGCAGCGCCTGATAGAGCTGGCCGCCCCACACGATCTCGTGCGAGAAGTCCTCGGCGCTGGTGAAGTAGAACACCGGGCCGCCGAGCATCGTGGTGTCGAGCTGCCACAGCGAGATCAGCCCCTCGGTGGTAAGCCCGGTCATCGCGCCGCGCCGCCGGGGAATTGCGGGTTGAAGCTCTGAGTGAGCGTCACCGCGAGCTGGCCGACGATGCCGGTGCCGAGGTTCTTCTCGACAATGGTGGCGGTCCAGTCGTTGGCGGTGACGAACAGCGGCGCCGCGCCATCGGGCGGGGTGAACCAGAAGCCGCCGGCCGAGTACTGGCGCAGGAAGGTGTCGCGCTCGTTGAGCTCAGCCAGCGAGGTGAACGGGAAGCTCAGCGTCCACGCCGGCCGCGCCGGGTTGAGCCCGCGCGTGCTGCGGTGCTTGTAGCCGTCGCCAAACGCCACCTCGTCGACCGCCAGCGTGGTCGCGCGTGCGGCGCCCGGCTGGGCGCACCACGGCCAGTAGGGCTGAGGCTCGCCGACCATGTCAGTCGGCCTTCCACAGCAGCGCGCGCACCGCGCAGTCCTTCGCTTCGAGCAGCTTACGCAACGCCACGGTGCGCTCGGGATTGCGCGGCAGCGTCTCGACCACGCGCTGCGCCAGCTCACCGAATGGCGCAGAGACCGCCTTCAGATGCTCGGGCAGGTGATCGTAGGCGAAGAACTGCAGCGTCGGCTCCATGACTCACCTCATGCGTTGGCGCGGCTGTAGAGCGTGCCGCCCGGCCGCTTCTCCTGCTGGATCACATCGACCACGGCGGCGCGCACCCGGCGGCCGAATTCGAGGGCCGCACCGGGATCTGTCGTGCCGGTTGTGTGGCCCATGTCGAGGTTGACATTGACGGTGCCGCCCGCGTCGCGGCTCCTGGGCTCGACGCGCCCGGCGACGGTCGGCACGAAGCGCTCGGGGCCGGCCTCGCCGACCGTGTAGGCGACGTTCGGCTGCACATCGCCGCCGGTCGCGCGCCCGCCACCGAACACGCTGCCCAGCCAGCCGAAGAAGCCGGCGCCCGCGTTGGGATTGACCGGCCCGAAGTAGGGCGAGCCCGGCATGCCCGCCCCCGCCATGCCGGTCGCGCCGCCGAACACTGAGTTGAACACCGCCGACGTGGCCGCCTGCAGCGCCATCTTCGCCAGCATCTGCGCGAAGTCGGCGGCGATCTGGCCGAACGTCTTGTTGGACTTGCCCAGCAGCACGTCGAGCTCTTCGCCCATCGCGTTGGTGAACGCGTTGAAGGTCTGGGTGCCGAGGCTGAACAGATCGTTGGTGCGCGCGTACTGGCGCGCCGCCAGCTCGAAGCCCGCCGCGAGCGAGCCGAGATCGTCGTCGTAGCGCCGGGCCGCCAGCGCGGCGTTCTCGACTTCCTCGGTCTGCTCCTTGAGCGCGCGCGTGTAGGCGACGAACTCCAGCCGCCCGCTGTCGAGCTGACGGTTGAGATCGCGCAGCATGCGCCCATACGCTTGGGTGCCGTCGCCCAAGCGGCGCTGCGTCGCGTCGGCCTGCGTGGCGTACTGGATCGAGCGCGCCGTCGCCTGCTGCTGCTCCTTGGCGGCGAGCACGGCATCCTCAAGCGCCTTCTTCTGCTCGGGGCTGACGGTCCTGTGCTGCTCGATGCGCGCGAGGATGTCCTGCGTTTCCTGCCTGGCCTGGACGATCAAGGCGAGGTCGTCGATGTCGACGCGAGTGTTGGCGCGCACCGCGGCGGCGCTGTCCTGCGCCGCCTTCGTCATCTTGGTGTAGCGGTCGATCAGCGCCTGCACGTCGTCCGCATCGCTGCGACCGCCGCCACCGCCGCCCGTCGCCTTGGGCGGATTGGAGCCGGGCTTGTCCGGCGTCGGCACCGTGTACCCGCTCTCGGACGGATAGCGATCGGTCTGCGTCGACTTGAGGCGGCCGATCTCGGTCAGCGTATTGGCGATGTTCTTGTTGAGGGTGTCAACGTCGTTGGCCTGGCGCGCCCACCAGCCCGCCGCGCCCGGCTGCTGCGTCGAGGCGAGCCGGTCCTGATAGCCTTTGAGCTTGCCCTCCAGCTCGGTGATCTTCTCGCCGATGGGATCGGCACTGCCGAGAATGGTCGCGCCGAGCTTGAGCTGCTCGCCGGGGCTGAACAGCAGGCGCAGGATGTTCTGCAGCTTGGTATAATCGTTGGCGACGATGGCGGCGTTGAGCCGCTCCATGCCGGTCGCCCAGCCCTCGAGGAAGCCCGCCTTGGTCGGCATCGTCGTCGCCGCCACCAGCAGATCAAACTTCTCCTTCGCGGCGGCGGCGCGATCCTCGAGCTGCTTGAGCTGCGCGGTCGCCTGCGCCACGCGCATCGCGTCGGCGTGCTGCTGGAAATCGGCGCTGCTGGTGCTCAGCTCCTTGAGCGCCTTGTCGGTCTGCTCGCCGGTCTGGCCGAGCAGCTGCAGCTGCAGCCGCGTCTTTTCGATGCCGGGCGGCATCCGGTTGAAGGCGTCGGCGACGCGCTTGTTGATGTCCTCCTGACTGCGCAGCTTGCCCGTGTTGTCGAGAATGGTGACGCCGAGCCGATTCAGGCTGTCGATGGTGGCGGCGTTGCCGAGCAGTGCCTGCTGCGTGATCGTCTGCAGGCGCGCCATCGTCTCGGCCAGCTTGTCGACGCCGAGCCCGGCTTGCATGCTGTCGATGCGCAGCTGCTCGAAGCGCTCGAAACTGACGCCGAGCTTGTCGGCCTGCTGGCCCACGTCGGTGAATTTGGTCTGCAGCCGCTCGATCTCGTCGATCACCGCCGTGACCGCCTTGCCGATCAGCGCGACCGCACCCGCCACCGTCGCGAAGCGCCCGACCCCCGCGATGCTGTCGAGCATGGAGTTGGCACGCTTGCCGAAGTCGTCCAGCTGCTTGGTGCTCTCCTGCATGCCCTTGCTGAATTCGGCGAAGTCCGCCACCAGCTTGACGAGGACGTCGCCGATCACCGCCATGGTCAGCCTCCCCGCCAATTCGCCATCTGACGGTCGACCTCGCTCAGCCCGTCATCAGGTGACAGCTCGCGCTCGCGGATCACGAGGAAGTCGGCGGGCCGCGCCGGGATGCTGTCGGTCGAGCGCGCCAGGTTGACGATGATCGAGGCGAGCATCGCGACATGGATGTCGCCGAGGCGATCCGGCAGCGGCTGGTGCAGCGCCTCGAAGCGGTGCCAGTCGAGCAGCTCGCGCAACGTCATCGACCTTTCGAGATCGTCGACGCGCATGTGCAGCGCCAGAGCGAGGCGATGGAGGAACGCCCGCTCTGGCGTCAGTGGGAAGGGCCGACGCTCTCGCCCTCGGCATGCCCGTTGCGCTGAGCACCTTCGGCGACATCGGCGTCGGGGTCCTGCTCGCGCAGGCCGTTGACGAAGGCGCACTTGCCCGCGAGGTAGGCGATCCGCTCGCGCATCTTGAACGGCTGGTCCATCACCTCGTCGACCGAGCCGAACACCGCCGCGCCGTCGTCGGCGTAGCGCAGCGACTGCACCAGCAGCATGAACGAGCCTTCCTCGGCGTCGCGCTGGAACGCCTCTGTCACTGCGCGCCCGTCGCGGATCGAGAAGCCGTCGAAGCGGACGGGGCGACCGTTCCAGTTGTCGCGGTTCATGCCGCGACCGGCTCAGCAGGCTGCGTGGTGGCCGGTCGAGGCGACGCGACCTTGCTGAGCCGCGAGACGAAGCCAGCCGGAGGCGTCTTGTAGAAGTGCACCTGTCCGTCGATCTGGCCGCCCAGCGTGTTGGCGATGGCGGCGTTGATGCCGAGCGACACGTCGAAGGTGTTGACGATGGCCATGAACGTCCAGCCGCAGCCATCCGGCAGACGCACGTCGATCACGCAATCCTCGCCCGAGCGGTAGTAGTCGCGCGCGCGCGCCGCCGCCGTGTCGTTGCAGTCATAGAAGCCCGCTGCATTCCAGGTGCCGATGGCAGGCAGGCCCGCGACGATGCGGTGCGCGATGTCGCACAGCGTAGTGACATCGATGGTCGCCCCGGCCGGGTTGTTGGCGGTGAAGTTGGAGCGACACAGCTCGAGGAACGTCGGCACGCTAATCGATGCCTTCGGGTCGCCGGTCGTGTTGATGTCGGCAACCTCGGCGGTGGTGTCACTGTCCTCCAGCGTGATCGCGCCCGCCGTCACGTCGCTGACCTTGAACGGCATGCTCTCGATGCTGTTCCAGCCGGTGTTGCGCGGCACGATGATGTCGCCTTTGACCGGCGTGGGACCGGCCGTGACCGTGAGCACGCACGGCTTGGCCTTGGTCGCGCTCACGATGTCGACCGACACCCCGTCGATGTCGTCGCTGATCATGATCACGGAGCCCTGAGACGAGAGACGGGCCATGGCAGCCTCCTACTTTTTGGGCATGTCGCTGACCGCCGCGTCGATCAGCTTGAGGATGGTGTCGCGGAACATGTCGATGGAGCTCGGGGCGGCGGGGCCGAACGTCGGGCGCAACCACGCGCGCGAGCTGACCGAGCCGCGATTGCCAGCGCCGAGCCAGCGCTGGAGCTGCTTGCGCGTGCGCTCGCGCGCCTTGCCCGTCCTGCCAATGCGACCGCTGCGCAGCGCCTTGGGCGTGCGCGCGCTGCGGCGCTCGCGGGTGCCGAATTCGAGGAAGCGCCAGTAGTACGGAACCTCGGGGGCGTTGTGTCTCGCGCGCTTGCGCACCAGCGCGCCGAACACGCTCGACGGCTGCCGCTGCGGCAGCACCTCGACATAGCCGACGAGGCTGTTGTCACGCGGCTCGCGCGCGACGACCACGCCGAGCGCCGCCTTGATCGCGCCCGTGCGGCGGATGAACGTGGTGTAGGTCGCGCCGCGCATCGGATTCGCCAGCGCCCACGCCTGCTGGCGCAGCGACTGACGCCCGATCTGCTGCTGCACGAGCGCGTCGAGCTTCTGAAAATTCTCCTTCGCCTGACTGAGCCCGCTCACCTCGACGCGGGTCGTGGTCACGGCGGCGGCAACGGCGCGGGCGGCGTCTCGGGGAAGCCCTCCCAGCCGCCGTAGAATGGATCCGTGCCGTCGCGCCGGGTCTGCAACGTGTAGCGCGCCGTCAGCGCGAGCTGCCACCACTCGCCCAGGCCCTCGGGGTCCACGTCGTGCGGGCCGTCGACCTGCAGGATGGCGAGCCCGTCGAGATGCGCGCCGTGGAAGGTCTGGCGAATGTAGTCGACCGCCTCGTCCAGCGCGGCCGGGCCGCTGCCCGATCGCGTGAACAGCCCGATCAGGAATTGCCCGCTCTCCTCGACCCACGGCATTGAGCCCAGCGTCACGTCGCTGCGGCTGTCGGGCTGTAGCACCGCCGCGCCCCACACGTCGGGCGCTTGGCTGGTGTCGACCGGCGAATTGACCGCCTCGATGTAGGGCAGCACCGACGCCGGGATGTGCTCGGCCCAGATCGCCTTGAAGATCGCGAGCGGCGTCGTCATTGCGAGCCTCCACGCAACAGCAGCTTGTAGAACACCGGCTCGTCGTCGTTGGGCGAGCCGCGCCATTCTTCGACCGACCATGAGCGCCCGGCAATGCGCAGCCGGTCGAAGCGCTGCGGCGTCACGCGCGGGGCAAAGGCGGCGCGGAACGCAGCGGCGTTGATCACAGCCGCCATGTCCTGCTGCATCGCCCCGGCGAACAGGTCGTCACTGCGCACCCCGCGCACCCACGCTACGAGCGGCACGGTCGCGCTGTTGTCGTTGAGGGCGTACTCCTGGGGTCGACCGAACATCGCCAGCGCCCAGCGAAGGGCTCCGGCGATCTGATCAACCAGTGTCGCCATTGCTTGCCTCACTCGCCACCTCGATGGCGACAGTGGTCGGGTATGCGCCGCCGAGCATCGAGCGCCAGTCGATGTAGGGGTCCAGCAGGATGCTGTAGGAACCGAGCAGCGGATCGGGCGACACGCCGCGCCGCGTCGCCTGCTCGACGAAGAAGTTTGGCGTGAGGTTCACGTCGACCTCGCCCACGTCGATGGCGTTGATGCGCGACGGCAGCATGCCGACCGGCCCAAGCCCGCTCTGCGATGCCTGCCGCTGGTTCCACTGCGCCTGAAGCGCGCCGAGCATCGCCTCGTAGAGATCGGGCGGCACGGTGTCGAAGCCCGCCACGTACTCCACACGCGCGCGCCCGTAGACCAGCGCGGTGCGCAGATCGCGGGCGAACCCGTCGATGCCGATCAGCTTGCCGTCGCCGTGATCGAAGATGACGCGCGACACATCCTGGTCGGTGCCGTTGAGCGTCAGCTTGGTGATCTCCTGCACGGGGAACACGCGCAGGAACACCGACGCGCTGGACAAGGCGCGGATGATCGGCGGTTCGGTGCGCGCCGGCGCGTTCTGCACCAGCGCGCCCCAATCGTCGGCCCAGGCCGACGCGAGCGTGAGCGGGCGCTGAGTGTAGATCTGGAAGCGCGACCAGATGCCGTCGATGCGGCGCTGGAGCCATGCGTCGCTCGTGCTATCGCTCGCCGGGATGCCGAGATCGTCCTTCACCGTGTCCAGATCGATAGGCGCCGACAACACGACAGCTTTGGCGTCAGCGACCGGCGTCATCACCGCCCCCTGCCCTGATGTGGCCCGCCACCTTCAGCGCCTCGGTCACGACGCTCTGAAACACGGGACGAACGTCGCCCGCCAGCTCGCCGCCGACGTACACCTCTCCTTTGGGTGTGATCGCCCAGCGCGGCGTGCGGAGCTCCAGCATGCGCTCGAAGA
>Ga0310811_10006025_pt1 | contig 15444 bp, 6 predicted proteins | sample YCmetagenome_FD_207642 | JGI IMG/M metagenome (GOLD analysis project Ga0310811, IMG submission 207642) | Soil microbial communities from experimental microcosm in Duke University, North Carolina, United States - YC | ecosystem: Engineered > Artificial ecosystem > Soil microcosm > Unclassified ...
GATAATGGCAATTGATGAGAAGAGTTGAAAGGCTGTATACACCTTTTGCTCCTGTGTATAAAAACTTGCGATATGTTCATCTAAAAATTTGTAATCGAGCAGGTTATCCGGGTATAAAGTCGACCACCAACTGTTCAGATGTGCGATGGTTTTATTTATGGCTGACTGCTGTATCCTGATACTTGCCATAAAGAAAGCACCAGGTTGGTATTCCATTACACACGCCCTGCGTTTCTTATGTTTAGATTCACTCTGAAAATCCTGTATGACACCCGTAATGGTAACCAGATTACCGTTTACTTTTATTTGCTGCCCAACCGCTTTTGATGGGTCCATTATTCCCATTTTATGTATCGTTGTTTCATTTACCACGACATTCTGAACGGTATCTTTGGTTTCGTGTTTAATGATCTTTTGCCCTGCCAGCATTTTCAAGCCAAACATATCGATGTAGTTTTCGTCTACAAACTTTACTTCGGTAACATCATCTTTTGTGATACCAAATTGAGGTGCGCTTAGATTGGCGAAGTTGTTGTTGTAAGTTGGCGCTCCCGATGAAAAAGTAAATTGTGCCACTCCCGGATCATTCTCCATATAATGCTGTAACGCGGCATTTTTCTTCATGTCGGGAATATAGAACGATACGATAGCATCTTTGTTGAAACCCAGGTCCTGATTCTCAAAATAGTTCATTTGTCTCGCGACAATCAACGTACCAACGATCAGCACCTGTGAAATAGAAAATTGCGCCACAACTAATACTTTGCGCAAGCTAAAACCGCCTACCGATTTAACACTATGACTTTTCAGAGATTCAACAGGTTGAAATGCCGATTGAACAAATGACGGATATAAACCTGCAATCAGGATAACTGCTATTGTTAGGCAAACAATCCATAAAATAACTACAGGTTGCGATAATTGCCCTGAATCGATATTAATATTCAACCAAACGGCTGCGTTTGATAGGAATAACGATGCTATGAATACCCCTAAAATGACAGCTAACAAGACCATAATACTTGTTTCACCCAGGAACTGTTTGATTAACTGCGGACGATTGGCACCTAATACTTTGCGAACACCAACTTCTTTAGAGCGTTTGATCGCTTGTGCCGTAGCCAGGTTAATAAAGTTGATGCATGCAGTAATAATGATCAGCAAGGCAACGCCAAACAGGCCATAATAAGTACCTTTTGATGTTGGTGTAACCACATTGTTGATGTAACGCTGATCAAAATGAATGGCTTGCAGGGGTTGTATAGGCAGGCGGACTTCTTTTGGATTGAGATCCCAATTCTTTTTCAGGAATACAGGAATTTTATTTTGAACTTTACTAACCGGGTAATTGGTTGGCAACAAAATGAAGGTAAAGAAACCTCCTCCAATGTTCCAGAATTCGTGCAGATTTAACCGGCTCTTAATTGTCTCCAATGAGCACAGCATCTGTAACGGGACACTTCGGTTTCCGGGAATATCTTTTATTACGCCGGTCACTTTAACCGTAATTTGATTTTCAACAATGATTACCTGCCCCATCGGGTCTTTATCGCCGAAATATTTTTTGGCAAGGGTTTCGTTCAGAACAATGACGTTAGGCTCAGAAAGCGCTGTTTTAGGATTACCCTTGATCCATTGCAGATCAAAAACCTTCGGAAAGCTTGAATCTACAAAGGCAAAATCTTTATCACGAAAACGATTATTGTTTATCTTAACCATTACATCGTTATTGTACATCACCTGAGTCACCTGCTCCAGTTCCGGGAAATCAGCCCGCATAGCAGGTGCAATTGCCAGGGATACATTTGAATTGAAATCGATGGCATTCAGGGTAACGCGGTAAATACGATCAGCCTTTTGATAGTTATCATAATTGAGTTCATTCCTAACGATCAGGAAGATGACCAGGCATGAGGCAATGCCCAACGTCAAACCGAAAATATTCAGGAAAGCATAACTCCAGTTACGCCTGATATTCCTGAGAGCAATGGTGATGTAACTTCTTATCATGGTTTAGTTCATTAGTCATTTGTCAAAGGTCATTAGTTCTATCTTCTCTGATTACAGGTTAACTGATTACTCCGACCTCAGGCTCTTTACCGGGTTTGCCACAGCCGCCTTTATAGCTTGAAAACTTATCGTAGTCAGAGCAATAAGAATTGCCACGATTCCAGACAGAATGAAAATCCACCAGCTAATACCAATGTGGTAAGCAAAGTTCTGCAGCCAACCGTGTAAGAAATACCAGGCGACAAACGATCCAATAACAATAGCAACTGCTACCAGCTTGATAAAATCTTTTGATAATAACAGCACGATACTCGATACAGATGCCCCCAGAACTTTGCGCACTCCTATCTCCTTGGTTCGCTGTAGTGTGGCGAAGAGTGATAGTCCTAAAAGTCCCAAAGACGCTATGAAGATGGCAAAGCCACCAAATATGCCGAACGCTTTGCCAAACAAGGCATCATCTTTATATTGGTCGTTATACCGTTGATCTAAAAAAGCATAATCGAAAATATTGCCGGGAAAAAATTTGTCATACACTGCCTTAATTGCGGCGACAGTTGCGGTCGGGTTGGATGTACTCATTTTCACTGATATCTGTGCGCCTATCCTTAACTGCGGCCTGAAAAACGTTGGCTCGATAGCATAGCGTAACGATTTTTGATGAAAATCCTCCACAACGCCAATAATTGTCCATTTACTTTGATCATTAATCATTATTTGCCCTATCGCTGCCTCGGGTGTTGAAAACCCCAGCAACTTTGCCGCGCTGACGTTGATGATTGTGCTTCGAAGGTCTTCGTATTTTTTAGCATAATCTGTTGGCACAAAATCGCGACCAGCGATCACTTTCATACCGTAAGTTTTAATGTACTCGGTACTGATACCATTAAAGCGCATAGTATAGTGAGTGTTAGGATCAGAATGTGCGGACCGGATGCTAAAATTACGGCCTGTTTCATTACCGGGCACCCAGAAAGAAGTAGCCGCATCTTTAACTGTGGATATCTGCTTCACTTCGGCAAGAAAAGCCTTTGCCCTGGCATCGGCGGTATCGGGCGTGAGAAATTGCGGTCCGCCAAACACCAGCACCTGGTCAATGTTGAGACCAAGCTTCTGGCTGCTCATGTATTTAATTTGCTGATAAACAATGAATGCACCTGTTATGAGCACGATAGTAATGGTAAACTGACCGATAACTAATCCTTTGCGCAATACGATACCTTTCTTCGAACTACTGTATTTACCTTTTAGCACGAGTATTGGTTTAAAAGACGATAGTACAAATGCGGGGTAAAATCCAGATATAAATATACCCAGCAGCACCACTGCAATCAACCCTGCGCTTATCAGGTATCCGCCCAATCCTTTATGGAACAAGAACGCAAGCGACAACTGCTGACTTACCAGGGTATTGAACACTGCTTGAAACATAATTGCCAATACAACCGCTATCGCCAGCGCCATTATATTTATGATCAGCGATTCGGTTAAAAATTGTCTTATCAATTGGCCTTTGCTTGCGCCGGTTACCTTACGAACGCCGACTTCCAACGCTCTTTCAGAAGCACGCGCTGTAGCCAGATTGATGTAGTTTACCCATGCAATGCCGATAATAAATAATGCTATAATTAATAGTCCCCATACCACATTCGAGCTGGCGGTTTGTATGATCTCGTATTCTGTATCAGAGTACAGATGTACATTTAGCAATGGCTGCAAATGGAATTTTTCCACGCTTCCGGACACTTTATTGCCCTGGAAATGCTTTTGGCTAAATGCTTCCATTTTAGCATTGAATGCTTTGTAATCAGCACCCGGCTTCAGCTGGATATAATGCCAAAAATCCGAGTCGTGGAAATCATAGTCAGCTTGTTTATAACCATAACTGTGTATAAGCGTCTGATACGACACAAGCATATCAAATTGAAAGATCGAATTTTTAGGAACATCTTTTATGATGGCAGTGATCTTGGTCGGAAAAGTATCTGTCCCCATCTTCACCATCTGACCTACATAAGACTCAAAATCATTACCATGTATGCCGAATATTCTACGGGCCTGGGTTTCGGTAACCACAACGGTATTCACATTACTCAGTGGTGTATTGCGGTCGCCTGCCACCACCGGGAAACTGAACATGGAAAGAAAAGAATTATCCACGCAATACGCTATTCCTTTCGGCAGTTTTTTGTCCTTGTAGGTTACTATGGTTTCGCCAAAAGGCAAAACCCTGGCATTGTTGGCCACTTCGGGGTAATCATCCTTCATGGCTTTTCCGACTGCCGAGTAAGTAATGGTACCATGTTGTATCAGTTTGCCATTTTGGTAACGGTCGTTAACTACACGATAAAGATCAGCTGCGTTTTTATTGAAATGATCATAGCTCAGCTCAAAATTGACGTATTGTAATATGAGCAGACATGCAGCCATACCGAGCGAAAGGCCCAAAATATTGATCAGCGAAAAGACCTTGTTTTTCCAAAGGTTCCGCCATGCGGTTTTAAAATAGTTTCTTATCATGACATCAGTTTGTTAGTTTTTCTAATTGCCTGATCACTGATTAACTGGTCAACAGATCACTCACTTCGAAGGCTCTTCACCGGGTTAGTCAATGCTGCTTTGATCGATTGAAAACTGATCGTAACAAAAGCTACCAGAATAGATATCGCTCCGGCAATGGCAATTATCCACCACTGAATGCTCTCGCGGTAGGCAAAATCCTGCAAAAACCATTTATTCATAAACCACCAGGCCAATGGCGAAGCGATCAGGATAGATATGAGAACGAGTTTGATAAAATCCTTAGAAAGCATACCGACAATACCTGATACACTGGCACCAAGCACTTTGCGGATACCGATTTCTTTTGTCCGTTGCTCAGCCGCATAAGCCGCCAGTCCAAATAAACCTAAGCAAGCTATTACTATAGCCAGGGTGCTGAACGAGATGAACAGGGTTCCTACACGTTGTTCCGTACGATAAGTCGCATCAAAATCCTGATCCATAAAAGAATAGGCAAACTGTTGGTTTGGCGATAGCTCTTTCCATTTACTTTCAATTTTCGATATCAGCCCTGGCAGATCAGAAGTATGAATTCGTACGCTTATCGCGCCATTGTCAGGTGCATAGACTAAAGCCAACGGCGATATTCTATCCCTGAGTGATTCGAAATTAAAATCCTTTACCACACCCACTACGTGGAACTCTTGTATACCATAGGAAGCGCGAAAAACAGGCTTATTCAATGCACCTTTCCATCCAAACTTGTCTACAAATGACTGGTTTACTATAAGTGCAGCAGTATCTCCTGCCACTTGTTTGGAGAAATTACGCCCGTCAACCAATGTCATCCCCATGGTATTGATATAATCTTCGTCTACCGACCAGAACTCAGACAAAACATCTTTCTTAACATCGATAACCCTGTCAGGGAACATCCCTGTTTTTAGCCTGTCTTCTCCTGTTGGCTGATAGGTAGACATGGTAGCGTTAACCACACCGGGTAATTGCTTCAGGTCTTGTTTTAATATTTTGGCTTGATTACCAAGCACATTGGTATTTTTGACAACCAATACCTGCGTACGGTCAAAGCCCAGGCTTTTATTGTGGATATACTTCAATTGATTGTAGATTACCAGTGTACCGATGATCAGAAATATGGATATTGAAAACTGGAAAACCACCAAAAAGCTGCGCAGGAAACTGCCTTTAAAGCCCGTTGCCAACTTTCCTTTCAATACTTCGATTGGTTGGAATGCCGATAAGAAAAACGCCGGGTAAGATCCAGCCAGGAAACCAATAAACAGAACAGCAACTATTAATGAAGGTAATAACCATGTTAATGTATGGGTAGAAATAGCCAATTCTTTTCCCGACATCTGGTTGAATAAAGGCAACAAAATACTAGCCAGTACGATCGCTATGATTGTAGACACTAGGGTTGCAAGAATTGATTCAGTTAAAAATTGGGCGACCAGGGACTTACGCGCCGAGCCCAATACTTTACGTACTCCTACCTCCTTTGCACGGTTAGCTGAACGCGCTGTTGAAAGGTTCATAAAATTTACGCAGGCTATCAGCAATATGATGGCGGCAATAGCCGAGAAAATATACACATATTGTATGCTTCCGCCTTTGTCCAATTCAAGCTGGGCATCTGATTTGAGGTGAATATCCAGCAAAGGGGTCAATTCCGCTTTCAGGTAATTACCACTGGTAGTCCATGTACCTGCCGGTGCAGGTGAGTTCCTGATCTGAAGCTGAACTATTTTTGATTCCAGGCTTTTGATATTTGTACCTGGTTTCAGTAACAGGTAATTGTGTACACCACTATACCCCCAACCTTTCCAATGGCTTTCGGGCAGGGTCGAGAACGACAGGAAGAAATCATAATTGAAATGAGATTGTAACGGAATATCTTTTATCACCGCAGTGATACGGTAAAGACTTGTGTCGTTAATCGTCAGCACCTGTCCTACCACATCTTTTTTACCAAAGTACTTCTGTGCAGCATGTTCGGTAATAACGGCGGTATGCGGATCATCCAGTGATTTTTTTGGATCACCGGCAATCATCGGCAAAGTAAATACATCAAACAGGCTCGATTCGGTATAAACTACACGCTTCTCCTGTATGTTACTTGTACCTTTCCGGATACTGAATTTTGAAGGAGATGCCGGCAGACCATTATTATCGATAAGCCGGGTAACTTTTTCAATTTCCGGGAAATTATCCTTTAATGCAGCTTCAAGCGGCCCCTCTGTAGTTGCATAAGTGCCCTCATGCCCATTGAGCCTGCCTTTTGTAGTGACACGGTATATCCTGTCAGCTTTTGCATTGTATTTGTCGTAGCTTAATTCATCAACAACGTAAAATACGATCAATAAACATGTTGCTATTCCAACTGACAAGCCCAGAACATTTATTGCAGTAAAGCCAAAGTTCTTTGCAAGACTCCGGTAAGCCGTTTTAAGGTAATTTCGTATCATGGTTTAGTTTATTAGTTCAATAGTTCATTGTTAACTCTTTTATAAAAATCAACTTAACTAATCCTGGTTAACCAGTTACCGATTAACCGATCACTACTCCGTCCTCAAACTATTCACCGGATTTGCGATGGCCGCTTTTATGGCTTGATAGCTGACGGTGGCCAAAGCAACAAATAGCACTGTTGCGCCGGCAAGGATGAATATCCAGGCATTTATGTCGATTCGGTATGGATAGTTTTCCAGCCATTTGTGCATGGCCCACCAGGCTGCAGGAACAGCAATGACGGCGGCGATAACCACCAATTTTGCAAAATCTGTTGATAGTTTTCTTACGATGCCTTCAACACTGGCGCCCAATACTTTGCGGATACCGATCTCTTTTCTGCGGCGCTCTGCTGATAAAGTAGCCAGGCCGAATAAGCCAATACATGATATAAAGATGGTAAGCACCGCGCCAAAGGTTACGATCTGTTTCCATTTGGCTTCTTTATCGTATTGTTCGGCTACTTCGGCGTCTTTAAATTTATATTGATAGGGTATGAATGGGAATAATGTTTTAAATTCCCTTTGGATACGGTTTAGTGATTCAGATTTATTCTTATCGCTGATCTTAACGAATATATTTCCCCATTGGATATCCGGATTCATCGTAAACAATATAGGGGACATTTTTTCAGTGAGTGACAAGAAATGGTAGTCTTTTACAACCCCAACAACTGTATATTTTTTCTTGCTGTAGAAAAAATCGACGATCTCACCAATGGGCTTTTTCCATCCTGCTTGTTTTACGAATTCCTCATTTACCAATACTGCATTGGCACTGTCGGACACCATAGCTTTAGAAAAATTACGACCTTTTACCATTGGCACCTGGAATAAAGGCAGATAATCTTCGTCGATGTGCTTCATATCGAACATCTGCTGATGGTTGCCATTGATATGAGCCATGGTTCCCCAGCGTCCACCCTGGTCGGCTGTTACGCTAAGTATAGACGACTCCCTTAACAATTCGTTTTTGAATAATGGCAGTTTTGCCTTATCTAAGTTCCATGCACTTATTGATACCACATTCTTATCGTTGTACCCCAGGTCGAATTTCATCAGGTAGCTGAACTGAGAATAAATGGTAATGGTAGATATAATGAGGAAAGTAGCTAAGGTGAATTGTAATATCACCAGTCCTTTTGATAAATAGTTCTTGCCAACATATTGCGTACGATTGTATAGCGACTGAACGGGGTTAAACCCTGACAGAACTATAGCCGGGTAAAAACCTGCTAACAAACCCGTTAACAGGAATATACCAATGTAACCCGCCACCAGCTTAAAACTTAGCAAGTATGAGAAGGCTAATGCTTTATTGGCCAATGTATTAAACACAGGCAATGCCAGTTGAACCAATGCGATCGACAATACAAAAGCTATAAAGCTCAGGATGAACGACTCACCCAGAAATTGCATGATCAACTGTTTACGCTGACCACCTACTACTTTGCGTATACCAATTTCCTTGGCTCTTTTTAGTGAACGGGCAACAGTAAGATTTACAAAGTTGATACAAGCAATGGCCAAAATGAATAAAGCAATGCCCGAAAGAATATAGGAATACATTGGGTTGCTTTGGTCAGATAAACCATTATCAGCCGGGTAATCTGTACTGGTATGCATTTCGAGCAATGGTTGCAGGCTAAATGAGCGCTTATTTTTATCTCCGTACTTATCTGCATTTTCTTTGATCTGGCTTGCAGCATCGGTAAGAAATATCTTGTTCATTTTGGCATCCAACTGTTTGATATTCGTGCCGGGTTTTATCACGAAGAAGGTATTCTCAAAGAAGTTGTTCCATTGATTGTCAATATGGTTTACTTTCTTCGGCAACAGCATTTTGATCTTGATCGATGAGTTTTGCGGTGATTTCTTAGCTACAGCGCTTACTGTAAACGGCTGAAATTTATCATCCACCTTCAGATCAAGTGTCCTTCCAACCGGGTTCGTCTTCCCAAAATATTTCTCGGCTATTTCTTCCGAGAGTACTATGGAATGAGGGTCATCCAGTGCGTGCTCTGGTTTACCGTATAACATCGGAAAGGTGAAAACTGAAAAGAAATTGCTATCTACATACAAGGCTTCCTGGTCAAAAACCTCGTTCCCTCGCTTTATGGTATAACTGGCACCCTGGATACGCACAAAATCCTGTACCTCGGGCAATTGCCGCTTAAAGTTGGGCCCGGGCATATCGCCAGTGCTCGAAAATTTATGAACTTGTCCATCAGGGCTTTTATCGTCCACTACCAGGTGATAAATATTTGAAGCATTGACATTGAATCTGTCATAACTCACCTCATCCATGGTATATAAGAAGATGAGCATACAGCAAGCAAGCCCCACACTAAGGCCCACAATGTTGATCAATGAAAAACCTTTGTTCCTCCAAAGGTTTCTGAATGCGGTTTTGAAGTAGTTTCTTATCATGGTTTTAGTTGATTAGTCATTTGTCATTAGTCAATAATTCCCTGATTAACTGATCACCGGTCAACCGATCACTCACTTCTCAGGCTCCTCACCGGATTTGCTAACGCTGCCTTGATAGTCTGGAAACTGATCGTTATTAAAGCAATTACAACTGCCAATCCACCCGCTACCAGGTACACCCACCATTGCATTTCTATATGATATTGATAGCCTTTCAGCCATAAGCTCATCTTCCAGTAAGCAAGCGGGAAGGCGATCAGGCATGATAATACCACCAATTGTAAAAAGTCTCTTGAAAGCAACGAAGTGATACTTGTTACACTTGCCCCCAGCACCTTGCGTATACCAATCTCTTTTGTTCGGCGTTCTGCGGTGTAGGCTGCTAGCCCGAATAGTCCAAGGCACGATATAATAATAGCCAATGCTGCAAATAGCCTTGATAACTTGCTTGCCAGCATTTCCGTTTGGAACATGCCATTGAACTGATCGTCGACAAAACGATATTGGAATGGATATAACGGGTTATATTTTTTTAATATTCCCTGTATTTCGGCAAGTGATTTCTGGATATCGGCCTGTGGTTTAATACGCGCATACATTACGGTATTATACTCAGGACTGGCAACAAAAAACATTACCGGGTCGGGTTTACCATACATATTGCCATATACATAATCATTTACCACTCCTACAATCGTTGCAATTGTAGTATCGCCATTATAATGCATGGTTTTACCCAAAGCACTCCCCTTACCCATTAATTTTTCCAACGACTTGGTGATGATCATATGCACCGGTCTGCCGGTATCCCTTACCACCAGGTTCCGGCCTTCCAATATGCTCAAACCCGATGTTGCCATAAATTCGGGCGTTACATAACGTTGGGAGATCAATATTTCTGAGCCCGGAGCTTTACCTTCCCATGTCATCCCATTGGTATTATTTCCACCATAAATGATGGAGTGATCGGCTAGAGCAGCATTTTCTATATGCCCTGTATTAAGCAATTCCTCCCTAATTGGCGTATAATTTTTTGCCATTTGTCCCTGCAGATCGATCTCAACCAAGTTATTCTTATTAAAACCTAACTCGCGGCTCTTGACATGTTGTATTTGCAGATAGATAATTACTGTACTGATGATTAATATGATCGATGCAGAGAATTGCATTATAACCAATCCCTTACGGATATATGCAGCACTGCTGTCTTTTAGCTTAATTCCCTTTAAAACTGCAACCGGCCTGAACGAGGATAAGTACAGTGCAGGATAGCTTCCTGCCACCAAACCGCATATCATTGCGATCAATAGCAGAGCAGATACGTTAGTTAACTTATCCATTCCAAGCGTGAGTTGTTTTTCAACCAAAAGGTTAAATACTGGTAATAAAAGAGTTAACAACATTAAAGCAAACCCCGCTGCAATAAGGGCCATAAAGATCGCCTCACCTATGAATTGAAATATTAAGGAGTTTTTACCTGCACCTAAAACCTTACGAACGCCTACTTCACGTGCACGTTTCTCGCTCCGTGCAGTAGCCAGGTTCATAAAATTGATACAGGCTATCAGCAGGATGATCCAGGCGATAATGGTAAACAAATGGACATATTCTATTTGTCCACCACCAGTCATTTTACCTTCTTTAAAATCGTCACGAAGGCGCCAATCATTCATGCTAAACAAAAACATGTGCCCGAGAGATTTGGGATCATGTTTTTGAATATAATTTAGCATCTGCTTATTAACTGTGGCAAGATCTGCGTTAGGTTTTAACTCCACGTAAGTGGTTGTATTATTATTTCCCCAAGGCTTTAACCATGGGCTATTATCCAGGTGTATCTGGAATGGCATCAGCCATTCAAACTGTAAGCTTGAATTTGCTGGTAAATTCTTTACTACACCTGAAACAACATAATCTTGTTTATTATCAACCTTAATAGTTTTTCCTATTACATTTTTCTCATTTCCAAAGAACTTCTTAGATGCGGCTTCGGTAATGACAACGGAATGATACTGAGAAAAAGCGTTGCGTGCACTTCCCTGGATAAACGGCAAGGTAAACATGCTGAATATTGATGGATCGGCATATTTGCCTGTAGCATAAACAGATTTATCACCCTGCGAAAATAAAAAAGTAATTCCCCCTTCTGACGTGCGGCATGTGTTAGCTATGCCCGGCAAGGTTTCCTTAATCTCAGGTCCCATAAGACCCGGGGTGGAAGAATGCGTAAATACATACGTATCGTACTTTTGGTTTTCTTTAACCAAATACAGCCTGTCTTTTTTCACATTGACAGAATCATAATTCACCTCGTCTTCAACCCATAAAAATATCAAAGCGGCACACACAATTCCGATGGCCAAACCAAAAATATTTAAAAAGCTATAAGCCTTATTTTTGGTAAGGCTTCGAAAGGCTGTTTTGATATAATTTCTTATCATATCCAGGAAATTTTAGACAAAAAACTCTCAATCTAACTCCTTCCGGCTATCGGAAGGAGTTAGGGAGACACACATTAATCAACTGATTATTAAAAACTAATCGAGTTTTGGGATGATCCTTAGATCATTATGTTTTCTACAACAGTCTGACCGTCGAGCAGACGAATAATGCGGTGACTGTAACGGGCATCGTGTTCGGAGTGAGTTACCATGATGATGGTAGTGCCTTGTTCATTCAGGTCGGTCAACAGTTCCATTACATCGTTACCATTGCTGCTGTCCAGGTTACCAGTGGGCTCATCCGCAAGTATCAATTTTGGTTTGTTTACAACCGCACGGGCAATAGCCACACGTTGCTGCTGACCACCTGATAACTGCTGTGGATAGTGGTTACGACGGTGCATGATCTGCATCTTATCCAACACTTCTTCTACCCTTTTAACGCGCTCTGAGCTTGGAACACCGGTGTAGATCAACGGTAGTTCTACGTTTTCAAACACGGTCAGCTCATCAATCAGGTTAAAGCTCTGGAATACGAAACCGATGTTGTGTTTACGCAGATCAGCGCGTTTGCGTTCGTTAAAGTGCGCTACTTCCACGCCATTAAACACATAGCTTCCGCCATCAGGATCGTCCAGCATGCCCAAAATGTTCAGCAATGTTGATTTGCCGCAACCAGACGGGCCCATTATTGCTACAAATTCTCCATTGTTTACATGGATGGTCAATTTGTTTAGTGCTATCGTCTCTACTTCTTCAGTGCGATAAAACTTTTCTAGGTCTGTAATCTTAATCATTTGTGCCTCCTAAAACCTTTCTTGTAATAAGGTTTGTTTTTATTTAGTTAATAATCAGGTATTCTATTTTGTTAATACTAGTTCTTGTATATCTCCGTAGGTCTCATAGCTCGAAGTAATTACTTTGTCACCAGGTTTCAATCCTTTGATCACTTCAAAATAATCAGGGTTTTGCCTGTTCACCTGGATGTCAACCTTGTAAGCAGTTTTACCGTCGTCGCTAACTTTAAATATCCAGTTACCTCCGGTTTGCTGGAAGAAACCGCCTCTAGGCAACAGAATGGCAGGAGCCTCATCGCTGAATACCAGGCGGATCTGTAAGGTCTGACCTTTTCTTAGCCCCGGAGGCGTATCACCCACAAACATCATATCTACCTGGAACGTACCGCCTGTACCAACCGAAGTAAATACTTTTTTCACAACCATTTTATAGTTTTTATCGTCCGTTGGATAATAAGCTGTCATACCCGGAACAACCCTGCTGATATAGTGCTCATCTACATTGGCGCGTACTTTTATACCAGTGAAGCCGTCGATTTGCGCCAGGTGCTCTCCTTTATTTTTATTCTGGCCTATTTCAGCGTCCAGCTGTGTTAATTGTCCATCTATAGGCGCAACTACGGTCAAAGCAGATACTTCTTTACGCATCAGCTCCAAACTATTTTTCATCTGGCGGTATTGCTCTTTAGATTGTGAATCCTGCTCTTTGGTCATTACCGTATCCTGGCGTAATATTTCGTGTGCCAGGTTCCTTTTGCGTAATTGATAGTTATAAGTGTTTTCGGCCTGCTGATATTCCTGTAACCCTATTGCCTTTTGAGCATATAATTTTTTATCCAGGTTATAAATGCGTTCTGCTTCACGATATGCACTTTCAGCATCAGCCATGGTCTGCAATTTATTTACTGTATTTTGCTGCGCGTTATTTTGTGATATCTGCATCTGAGTTTGTGCAGCATAAACCTGGTTTTCTGAATTAGCCAAGTTGAGTTCAACATCAGTATTAGATAGTTTCAGAATTGGATCTCCTTTTTTCAATTTGGCGCCGTCTTCAACATATTTCTCCTGCACGGTACCACCTTGCACCGCATCTAAATAGATTGTGATTTGAGGTAATACGTTTCCATTCACAGGAATAAATTCTGAGAAAGGCCCTTTCTTTATTTCGCTGATAGTGATACGATCAATAGGTGCATTGTATTTGCTCTTGCCGGTGATACCCACGTAGGTAACCGATACTATCAAAGCAACCAATGCGGTTATACCCACAATAGTTAGTATTCGTTTTTTGTTCCAGGTACTTTTTTCAATTTTTCTGTCCACGGTATTAAATTATATTTTGGTTAGTAGTTACAAAAAGATATGCCACAAATTAAATAGCTGTTTTTCAGCAATTTAATATTAAAATCAAGAATTACACCGTACGCTTCTGTTACAACAAGTGTCCGGTTATGATACAACGGGTTTTACTCGTTTTGAGTAATAAATCATATTTAACCATTCACAATTAGCTATTTAGTAAGCCTGCCCGCTTTTAGCATAAAAATTGCATCCCGATTTTCAGCTTATTAATACGTAAATACGACCTTCGGCTATATTTTATTTACTAATTTAGGGCTTTATCATAAACGAATTGCAATACAACTTATAAACAAACAAATACTATGATATTAAAGAAGGCAACTGTTTTGGTTGTTGATGATGACATTGATGTATTAACCGCGGTTAAACTCCTGCTTAAGACCGAGACACAGGAAGTTATTACCGAAAAGAACCCTGAAAATCTGAACTGGCTGCTGCAACGGAACCAGGTTGACCTCGTTTTGCTGGACATGAACTTCAACAGTGCTATCAATACCGGGAACGAAGGGATATACTGGCTCAGGAAAATTAAAGAATGGAAACCAAATGTTTGTGTGATCATGATCACCGCTTATGGTGATATTGACCTGGCGGTTCGTTCGTTAAAAGAAGGCGCCAATGATTTTATCGTAAAACCATGGCATAATGAAAAACTGATCGCCACAATAAAAGAGCTGCTTGATAAACAGGAAGGTAACAAACCTGCAAAAGCGAGTGTAAAATCTGCTGGAAATACCTCTATCCTGGGCGATTCGGAAGTGATGCAGGATATATTTTATAAGGTAAATAAGATAGCTCCTACCGATGCCAACATATTGATATTGGGTGAGAATGGTACCGGTAAAGATTTGATGGCAAAAGCGATTCACGAGCGCTCACTTCGTGCAGATAAGCCATTTGTTAAGGTCGACGTAGGTGCGCTGACCGACACCTTGTTTGAAAGCGAACTGTTCGGGCATAAGAAAGGTGCTTTTACTGATGCGCGTGAAGACCGTGCGGGCCGTTTTGAGGAGGCGCATGGGGGAACATTGTTTTTAGACGAAATTGGTAATATCAGTCTGCAGCAACAGGCTAAGTTGTTAACGGTGCTGCAAAACCGCCAGGTGACACGACTGGGCACCAATAAAGCAGTAGATGTTGACATCCGCCTGATCTGTGCAACCAACGTACCGCTTTATGAACTGGCAAATGAAAATCGTTTCCGTAAAGATTTGATCTATCGTATCAATACAGTAGAAATCAATGTGCCGCCATTACGTAAGCGCAATGATGATATTGTCATCCTGGCAAGACACTTTGCGAAAATGTATGCCAACAAGTACCTGAAGCCGGCGATGGACTTTGATAATGCTGCCCTACAAAAATTGAAACAAT
>Ga0310811_10006026_pt1 | contig 15444 bp, 11 predicted proteins | sample YCmetagenome_FD_207642 | JGI IMG/M metagenome (GOLD analysis project Ga0310811, IMG submission 207642) | Soil microbial communities from experimental microcosm in Duke University, North Carolina, United States - YC | ecosystem: Engineered > Artificial ecosystem > Soil microcosm > Unclassified ...
AAGAAAATATTCATGCAGTTTTTTACCTGGCTGGGTGCTATATCCTGCTGTATGCTTTATTGGTTTGATATACATACCCTGGAACGAAGTATGATATTTTTCGGTCTGGCGGCAATAGGTTATTGTGGTGGCTTTGTGTTTTATAATTCATATCTGCCAGAGATTGCCACATTAGACATGCAGGATAAAGTAAGCGCCAAGGGATTTACCTATGGCTACATAGGCAGCGTAATTCTGCAGGTCATTTGTTTTGTGTTTGTTTTAATGCCGGGGCCGTTTGGACTGACTATGTCAAGCGCGGCGCAACTATCTTTTCTGCTGGTCGGGATATGGTGGATATGTTTTGCTTATATTCCTTTTATTGTGCTTCCTAAAGGCAGCGCAAATGCACAAAGTCATCATAAAAATATTATTAAAGGGGGCTTTATCGAACTCGGTAATGTTTGGAGACAAGTGAAAAGTATGCCTGTATTAAAGCGGTATCTGTCGGCTTTTTTCTTTTATTCCATGGGAGTGCAAACCATCATGCTGGTGGCTGCCAGTTTTGGTGCTAAGGAATTGCATTTAGAGCAGTCAGTCTTAATCGGCACTATTCTTATCATACAATTAGTGGCTATAGGAGGCGCTACGCTAATGTCTCGCCTGTCTGATCGGCATGGTAATGTACGCGTGCTTTCATGGGTGGTAATGATATGGATATTGGTTTGTATCGGAGCGTATTTTACAACAAATAAATGGGAGTTTTATGCACTGGCAGCGTTAGTCGGCCTGGTAATGGGAGGTATACAATCCCTTTCCCGGTCTACCTATTCTAAGTTAATACCTCAAGACATACCTGATTCGGCATCGTTTTTCAGCTTTTATGATGTGACAGAGAAAGTTGCAATTGTAGGGGGGATGTTCAGCTTTGGACTTATTGATGATATCACCAACAGCATGCGTAATTCGACATTGGTGCTGTGTGTTTATTTCATTATAGGATTGATATTACTACTCTCTTTGCTCAGTTATCAGAAGAAAAACGCTACTATATCGATTGCTGAACAGGTTGATTAAAAGATTTCATTGACTATATTCGACTTTATGAACCTTATGAAAAATATCTTAATTGCTTTTCTTTTGCTGGCTCCATTTGTAGCATCTGCCCAAAAACTGAAGGAATATAAAGCATCAAACGGTATAACTTACCATCCGGGTGATACCGTAAAAGTGGCGTTGGGGTCGATGCCTGATGGTAACTTTAAATATATCCAGATCAATCAGTTACTTCCCGGGCCGCCAGATCCCCGGAGGAGCAACAGTATGGCTGCACGCAAGGATATGTCCGGCAGTGGGTATGTGATCAAAAAAATTCAGACTGTAAGACAGATGGGCGGCGGTGATAAAACCGTTATCACGATCAGAACCGGCGGCTTGCCTACCTGCGATATCTGGATAGAAGAAGCCATAGCCGCTTGTGAAGTAACACCATGCAATAATCAAAAATCAACTCCTGCAAGCAGTGTTGCAGATGAAATCCTCAAACTAAAAAAACTATTGGATGCAGGCGCCATCACCCAGGCAGAATATGACGCGCAGAAGAAGAAGTTATTGGCCCAGTAGTATAATTAATAGATGCAAATTTGTAGCGTGTTTGCGTTGATTATACGGACTTGATAATCATTTTCTTCATTTTGTAATTAAATATAAAAGCAGTAAATTTACTGTACACAATTAATATACTTTTAAAATAACAAAGCCTAAACCACAATGATTCCTAAGTTTCTTTCCGGAATGTTGCTTTTCTTTTTGGCAACAGGTACTTTATCAGCACAACAAAAAACTATTAATGACGAAGATAAACAACCAATAGACGGGGAAATTTATCACGGATATCTAACCAATGGCTTAACTTATTATGTACGTAAAAATGTTTCTCCTAAGAAAAGAGCTGTTCTTTATTTAGTAGACCGCGCCGGCTCGCTGCAGGAGGATGACGATCAACAGGGATTGGCACACTTTGTTGAACATATGGCCTTTAAAGGCACACGCACGTTCCCCAAAAATGAACTGATAAGCTATCTGCAAAGATCAGGCGTAAAATTTGGTGCGGACGTAAATGCGCATACAAGCTATAACCAAACTTCATATGAATTAGTACTGCCTACAGATAGTATGCAGGTATTCAACAAAGGCCTGGACATACTTACAGATTGGGCAGGGTTTGTAACTTTTGACCCGGCTGAAATAAATACTGAACGCGGTGTGGTATTGGAAGAAGCCCGTGTGAGGTTAAAAACTGCTAATGGACGCCTGAATAATCAGACCATGGCGTTGGAATATAATAACTCGCGCTTTGCCGAACGGACACCGATTGGAAAAGAAGATATCATTAAAAACTTCACACCTGAAACCCTGACCAAGTTTTATCATGACTGGTACCGACCCGACGAACAGGCTGTAATAATCGTGGGTGATTTTAATCCGCGCCAGGTGGTTCAATTGCTCAAGGACAAGTTTTCAGTGCTTCAAAACCCTGCTACTGAAAGAACTTTGGTTAATTATTCTATATCACCCGCAAACGGGACGAGTGTAAAGATATTGACCGATAAGGAGACGCCGTATACCTATTTTTCTATGACGGTTAGGCTTCCCGGGACAAAAGAGCGCACAAATGACGAGTATCTGCAAAAACTGCAGACTTTTCTTTTGAACTACATGCTTAACAACCGGATCGCAGACATTGCCAAAAAGGGCAACCCACCTTTCCTGGCTGCGAGTGCATATAATTCATCATCGATCGGAAACACAGATATATTCACGACAAGGATCAACTCTAAACCGGGCCAACTGGAAAGCTCTGTAAAAACTATAATGGCAGAACTCGAACGGGCCAAGAAATTCGGTTTTACAGAGGATGAACTTAAAACTGCGAAGGAATGGTTTGTAAGAGGCAGGGCTAGTGCTTATTATGATATGCAAAATCATGCATCATCATCTTATGCTGATGAGTACAGGCGTAATTTCCTGGATGAAGAGGGTATTCCTGGCCTGGAATATGAATATAATTATACCAATAGTCATATTAAGGATATCAGGGTAGCAGATATAAACAAACTGATGGTTCAGTATACATCAGATCAAAATAGAGTTGTTCTGCTTGAAGCTCCTGAAAAAGACGCAGCAAGTTTGCCGGATGAAAAAACTTTGCTGAGCTGGATCAATAATTCGGATTCAAACTTAAATGCTTACCAGGACGTGCAGGTTGATAAAAATGTCGACATACTGTCTGAAGACGGTTTAAAATCCGGTAAAATCGATTCGGTTTCAACTGATAATGTGGCAGGAACTGAAACGTTTACCCTAAGTAATGGGGCAAGGGTGATCATTAAGAACACCGATTTTCGCAATGGGCAAATATTATTTGATGTTTATGGTTTTGGTGGCACCTCCCTTGCCGGTGACCAAGACTACACATCAGCCTCAATGGCTGGTAAACTGATAAGTAAAAGCGGATTAGGTGCTTTTAATCAAGTTGAATTGGATAAAATATTGACCAATAAATCAGTAGGTGCAGTTCCATATATAGGTGATTATGTCCAGGGGATAAGGGGAGGGGCGTCCCAAACTAATATAACGCTGGCATTAAAGCTCATTCATCTTTATTTTACTGCTCCCCGTAAAGATACTGCTGTATGGGAAGGGCTTATTTCCCAGCAAAAAGCGCTGTTGGAAGATGAATCTAACTCGCCCACAAATGTTATGGGAGATACGTTAAGGGCGATAATGCATAACTATAACGTCCGGGGTTACAATCCGACTGAAACAATGTTGAAGACAGCAGCTATTGACAAGGCCTATAACTATTATAAAGACAGGTTTGCCGATGCAAGTAACTTTACTTTCGTTTTTGTTGGCAACACTGATAATGTGGGTATGCGCAGCCTGATAAAAAAATATATCGGAAGCTTGCCGGGTAAGCACAGTAGTGAGGGCTTGAAGGATTTAAATATGAACCCTCCTCCGGGAAAGATCACCAAAATTATACATAAAGGCGTTGATGATAAAAGTACCGTGCAGTTATTGTTTCATGGTAAATTCGATTATACGCAGGAGACTAATTTGCAGCTTAATGCACTTGGAGAGATATTACAAATTAAGCTGACCGAGCGTTTACGCCAACATGAAAGTGAAGTATATTCTCCAAGAGCGGGCGCCTTTTATATAAATTATCCAAACGGACAATACGGTTTGGGAATCCAATTTACATGTTCATCATCCAATGTGGATAAACTGGTAGATGCTTCGCTGGATGAGGTGAATAAGATCAAACAAAATGGCGCCTTACAAGGTGATATACAAAAATTTATAGCTAATGAGACCCGCTCGACGCAATTAAAGTTAAAGCAAAACACTTTTTGGGTTGAACATCTTTCATCAGCAGCCAGAAATAAAGAAGATGCTGGTTACATAATGGGTTATATAAACACATTGAACAATGTTACCGTTGCCAGTACAAAAGCTACGGCAAACAAATACTTGGATGATAACAACTTCATAAAGCTTATTCTTTTACCAGAGAAATAATCAATCCATATTATATCCGGAGCTTTTGACTTCGGATATAATATATCCTCAATTTTCGGTTGTTCGTTTTTGTTTTGCTGCCTGTTATTCTAATTATTTTTAATAATTTCAGGCACCAATCATAAACATTATGGCGAATAAACCAGGTAAGAAGGACCCGGGCCGCAGAGACTTTTTGAAAAGTGTTGGCGTGGGCGGTACAATGGCTTTTATTCCGTTAAACATTCTGAATGTAGCGAATAAACCAGAACCAGGGCCTGCTCAATTATCAAAAGACAACCCTGCTGAGAAAAGAAAATATAATACACCTTACACCGGTGAATTCCTTAACCGCGTTGCTTTCCCGATAGGTGGCCTGGGGGCAGGTATGTTCTGCCTGGAGGGTACCGGCGTTGTTTCGCATGTATCGGTGCGTAACCAGCCGGATATGTTTAATGATCCGGGGATGTTTGCTGCCATATCTGTAAAAGGTATAGAAAACGGGGCAAAATTATTGGAAGGCCCTGTACCCAACTGGAAAAAATTTGGTTTGCATAACGCCGGAAATGGTTTAGAGGGATCGACAACCGGCTTACCACATTTTCATAGTGCAAGCTTTAAAACTGAATTCCCATTTTGTCATATCGAACTTGAGGATAAGGATATTCCGTTATCGATTCAAATTACTGGATGGAGCCCTTTTATTCCTACTGATGACGATAATTCAAGTCTGCCTGTTGGCGCTATCGAATATCATTTCAGTAATTCAGGGAGTAAGCCTGTTGATGCAGTGTTCTCTTTTAATGCGAAGAATTTCTTAAAAGTAGACAATGGCAAAAACAGTATAAAACCGATCAAAAACGGGTTCGTTTTATCGGAGGCTGGAACAAAGGAGAAACCATACCCAACCGACTTTGCCATTTTCTCATCCGAAGCCGAAACAACCGTTGATCACTGCTGGTTCAGGGGCGGATGGTGGGATCCATTCACTATGGCATGGAATGCAATTAAAAATGCCGAAGTAAAAAGTAACCCTCCGGTGCCCGATAACGCCCCGGGTGCGAGTTTGTACGTACCATTTCAACTGGCAGCGGGACAAAAAAAGACGATCAGGGTGATGATGGCCTGGTATACACCCGATTCGGAGATTACCTTCGGCAAAATGGGCACGCGCAAACAAAACTGCGATGCTACCAGCGGCTGCTGTAATACGCCGGCTGACCTAGAACTGGATAAATACGATAAAGGTTTTAACGGCAAATTTTATAAGCCATGGTATAGCAGCAGGTTTGATAGCATAAATTCTGTTGTCAATTATTGGACGCAAAATTATGACGACCTGAGAAAGAAGTCAGGGCTATTTAGCACCTCCTTTTACAACAGCACTTTACCGCCAGAAGTAATTGAAGTGGTCGCAGCTAATCTTACGATCCTGAAATCGCCAACGGTAATGCGCCAGTTTGATGGCCGTTTATGGAGCTTTGAGGGTTGCGGCGACTCGTGGGGATGTTGTCATGGATCGTGCACGCATGTGTGGAACTATGCACAGGCTATTCCGCACTTGTTCCCGGCACTGGAGAGAAGTTTACGCCATACCGAATTTTGTGAGAGCCAGGACGAAAGCGGGCATCAAACTTTCAGGGCTAATTTGCCAATCGGTCCTGCGACACACGATTTTCATGCTGCGGCAGACGGGCAGTTGGGTGGTATTATGAAAGTTTACCGCGAATGGCGCATTAGCGGGGATAACAACTGGATCAAAAAGATGTACCCCATGGTAAAAGTAAGCATGGATTACTGCATTAAAACATGGGATCCTCGCCACAAAGGAGTGATTGAAGAACCGCATCATAACACTTATGATATAGAGTTTTGGGGAGCAGACGGCATGCATACCAGCTTTTATATAGGATCGCTAACCGCATTTGCTGAAATGGGTAAATTCCTGGGTAAAGACGTTCATTTTTACCGGGAACTGGCGGCAAAAGGAAAGAAAATGCTTGAGGGTGAGCTGTATGATGGAGAGTATTTTATACAGAAAATAACGGTCGATGGGTTAAATGCTAAAAGTCCCGCAACAGCTCAATCGTTCGGTGGCGAATATTCAAAAGAAGCACAGGAGTTGCTTCAAAAGGAGGGGCCAAAATACCAATATGGCAAAGGCTGTCTTTCGGACGGTGTACTGGGGGCATGGATAGCCCAGATGTGTATGGTGCCCGAAACTATCGATCCGCAAAAAGTAAAGAGCCATGTTAAGGCCGTACATAAATATAATTTTAAGGAAGACCTGAGCGAGCATGCTAACCCACAACGGCCATCCTATGCACTTGGCGACGAAGCCGGCCTGTTGTTATGCACCTGGCCGAAAGGGGGAAAACTATCGTTACCTTTTGTTTACAGCGACGAAGTTTGGACAGGCATAGAGCACCAGGTAGCGTCACACCTGATGTTAACCGGAAACGTGGATGAAGGGCTTCAAATTCTCCGCGCCTCACGCGACCGTTACGACGGCCGCATCCGCAACCCTTTTAATGAATACGAATGCGGGCACTGGTACGCACGTGCATTGGCTAGTTATGGTTATCTGCAGGGGCTTACCGGAGTGCGCTTTGATGCGGTGACCAAAACGCTTTATATCGATTCGCGGGTTGGGGATTTTACCAGCTTTTTGAGTACGGAAACAGGGTTTGGGAATGTAAGTTTGAAAGGTGGGAAACCGTCGTTGAGTGGGGTGTATGGGAATATTAAGGTGGATAAGGTGATGGTTGGTGGGAGGGAAGCGGTGTTATGATTTACTTTCAGAACATTCAAACCCAGTTAATTTTTCATTTCGTTGATTGCAAATTCACATATTTGAGGTGGTAATTATTGTGCTGACTGTCGAATAATTTGCGGTAAATTTCGCTGTAGATGGCTATAGAATAGCAACTTACAAATCGATTTTATTTGCCAACTTATACTTCATATTTCAGAATGAATTTAACAATAGGTTGAGAGACTATTATTTTCTCCAATCAACAAAATCATTTGAATATTTCAGAAAATTCTCCAGATCAATATTAACTTCTCGATAGATAATATCTTTAATCATGTTCTTTGCATCCTTTGGAGGAAACTTTATAGGGTCTGAAATGGATAGAAATGAGTTATATTCTTCAACGATTTTATCACTACTCCTATATGCTTCCTCTTGGATATAAATGTTAGAACTGGAAGATCTTATCGACATTATTCTAGCTAATTCGTCAATCGAAGACCCCAGAAAGTCCTCATTCGCTCTAAACAGTCTCTTTACTGTCCCAAAACTAAATCCACATCTAACATCAAAGGGATAAAGTTCTTGTTGTTGTGTGACTTTTAAGTTATAAGCTATTTGATTTATCAATATAACACTTTCCAAGAGCGGCCTTAAACTATCCGAAGTTAATAACACAGCATCGCCCATCTCTTTTATTAGTCTTACTTTGCTATTGAACGATATAACATGCTGAACCAATGAGAAAAAAGTAGCGCCTCGGACATATCCCAGCTTAGGCCCCTTTAACAATCTGTAATTTGAGCTGTTTACTAAATCAATCATGCACCAAAACTTACTATCATCAGTAAAAGTTTCGTAATCCTTAAAGAATTTTTCCTCAGCGTTCTCGATTGAAGCTTGAAGCCTGGTTAAGATAAAGTTAAGTTTCATTTATATTTTTTATAAAGACTCCATACCAACATATGAAAATATTTCCTGATCACTTTTTTCGGAAAAAACATTTACAGCGACCTGAATTCTGTGAATCTCATTGTTTAATAATTCCAATGATATTCTTTTTTGCTCTTCATTCCACCCCTCTATATTTGCTTTAGTTTCCAAGTATTTGCTCAGATGCTCCTTATCTCTGTACAATAAATCAATACAACCTTCAGAAATAGTAGCCAACATCTTTTTTCTGTTGACAACTTTGATTTCATTGAATACACGATCTTGCAAAAACTTTTTAAAACTCACAAGAACATCTCTTCCCTCTGAAGAAAGTCCTATGATAGTCCCTTTATCGCCGTCTTTGAGAAGTATTTTACTTTCTATACCGTCTTTTTTTTCCAAAATACTTTTTGAATGACTTATAAAATCACTAATAAAATATGAATAAAGTTTACCTGAATCACTTTTTGATAATCCTTTTAAAAGTAGAGTGGAGTCATAATTGCCTTGATCAAGCAATTCTAGAAAAAGACTTTTATTTTTTGAATTATTTAAAAGAGTTGCGCTATTCGCATCATTTAAATTTTCAATTACCCAAGTAATATCATCGGCATATTGAACAACTATGGACTCAAATGAAATATTATTCCAATTAATTTCATGGTATTCATTTGACGCCTTATCTATTTTTTGTTTGTGGAGAAAAGTATCCGGTCCGATAGGTGTATTAAGAGAATGACGCCATATACCATACATTAGTTCAGGTGTAAATGAATGATTTTGAGATTCGTTAGTGTATGGATTGGTCGTAAGTAGCCAGTAACCCTGTTGCCCACTTGCATAAGCGTGTTCAACCTCCTTCCCAATAGCATAAGGAATGTGTTTTTCAACAAGAGTTTTTACTTTCTTATTTTTTATTTTTCTAATCCACTCTGGATAACCCGGCAGATAACTTGATTCCGGTACATTTATTGATTTTTGGTCGCCAGGCGTGTCTCTTTCTTCGGCTCGGTCAATTACATCGATTCTATTTTTAATCCATTTAGACACTGTCTCTTTTGAGGCATGAATGAATGGCAAAGCGCCAACTTTTGAGCCAAGAACAATCGCTTCTGCGAAATCCTCATTTAATCTTAGTGCTCGACAAATCGTTCTTGCGACTTGCATCATTCGCATAGTATGAGTGATATAATTCCTGATAATACGCTGACCACCTCCATAAAGAATATGATACCGTTCAGATTGCTTACGAATGCCATTCGAATAAAGTATCCTGTCTCTTTGATGTTGAATTGGTGTTCGATTGTTTAACTTAAAACTTTCAACGTCTTTCTTCCAGATATCTGTGTAGTATTGGAATAAATCACACCCATCGATAAAGGTTTGGCTATCAAAGCTCTTCATTGCATATGGAGCTAGATTACCTTCTAAATTAATTACTATATTGTTATAGTCTTCTAACATATTCGGTTTAGGCTATATGAAAAGTTATAATTCAGTGATCTACAATTATGAATTCGTCCTTAATTAAATTTGATTACAATATAAATATATTAATTATATATTATTAAAAATACTAGTAATCAGAAGATTGTAAGTAAGGCCATAAAAATATATAAAACGGTTGCGGTATGCTCTTATAGGAATCAGCAGTTTTTAATTCCTAATCTGGTTTAAGTCTTCCGCAGGGCGACTTAAATCTTAGTATGAAAATGAAGGACTGTGTCCGGCAATGAGTACTCAAGGTTATTTAGTAGCAGGAATCAGGCGTGTTCTTTCATTAAATTCCGGACAGAGTTCTACGATCCATGATTGATTTAAGAGCGCTGCGCTAAACTCTTAAACTAGGCAATAGGTGGTTATTCTTAGTTCATCATAACATGCACATTTCATTTAGTTAGTTCAATAGATATAACTAACTTAGGTTGTCGAAAATTGACTGATAACCAATAATATACCTATATGACAACCTACTGCAATTGTTTATTAGGAATGATTATCCTTTTAGTCGGGCACATTTCCACCGGCTATGCGCAGACTGCAAAACCATTGATGACCTTAAAGCAGATCGACCCTGAATTTAACAACATAGTGAGCAAGAATGCTAAGTCTGAAATATTGGCTGATGGGTTTCTGTGGAGTGAAGGACCGGTATGGGTAGAAAGTAAAAAAATGTTCATTTTCTCTGACGTTAAAAAGAACGTGATTTACAAGTGGACCAAAGAAAAAGGGAAGGAAGTTTATCTGAAGCCCTCGGGCTATACAGGTATTAAACCACGGGGAGGCGAGTTGGGCTCAAACGGTCTGGGCTTAAATATAAAAGGGCAATTGGTGATCTGCCAGGATGGTGACAGGGTGGTGTCTATCATGGACGCTCCTTTGGATAAACCTCAATCCAAGTTCATCAAAATAGCTACTAACTATCAAGGCAAAAAGTTTGATAGCCCCAATGATGTGTCTTTTTTAAGCAATGGCGACATTTATTTTACAGATCCGCCTTATGGATTAGAGAAAAATGTCGACGATCCTTTAAAAGAGGCTCCGTACCAGGGCGTTTATAAAATTTCAGCGAATGGCAAAATAACACTATTAACAGATACGCTTACACGGCCAAACGGCATAGCGTTCTTCCCGGGAGGCAAAACTATACTGATCTCCAACTCCGACCCTAAAAAAGCTTATTGGTATGCTTATGATTTGGATAAGAATGGTCTTTTTACTCACGGCCGGATATTTTACAGTGCAAACGCGGCAACAAAAACAGCTGCCGGTATGCCAGATGGCTTAAAGATCGACAAAGAAGGTCATGTGTTTGCTTCCGGGCCGGGGGGAATATGGGTTTTTAACCGGGCAGGCAAATTGCTGGGTAAAATACTGGTAAATGACCTTGTGTCTAATTGCAGTTTATCCGGCGATGAGAAAACGCTATATGTAACGTCTAATCATCGGGTTTTGAAAATTGTGTTAAGGTAGGAAGACCAAAAAACAGGTGTTCACGAGCGTTCACGGCGTTGTGAACGTGAACACCTATATAATTAGCAACCTGACATGACTAATGACCAGTGACGAATGACTAATTCTAAAAACTTTTTCTGAAATTAGTCGGCGATGAAAGTTGAGTTATTTATCCCTTGTTTTATCGATCAGCTTTACCCTGACACCGCCTGGAATACCGTTAAAATTTTGGAAAAAGCGGGCTGTACCGTTAATTATAACACGGAGCAGACCTGCTGCGGTCAGCCTGCCTTTAATGCTGGTTTCTGGGACGAGGCCAAAAACGTTGGTACTAAGTTTCTCAACGGTTTTTCTGAGGATAGTGTAATCATTTCCCCTTCCGCTTCTTGTACGGGCATGGTAAAGAATTATTATAACGATCTGTTTACAAATACGCTGCAGCATAACAAATGCCGCACTATTCAGGGCAACATTTATGAGCTTTCAGATTTTTTAGTAAACATCCTACAGTTCGATTACTTCGGTGCCGAGCTGGACGGTCGGGCGGTATACCACGATAGTTGCAGCGGTTTGCGGGAGTGTAAGATCAAGGACGAACCACGCCAACTATTATCCAAAGTTCTTGGACTGGAACTGGTGGATCTGAAAGATAACGAGACCTGCTGTGGTTTCGGTGGAACATTTGCGGTTAAATTCGATGCGATATCAACGGCCATGGCTCAACAGAAAGTAGATAATGCCCTCGCTGCTGAAGCTGATTATATTATTTCTACTGATGCTTCATGTTTGCTGCACTTGCAGGGGTATATCGATAAAAACAATCTGCCCATCAAAACCATTCACTTGGCCGATGTGCTGGCTCATGGGTGGGGCAATGTTTAATTGATTTCGGAATGCGGAATTTCGATTTCTGAATTTTAAGCAATCATACTGAGGACTTGTTTGTTTGACAGATATGGCGTCATTCAAGATGTATACATATCACAGCGATCACGATAGTGGCGTATTGGCTTATCTTATTGAAGACCATGATATAAAAATTCTTTTTCCTCCTGATAAGGATGGTCAACCTTTTGTATATACCTACAGTTATGCTAAACCTGGCAAGAAACATGTGGAAGAAATGAAGAAGCTTGCCGTAAAAGGTTCTGACCTGGCAACATATATCAATAAACATATTCGTGAAAAGTACGAGAGGAGGGATGGCGCTGATGATATCGTCATAACGGATTAATATCTGTGTAATCACCCAAAATCTTCTATATTTGCCACACAAACATAAAGTCACTTAGTAGGTGACTTATTTATTATTTATTGAAAATTAAATCATAGTTGTAGATGATTAACATTACACTCCCCGACGGTTCCGTTCGTCAGTACGAAAAGGGAACCACCGCCATGCAGATCGCACTGTCGATCTCCGAAGGTTTAGCAAGAAACGTATTAGCGGCCGAAGTTGACGGCCAGGTTTGGGACGCCAGTCGCCCCATTGAGCAGGATGCATATGTAAAATTGCTTACCTGGAACGATACTAATGGCAAATCAACCTTCTGGCATTCATCCGCCCACTTAATGGCTGAGGCTTTAGAGGCACTTTACCCGGGTACCAAATTTGGTATCGGTCCCGCAATTGAGACCGGTTTTTATTATGACGTAGACTTTGGTGATCGCGAATTTTCCTCGGATGATTTTAAGCTGATCGAAGACAAAATGCTGGAGCTGGCTAAGACTAAGGAAGAATACGTCTGTACCCCGGTATCAAAAGCTGATGCTACAGATTATTTTACAAAAAAAGGTGATGAATACAAGCTGGACCTAATAAAAGATCTGCCTGATGGTGCTATCACTTTCTATACGCAAGGTAACTTTACCGACCTTTGCCGCGGGCCACATATCCCTAACACAGGCTTTATCAAAGCCGTAAAACTGATGAATGTTGCCGGTGCCTACTGGCGCGGTGACGAAACCCGTAAACAATTGACCCGTATTTATGCGGTTACTTTCCCAAAACAAAGTGAATTGACCGATTATTTGCATCTGATAGAAGAAGCAAAAAAACGTGATCACCGTAAATTGGGTAAGGAGTTGGAGTTGTTTGCCTTTTCTGAAAAGGTAGGCATGGGATTACCATTATGGTTACCAAAAGGTACTGCTTTGCGTGAGCGGTTGGTAAACTTTATGCGTAATGCACAGGTGAAAGCCGGTTACGAGCAGGTGATCTCTCCGCATATTGGTCATAAGAATTTATATGTGACTTCTGGTCACTATGAGAAATATGGCAAAGACAGTTTCCAGCCGATACAAACGCCGCAGGAAGGAGAGGAGTTTTTCCTGAAACCGATGAACTGCCCGCATCACTGCGAAATGTATAAAACCAAGCCACGTTCATACAAAGATCTGCCGGTTCGCTATGCCGAATTTGGTACTGTATATCGTTATGAACAAAGTGGTGAGCTGCATGGTTTAACCCGTGTTCGCGGTTTTACGCAGGATGATGCACACTTATTTTGCCGTCCCGACCAGGTGAAGGATGAGTTTAAGAAGGTGATCGACCTGGTGCTTTATGTATTCTCAGCTTTAGGTTTTGAGGATTACACTGCACAGGTATCGCTTCGAGATCCTGAAAACAAAGCAAAATATATCGGCTCCGATGAGAACTGGGCACTGGCTGAGCAGGCGATTATTGAAGCTGCGGATGAGAAAGGTTTGAAAACTGTAGTTGAGTTAGGTGAAGCAGCCTTCTACGGCCCTAAGCTTGACTTTATGGTGAAGGACGCAATAGGCCGTAAATGGCAGTTGGGCACAATCCAGGTAGATTATAACCTGCCTGAGCGTTTTGAATTGGAATATACCGGTAGTGATAATCAAAAGCACCGTCCGGTGATGATCCACCGTGCACCGTTTGGCTCATTGGAACGCTTTGTGGCGGTTCTGATCGAACACTGCGCGGGTAATTTCCCGTTATGGTTATCGCCTGAACAATTCACCATTTTGCCGATATCTGAAAAATATGAAGAATATGCAAAAAAACTTTCTGATATATTAAAAGATTCCGATATTTGCGGGCTGATTGATTTTAGAGACGAGAAGATAGGGCGGAAGATACGCGACGCTGAAGTCAAAAAAATCCCTTATATGCTTATTGTAGGCGAAAAAGAAGCAGCTGAAGGTTTAGTTTCAGTTCGAAAGCATGGACAGGGCGATTTGGGCAGCATGACTATTGAAGAATTTAAACAACAAATAATAAAAGAAATAACGGTATAACTTGGCATTAAACAAACCCAATTTTAACAGAGGACCAAGGCCACCTTTTAAGAAAAAGGAAGCCGAACATAACATTAACCAATTCATCAGAGCTCAGGAAGTTCGCCTTGTAGGTGATAACGTGGAGCAAGGTGTATACTCGCTTAGAGATGCGCTTGCAATAGCACAAGAGCAGGAATTGGACCTTGTTGAAATCTCTCCGAACGCTGTACCTCCTGTTTGTAAAGTAATAGACTATAACAAGTTTATTTACGAGCAGAAGAAAAAGATGAAGGAGATCAAGAGTAACGCCAAGCAAACGGTTATTAAGGAGATCCGCTTCGGACCGAACACGGACGACCACGATTTCGAGTTTAAATTAAAGCATGCCATCAAATTCCTGGAAGCAGGTGAAAAAGTGAGGGCATATGTACATTTCAAAGGTCGTGCGATAGTTTACAAAGAGCAGGGAGAGATCCTGTTACTGCGTTTCGCACAGGCATTGGAAGAAGTAGGCAAAGTTGAACAATTGCCAAAACTGGAAGGAAAGCGGATGTTTTTGACCGTTGCTTCTAAAGGAGTAAAAAAATAAATGTGCAGATGCGTGAATATGCAGATGTGCAAATAAAAATAAAACGTTGAGAAACGTAAATATCTAAAAACAAACAAATAGAGTTATGCCAAAAATGAAAACCAATTCCAGTGCTAAAAAGCGTTTTACGCTTACTGGAACCGGTAAAATTGCAAGAAAGAACGCATACAAAAGCCACATCTTAACCAAGATGTCTACAAAACGTAAGCGTAACCTTACTCACACCAGCCTAGTGTCTGATGCGGATATGGGTAACGTAAAGCGTATGCTTTGTATCGGAAAGTAATTAACAGATTTAAAACCAGGTATTAGAGTAAGCAAGATCAGCTTGGTAAGCTGGCACTCACTACCAAAAAGACAAAAAGATGCCACGTTCAGTTAACGCAGTAGCGTCGAGAAGACGCCGGAAAAGAATCATGAA
>Ga0310811_10006027_pt1 | contig 15441 bp, 13 predicted proteins | sample YCmetagenome_FD_207642 | JGI IMG/M metagenome (GOLD analysis project Ga0310811, IMG submission 207642) | Soil microbial communities from experimental microcosm in Duke University, North Carolina, United States - YC | ecosystem: Engineered > Artificial ecosystem > Soil microcosm > Unclassified ...
GAGCGGGTGCGGGAGGCGCGAGTCGGCCGGCGGGTCGTTGCGGCGCCGAGTGGGGCAGGGCGGCGCGCGCCACTCGTCGGGCGCGGAGCGGAGCTGCCGCGGCTCATGACGGCGTGGCAGCGTGCGCGGAGCGGCATGGCCGGTCTGGTGCTGCTCGAAGGGGAGCCGGGCGAGGGAAAGACGCGGCTGCTCGAGGAGTTGCTCGACCGGGCGCGGCTCGAGGACGCGACCGTCGCTTCATCCCGCTCGGTTCCATCCGACGCCCGAGTGCCGTGGGCTGGTCTCGTGGGACTTCTGAGTGGAGGATTGGGTGTGGCACCGGGGATCGCCGGCGCATCCGCTGCGGCGCTCGCCGCCCTGAGCGCGCTCGCCCCGGATCTGGAGACGAAGGCGCCGAGTCCCGCCGGGGCCGGCACCATCGAGCCGCCGCAGGCGCTCGCCGCCGCCGTGCGGTCCGCCGCCGAGGAGCAGCCTGTTCTCCTGGCACTCGATGATGCCCAGGACCTCGATGCCGAGACCGCCGCCGCGCTGCCGCAGCTGGCGCGCGACGTCGCCGGGAAGCGGGCGTTGATCGTCGTCAGCATGACGAGCGGCGAGCGTCGGCCGGCCTGGCTCGAGGAGCTGCGCGCGCAGATCGGGCGTGGCGTTCTGGGGGACGTGATTCGCGTCGGCCGGCTCGACAGGCCGGCGCTCGAGGCGTTGGCGCGCTGGTGGCTGCCGCGCTATGAGCCGGCGGACATCGTGCGGGTGGTGCGTCGAGTGGAGCGGGACAGTGCGGGCGTGGCGCTGCTCGCGGCGGCGATGCTCGAGGCAGTGTCGCTCGGGTTTCGCCTGTCGCCCGATGCCCCCGCCTGGCCGGGAGAGCGTCACACTCTCGTCGATACCCTCCCGGGCGACCTCCCGCCCGCGGTGGTCGGGGCAGTGTGTCTCAGGTATCGCCAGCTCGCGGAGCCGTCGCAGACGGTGCTCGCCGCCGCGGCGTCGCTCGCGGAGCGGTTCACCGCCGCGGAGCTGGCGCGTGCGACCGGCCTCGCACCGGGCGAGGTGGAGGGTGCGCTCGACCGGCTCGAGTGGGACCGCTGGGTGGCGGTCGACGCGCGTGGCTACGCGTTCACGGCGCCGATCGAGCGCGCGATTCTGCTGCAGGAGATGGTGACGCCGGGACAAGTCCGGCGCTACCGGGAGCGCAGAGCTCCTCCAAAGTGACGGGGTGCCTTGAGGGTCCCGAACAGGAGTGTCGTTGTCCCCCCGGAAGCTGTCACCACCGCCGGATCGATGGTGAGGGTGTATGCGCCGGTTGCACCGACCGTAGCCGTGGATGGGAGAATGGAGAGTTGTTCGGCCCCGCTCGACGTATTCGTGTAGCTGAGGCGGGCGTTTGTCCCTCCGCCGCTATTGTCATCGAAGACGATCTTACCGGAAGTCGAATGCAGGAAGAGCATGGCATCGAAAGCGGCGGAGCTCTCCGTGATAGTGACCTTTTGCCCGGCCACCAGAACCATCTGGAACGCGTCGAAATAATAGGGGCCGGTGCCGTCTACACAGTCAGTGGACTTCAGCTCCTGCTGGGTGGTGATGCCGCGCGTCACCCAGATGTTGTTGAGGCAGCTGTCGGCATAGACCGGCCGCGCGGCCGTGGTCAGGGTATACGACCCTGCTCCCCCGAGATTTTGCGCGGCTGCAGCAATTCCATAGGCCCCGCGGACCGCGATCATCTTAAGGAACGAGTTGGTGATGCCCCGTCCCGGAACGCTGTCGAAGTTGTACGCGCCCCCCAGCACGAAGCCCTCGTCCACGACCTCGAGCGCCGCGTCGAAGGAGTCGGAGGCCAGCGACACTGTGAAGCCTTGCGAGCCAGTCAGCGTCAGGGCGTATGCGTCGAAGGAACCGCCGCCCAGCAGCGTGCAACTGCTCGCGTTCAACGTGCTGGTTGTGGTTTGCCCGAGCCCGAAGGACACCACCCTGCTCGTGGCGGAGAACGTGGCGGCGGGTAATGCGCCGACTGTCGCCAGGACAGCAATTGGCGTCAGCGCCAGACCCAGCGTGAGCTGCACGCGGGATCTCCCCGCCGCATCTGTTGTACGAACCGTGCTCGAGAGGGTGGCCGAGCCGCTCGTGACCTGCCACCCCACCGGTGCGCCAGCGAGTGGGTGGTCGTCGCTCCCCGTGAGAGTGACCTCGAGCGATTCAGGAAGCGGAGAAAGCGGGCAGCCGGTCTGCAGATTGCCGCCCGTCACCGTCAACGCTCTCGGGGCGCTCGGGTCCGTCGACCCGTCGCTGCATCCGCACTGGGCCAAAAGGCCGGCAACAAGACCGAGTGCGAGCACGCGGGTGCCATTCATGAGGATCTCCGGAGGGTCGCCCGATAAATCAAGGAGGAATCTGCTTCTGGTCAAGAAGACACTTGGATGAGCCTTGAGATCGGCTTGAGAGGGCCGAGCCAACGTCGTGGTAACCCGCTTCGCGAGGTCAGGATGCGCTCCATCGCGTCGCTCGTCGTTCCCCTCCTCGTCGCCGGATCGGCGGGACTCACTGCACAGGAAGCTCCTGCTTCCCGCTGTTACAAAGCCCGTCCCAAACCGGCATGCTCCTCCTTCGCGTTCACGAACTTCGGTGCCTACATGACTATTCGGGACGAGCTCGGGGGGACGCCGCTGCGCGAGGTCGCCGACTGGGGGGTGATGCTCAACGTAGGGCGGCGGAATGCGGTCGGCGTTTCGGTCTTCGCGAGTTTCGACCAGACGGGGTTCGTGGCGGGACCCGCCGTGCGCTATCGTCGCTGGCTCTCGTCCGCTGCGGCGCTGGAAGTCGCCGTGGGCACGCCCATCGCACGCTCCACTCGAAACATCGAGAGCGGCTCCGTGTTCGGCTTGGCAAGGTGGAGTCCCAACGACTGGCTCGGGCTCGCTGTGCGACCGGAGGTGCTGCGTAAGCCCACAATACTCGGCTGCGGACCGACGAGCTGCACTATTGCCACCCGCTCGCATACGCGCGTGTCGTTGGGCGCGGAGCTCGGGCGAGTTCCCGGAGCGGCGCTCACCGCGGTTGCGGGTGCGACGACGTTGTTGCTCTACCTGCTGGTCGCCAGCGCCATCAACGATTAGCTGGTCCCGCTCCAACCAGGCTGCTTGAAATCGGCTTGAGAGAGCCGCGCGAACGTGTGTCCCGAACGCTGAATGCGGTGACCCACTTCGTGAGGTAGGTATGCGCCCCCACACTGCGCTCTTCGCGTCGCTCCTGCTGGCCCAATCGGCGGGACTCGCCGCACAGGACCCCACTCCGCTCTGTTACCAAGCTCGTCCCAAGCCGGCCTGCTCCGCCTTCGCGTTCACGAGCTTCGGGGCCTACGCGCTCTTCGGCAACACCAGGTACACGGGGACGGCGCTGCGCGAAGTCGCGGACTGGGGCGCGATGGTCAACGTGGGGGAGAAGGACGCGGTTGGGGGGTCGGTGTTCGCCAGCCTCGACCGGGATGGGTTCGCGCTCGGACCGGCCGCCCGCTACCGCCGCTGGCTCTCCGCTTCCGCGTCCGTCGAGGTCGCCGTGGGGACGCCACTCGTGACGTCCACTGGGGACGACCTGCGGCCTGGTTCCGTGTTCGGCCTCGTCAAATGGAGTCCGAACGACTGGTTCTCGATTGGGGCACGGCCGGAGCTGGCGCGGGGGACGACGATCACCGGCTGCGGACCGGCCGGATGCGCCACCGCGACTCGCATGCGCGGACGCTTGTCCGTGGGCATGGAAATCGGCCGGGTGCCTGGAGTGGTGCTCACGGCCCTCGGCGGCGCCGCGGGATACCTCCTGGCCGCACTCGCGGCCATGGACTAGGCGGGCCCATGTACGCCACTTCCAGCGTCTGCCCCGACTCCGCGCCGGACGCGCGTCGCGTCGTCTGCATCCTGATCGACGGCGTGCGGCCGGACGTGCTGCAACAGCTTCTCGACAAGGGCGACCTGCCGAACCTCGCTCGCTGGGTGATCGAGCCGGGCGGGCTGACGGCTGGCACGACGGTGTTTCCGTCGACGACGGGCGTCGCCTACATCCCTTTCCTCTTTGGTCGCTATCCGGGGCCGGCCAACGTGCCGGGGATTCGCTGGTTCGACCGAACGGGCGCCGATGGCGGCCTGCTGGACCGCTGGCGCGCCGCTCGCAGTTACTGTGGTCCGCAGGCGGGGTGGATCAACCGGGATATCGCCCGGGGGCCATCGCTCTTCGATCTCGTGCCCGAGAGCCTCGCCATCTGCACGCCGATCACGCGCGGCTTGGGTCGCGGGGCGCACCTGATGCCCGTGCGGAGGGCCGTGCTCGGTGCCGCGGCGCACTACCGCGGCAGCTATGCGGCGCTCGACCGGGCAGTCGCCCACGCCTGGATCGCCGCTGCCGCGCGGCCGTGGCGTTTCCTGTTCGTCGTCTTTCCCGGCCCGGACGGGCTGACGCACCTGCACGACCCCGGGCATCCGAAGGTCCTCGAGGCCTGCCGCCAGATCGACGACGCCTTCGGCGAGTTCATGTGGCGTGCACGCGGCAGCGGCGAGCCGCCGGCCGTCTTCGTCGTGGCCGACCACGGGGCGAGTGCCGTGAGCGAGCATCGCGACGTAGCGCTCGAGCTGGAGGCGATGGGTGTTCGGACGATCCGTCACCCGATGCACGTGTGGCGTCGCCGTGCCAGGGCCGCGGTCATGGTATCGGGAAACGGTGCGGCACACGTCTACTTGCTCGGTGCCCGGGCGGAAACAACGCATCTGGTTGAGCGCCTCATCCGGCTTCCCGGCGTGGCGCTGGGAGCCTGGCGCGACGGGCGAGGCGGGGTCGTCGTCGCGCGGGGGCACTTGCAGGCGCGCCTGGCGGACGAAGGCGCGCTGGTGACGTATGACCCGCTGCTCGGCGATCCGCTCGGGCTTGGTCGGCTGCTGCGGGTTGACGACCGCGAGCTGCTTGCGCGATCGCTCACGACCGAGTTTCCCGATGCGCCGCGCCAGCTGCTGCAGCTCCTCTCGTCGCCACGCAGCGGCGATGTCGTATTGGCGGCGGAGCGGGGAGTGGACTTTCGGGGGGACTGGGAGATCCCGGAGCACCGTTCGGGTCACGGCAGCTTGATCGCCGATCACATGATGGTGCCGATCGCGGCGAGCATTCCGCTTCCCGACGTCCCCGTGCGGACCGTCGATCTCATGCCCACGATGCTCGACGCATTGGGAGTTGCGATCCCCGACGGGCTCGATGGCGTGTCGTTTTCCCGACTCGGGACCCCGGCAGGAGCGGCCCTGTGAGCGCCCTGCGCGCGGTACTCAGCCGGCGCTACGGCAACGTGGAATGGGACGCGATGGTACGGGCGAGCGGCGTCGTCGCCCTGCTGGCGATCTACCCGACGTGGCGTTGGCCCGCTGTGGCGGGTCTCGTCGGCTTCTTCTGCCTGACCCTCTTCATGAGCGGGCCGATCACCGTCGTGGTGCCCGCGATGTTCGAGCCGCTGCTCATGGTCACCGGCCGGATCTATCCGCCGCTGCTCGTTGCCGTGATCGCGGTCGCCGGAAACCTGTACATGGACAACATCAACTACCACTTCTTCGGCGCCGCCATCCGGCACCCCCGCCTGGAGAAGGCGAGGAATTCCCGCACTGTGCAATGGTTGCTGGCCCTGTTCCGGCGCAGCCCGTTCTTCGCGGTGTGGCTGTGCTCGTGGAGCCCGATCCCGTACTGGATCGTCTCGACGCTGGCGCCGCTCTCGCACTATCCGAAGTGGAAATACCTCTGCGCCACGTTCCTGGGACGATTTCCGAGAGTGTGGTTCTTCGCCTCGCTCGGACTCGTCGTCCCCATCTCTTCCCAGATACTCGTCACCTACGTGGCGTGCGCCATCCTCCTCGGCGTCGCCGTCATCGTACTGCGGAGGCCCAAATGTGGATCCTCGCCCTCCTCCTCCTCGGAGATTCGACCGCCGAACTTCGAGTATCGGTCGCTCCAGCTGAATCGCTCCAAGTCAGCGTGACGGGGCGGGGCCAGCCGGTCGTCCTGATCCCGGGCCTCTTTGGCTCGCGATTCGGATTCCGGCACGTCGTTCCGCTCCTCGCCGGGGCTGGGTATCGAGTGATCGTCGTCGAGCCGCTCGGGATCGGGTCGTCGGCACGCCCGGCAGACGGAGATTACTCGCTCACCGCTCAGGCGGACCGCATCGCCGCCGTGCTCGACACCTTGGCACTCCGCGATGTGATCGTCGTGGCCCATTCGCTCGGCGCGTCCATGGCATATCGTCTGGCGTACCGGCGGCCCGATCTGGTGCGCGCCATCGTCTCGCTCGAGGGTGGTCCCGCGGAAGCGGCGGCGACGCCGAGCTTCCGGCGGGCGATGCGGTTCGCCCCCTGGATCAAGTGGTTCGGCGGGATCCGGCGGATTCGCGGGAAAATCAGGAGCAGTCTCGTGGCCGCGTCAGGGGACACGACCTGGGTCAACGACTCGGTGGTGGACGCCTACACGGCGGGCGCAGCGGCCGACCTCGACGGCACACTCAAGGCATTCGTGCAAATGGCCCACGCCCGCGAATCAGAGCGCCTGGCACCCCACCTCGGCGCGATCCACTGCCCGGTACGCCTCCTGCTCGGCACCGCGCCACACCAGGGAGGGGTGCCGCCGGGCGACGTGGATGAGCTGCGCGCCGGCCTGCCGTCACTCGCCATCGACAGCGTGCTGGGCAGCGGTCACTACATCTACGAGGAGCAGCCTGACGCGGTCGTGGCCGCTGTCAAGACAAGTGCCCCGCGGTAGCCGTTGGCGGAACTTCAGGACGAATGCACCTTTCTGTGAACGGCGGGCCAGCGAAGCGAGGGGTATGGAAACGTCGCGTATGCTCGGTGCGATCCAGCGCTCGGCGTTCAGCTACTTCTTGCACGAGACCAACCCGGGCAACGGATTGGTGCTCGACAAGACATGCGCGGACTGGCCGGCGAGCATCGCGGCGGTGGGATTGGGGCTCACCACCTACCCGGTCGGTGTGGAGCGCGGCTTCGTCTCGCGGGCCGAAGCCGCGGAGCGCACGCTCACCACGTTGCGATTCTTCTGGCGGAGCAGGCAGGGACCCGAGCCCGATGCGACCGGACACCACGGCTTCTATTACCACTTTCTCGATCTGCAAACCGGCGCGCGCGCCTGGCAGTGCGAGTTGTCGACGGTCGATTCGGCCCTGTTGCTGGGCGGCATGCTGACCGCCGCGGCGTACTTCGACGGTGCTGCACCGGCCGAGCGTGAGATCCGCGACCTCACCGATCGGCTGTACGCGCGCGTCGATTGGCGCTGGGCCCAGAACGGCGGAGCCACGGTGACCCACGGATGGAGACCGGAGGGCGGGTTTCTGCCGTTCCGGTGGGAAGGGTACGACGAGGCACTGCTGCTCTATGTGCTCGGGCTCGGATCGCCGACGCACCCGCTCTCCCCGGAGAGCTATCGGGCGTGGGCGTCGACCTATCAATGGAAGACGGTCTACGATACCCAGTTCCTGTACGCGGGACCGCTGTTCACGCACCAGCTCTCCCACGTGTGGATCGATTTTCGCGGCATCCAGGACGCGTTCATGCGCCAGCGCGGCATCGACTACTTCGAGAACACCCGGCGCGCCACCTTGGTGCAGCAGCAGTACGCCATCCGCAATCCCGCAGGCTTCGCGCGATATGGGGAGTTCTGCTGGGGGATCACCGCGAGCGATGGACCGGGCGAGATGAGTCGTAGGGTGGATGGCGTCCAGCGGCAGTTCTTCGACTACCGTGCTCGAGGAGTGCCCGACGGCCCCGACGACGGCACGATCGCTCCCTGGGCCGTCGTCGCGTCGCTGCCGTTCGCGCCCGAGATCGTGCTGCCGACGATCGGGCACTTCAACCGCCTCCATCTCCACGACGTTCATCCATACGGATACAAGGCGACCTTCAATCCGACCTTCCCCGATGGCAGTGGTTCCCCAATGGGTTGGGTGTCGCCGTGGCACTTCGGCATCAACGAGGGGCCGATCGTCGCGATGATCGAGAACTACCAGTCGGGACTGGTCTGGCAATTGATGCGAGGATGTCCGTATGTCGTCGCCGGGCTGCGCGCCGCCGGCTTCGCCGGCGGATGGCTCTCGAACGACCCTTGACGATCAGCCCTCTGGCCGGCCAGCCGGCTCCCCCCGCAATGCTGGTGGACGTGTCCCGACTCGTCAGCGCCTACTACACCGAGGTGCCCGATGCGGCAGTCCCTGGCCAGCGCGTCGCGTTCGGCACCTCGGGGCATCGGGGGTCCGCGTTCCAGAAGACCTTCAACGAATGGCACGTCCTCGCCATCACGCAGGCCATCTGCCGCTACCGCGCGCAGCAGGGCATCGACGGGCCGCTGTTCCTGGGAATCGATACGCACGCGTTGTCGCTGCCGGCGAGCACCAGTGCACTCGAGGTGCTGGCGGCCAACCGCGTCGACGTGATGCTATCGGAGCGCGACGAGTACACGCCCACCCCTGCCGTGTCGCACGCCATCCTCACCCACAATCGCGGGCGGAGCACCGGCCTGGCCGACGGCATTGTCGTCACGCCTTCGCACAATCCGCCGGAGGACGGTGGGTTCAAATACAACCCGCCGCACGGGGGGCCGGCGGATACCGGCGTCACCGGCTGGATCGAAGCAGAGGCGAACGCGCTGCTGCAGCGCGGCCTCCAGGGTGTGATGCGGCTGCCCGTCGAGCAGGCGCTGCGTGCCGCCACGACGCACCGGCACGACTATCTCACTTCCTACGTCAGCGATCTCGGCGCCGTGATCGATATGGCGGCGATTCGCGGCGCGAACATCCGTCTCGGCGTCGATCCGCTCGGCGGCGCCGGAGTCCATTACTGGGCCCCGATCGCCGAGCGCTACGGCCTGAATCTCACGGTGGTCAGCGAGACCGTCGATCCGACGTTCGGGTTCATGACCGTGGATTGGGACGGCCGCATCCGCATGGACCCGTCGTCGTCCTACGCGATGCAGCGGCTGATCGGTCTGAAGGATCGCTTCGACATCGCCGTCGCGTGCGACACCGACCACGACCGGCACGGGATCGTCACCAAGAGCTCGGGGCTGCTCCCGGCCAATCATTATCTTGCCGTCGCCATCCAGCACCTGTTCTCACATCGACCGCAATGGCGCGCGGACGCCGGCGTGGGGAAGACCGTGGTGAGCAGCGGGATGATCGATCGGGTGAGTGCACGACTGGGCCGGGCGCTGTACGAGGTGCCGGTCGGATTCAAGTGGTTTGTCGACGGCCTGCTCGGCGGGTCGCTCGGCTTCGGGGGCGAGGAAAGCGCCGGCGCCTCCTTTCTCCGCCAGGACAGCACGGTCTGGACGACGGACAAGGATGGCATCGTCGCGGCGTTGCTCGCCGCCGAGATCACCGCGCACGCGGGGCGCGATCCCGGTGAGATCTACCGCGAGCTCACTCGGCAGCTCGGTGAGCCGGTCGCCGATCGGATCGAAGCACCCGCCACCGCGGCGCAGAAGCAGCGGTTGGCGGCGCTCTCGCCGCGGCAGGTGCGCTGCACACACCTCGCCGGCGAGGCGGTCCTGCGCATCCTCACCCACGCTCCCGGCAACGGCGCTCCGATCGGCGGCGTGAAGGTCATCGCCGACGGCGGCTGGTTCGCCGCACGGCCTTCGGGCACAGAGGACATCTACAAGATCTATGCGGAGAGCTTTCGGGGAGGGGGTCACCTGCGGCGCATCGTGCAGGAGGCGCAAGGAATCGTTGATGACACGCTTCGGTAGGCAAGCGGGTTTGGCGCCGTCCGACGCGCTGGTGCTGTTCGGCGTGACGGGCGACCTCGCCCACAAGATGATTTTCCCGGCCCTGTACGCGATGGCGAAGCGGGGCGCGCTCGCCGTCCCGGTGGTGGGCGTCGCCAACTCCCCGTGGAGCCTGAAGCAGCTCCACGAGCGCGCCACGGACGCAATCCGTCAGGCAGGCCGGATCGACAATCGGCGGGCGCTGCAGCATCTGCTCTCATTGCTGCGCTATGTCAGCGGCGACTACAACGACCCGAAGACGTTCCCCGCGCTGCGGCAGGCGCTCGGTCGTGCCCGGCGTCCGGCGCACTACCTCGCCATTCCACCGGCGTTGTTCGAGACCGTGATCAAGAGTCTGGGCGCCGCCGGGTTGGCCGACCACGCGCGCGTCATCGTCGAAAAGCCGTTCGGCCGCGATTTGGCGTCGGCGCGAGAGCTCAATCGCGTCGCGCGGTCGGTCTTTCCGGAAGACGCGATCTTCCGCATCGATCACTTCCTGGGGAAGGAAGCGATCATGAACATCCTCTACTTCCGCTTCGCCAATTCGTTTCTGGAGCCCATCTGGAACCGCAACTACGTGGCCAGCGTCCAGATCACGCTCTCCGAGAATTTCGGGGTGAACGGGCGCGGCGCGTTCTACGAGACGGTCGGCTGTTTGCGCGACGTGGTCCAGAACCACCTGTTCCAGATCGTGGCGCTGCTGGCCATGGAGCCGCCGTCGTACCGAGGCTTTGGCGCGGTGCACAGCGAAAAGGCGGCGGTATTCCAGGCGATGCGCCCCCTCAAGGCGGCCGACCTGGTGCGCGGCCAGTATGCGGGCTACCGCTCGGAGCCGGACGTGGCGCGCAACTCGGACGTCGAGACGTTCTGCGCGGTGCGATTGTTCATCGACTCGTGGCGCTGGGAAGGGGTGCCCTGGTACCTGCGCTCCGGCAAGTTGCTCCCCGAGAAGGCCGCCGAGGTGCTCGTCCAGCTCAAGCCGCCGCCGCAGCATCTGTTCGCGGACTCCGCGCCGGTGGACGGTCGCGCCAACTATCTGCGCTTCCGGCTCGCGCCCAACTCCGCGGTGGCACTCGCGGCGCGCGTCAAGAGCGCCGGGAAGGAATTCATCGGCGAGCAGGGCGAGCTGTATCTGGTGGAAGAGCAGCCGGGGGAGGAAACGCCCTACGAGCGTCTGTTGAGTGATGCCATGGCGGGCGACGGAGCGCTGTTCACCCGCGAGGACGCGGTGGAGGCGGCCTGGGCCGTGGTCGATCGCGTTCTGAAGACGCACCGCCCGGTCCGTCCCTACAAGCCGGGGAGCTGGGGGCCCAAGGAGGCGGACGCGCTCATCGCGGCCGATGGTGGTTGGCACAACCCCGTGCCCGACGAAGAGAAGGTGTGACGTCGGCCGCGTGCTCGAACCAGACTACATTGCGGATACGTGCCAACTGGGCGTAAAGACGGGCAACGCCGATGTGCGACGCGGAAGTGCACACCAAGGAGATGTTCCCATGTCTGACCACAAGAACGCCGGCAAGAAACCTCGCGGCCGCGCCGCTGAAACGAGCCGCCCCGCTACTCCTCTACTCGAGGGTGGGACGCCCCTCCCCGAGGAGTTGACGGGCCGGGCGAGCGCGACCAGCGAGGACCTCCCCACGCTGTTCGACAATGAGGCCGCCGACCACTTCGCCGACGGCTTTCGTGGCGGGAGCAACAGCGACCCTGGCTCGGACATCGCGAAGAGCGTCGACACGGACGCTGAGGCCGACGGCGACGTCACCGCGGCGTAGCCAGCGGCCGACGCCGCCGTCCATCCTGACGATCAACGGCGGCTCATCGAGCATCCGGTTCGCAGTGTATGAGGCCGGCGCGACGCCGCGGCGACGGCTTGATGGGAAGATCGATCGCATCGGCGTGCACGGCACGACGCTGCTCGTCAACGATCCAGCGGGAACCCCGCAGCCCCACCGGCTTGCCGCCGCCGACCATCGCACCGCAATGGGTGTGCTGCTGGACTGGCTCGAGGCGCAGCCGGTCTTCGCGTCGGTCACGGCCGTGGGACACCGGGTGGTGTTCGGGATGAAGCATTCCGAGCCGGAGCGGGTCACGCCGCGGCTGCTCGCAGACCTGCGCCGCATCACGCCGTATGACCCCGAGCACCTGCGGCGCGAGATCAGGATGATCGAGGCGATCCGGCGGCGGCACCCTTCGCTGCCCCAGGTGGCGTGTTTCGACACCGCGTTTCACCGCACCATGCCGCGGGTGGCCAAGCTGCTGCCGATCCCGCGGCGGTACGCGGCCCGGGGGGTCGAGCGCTACGGCTTCCACGGTCTCTCGTACGCCTACTTGATGGAGGAGCTCGGCCGCCTCGATGCCGCTGCGGCGGAGGGCCGAGTGATCCTCGCGCATCTCGGCAATGGCGCCAGCCTCGCCGCCGTGCATCGGGGCAAGAGCATCGATACCAGCATGGGCTTCACGCCCGCTTCGGGATTGGTGATGAGCACCCGCTCGGGAGATCTGGATCCTGGCCTGGCGTACTACCTGGTGCGCACCGAGCGCATGAGCGCGGCGCAGTTTCAGCGGATGGTGACCCACGAGTCCGGCTTGCTCGGCGTATCTGCCACCAGTTCCGATCTGCGCGATCTGGTCGCGCGGCAGGCCGGTGACGTCCGGGCGGCGGAAGCCGTGGCGCTATTCTGTTATCAGGCGAAGAAATGGATCGGCTCCTTCGCCGCCGCGCTCGGTGGAGTGGACACGCTCGTCTTCGCCGGAGGCATCGGCGAACATGCGCCGCTCATTCGGGAGCGGATCTGTGACGGCCTCGGCTGTCTCGGCATCGCCCTGCACCCGAAGCGGAATGCGGAGAATGCGGCGCTGATTTCCTTCGATCGCGCTCGCGTGAACGTGCGGGTCATTCTCACCGACGAGGAGCTCATGATCGCGCGGTCCGTGATTCGCCTCCTCGACCTCGCCTAACCGTTTCTCATCCTTTGGAGCGATTCGGGAGTCATGGCGCGGGTTGGTAACGTTCGCTGTGAAAGACGAGACGGTGACCTCATTGCGCAAAGCGACAACTCACGCCAATACCCTCGCGCCCGCCCTGCTCCGCAAGATGGACGCCTACTGGCGCGCTGCCAATTATCTGTCCGTCGGCCAGATCTATCTCTGCGACAATCCGCTGCTGAAGCGGCCGCTGGCGCTGGGGGACGTGAAGCACATGCTGCTGGGACACTGGGGGACGACCCCGGGGCAGAACTTTATTTACGTGCACCTGAACCGGGTGATCAACAAGTACGGCCTCGACATGATTTACATCTCCGGCCCCGGGCACGGCGGTCCGGCCGTCGTGGGGAACACGTACCTCGAGGGCACGTACAGCGAGATTTATCCCGATATCAGCCAGGATGAGGCCGGGCTGCGGAAGCTCTTTCTGCAGTTCTCGTTTCCCGGAGGAATTCCCAGCCACGCGTCGCCAGAGTGCCCGGGCTCGATCCACGAGGGCGGCGAGCTGGGCTATTCGCTCAGTCATGCGTTCGGGGCGGTGTTCGACAATCCCGATCTTGTCGTGGCTTGCGTCGTGGGCGACGGCGAGGCCGAAACCGGACCGCTGGCCACGGCGTGGCATTCCAACAAGTTCCTCGATCCCGCCACCGATGGCGCGGTGCTCCCGATCCTGCATCTCAACGGCTACAAGATCGCCAACCCCACCATCCTCGCGCGTATCACCCGCGAAGAATTGGAACAGTTGCTGCGCGGCTACGGGTGGACGCCAGTTTTCGTCGAAGGTCACGAGCCCGAACTGATGCACGAGGCCATGGCTGCGGCCCTCGATGCCGCGGTGGAGCAGATACGAACAATCCAGCGGGACGCCCGGACGCACGGCATCTTTGCACGGCCGCGCTGGCCGATGATTGTCCTCAAGTCACCCAAGGGCTGGACGGGGCCCAAGGTGGTGGATGGGTTACAGAATGAAGGCACGTTCCGATCGCACCAGGTGCCGCTCCACCCCGCCGCCCATCCCGAACACCTCAAGCTGTTGGATGACTGGCTGAGGAGTTACCGACCGCAGGAACTCTTCGATGAGCAGGGCCGCCTGCAGCCGGAGCTTGCCGAACTTGCGCCGCAGGGCAACCGACGCATGGGCGCGAATCCTCACGCCAACGGCGGCATACTGCTCCGCGACCTGCGGATGCCCGATTTCCGCGACTACGCGGCCGACGTGCCCACGCCGGGGGCCCAGGGCAGCGGGGACACGCGCGTGCTCGGGCCCTTCCTGCGCGATGTGGCGAAGCTGAATGGTGAGCAGCGCAATTTCCGGATCTTTGGCCCGGACGAGACGCTCTCCAACGGCCTGGCAGCCCTGTTTGAGGTGACCCCACGCCAATGGGACGCCGCGACCATGCGGAACGACGAATTCCTCGCGCCCACGGGGCGCGTGCTGGACTCGATGCTCAGCGAGCACCAATGCGAGGGCTGGCTGGAGGGCTATCTGCTCACCGGACGCCATGGGCTCTTTAACTGCTACGAGGCGTTCATCCACATCATCGATTCGATGTTCAACCAGCACGCCAAGTGGCTGGAGGTCACGTCGCACCTGCCGTGGCGGCGCAAGGTCGCCTCGCTGAACTACCTGCTGACCTCGCACGTCTGGCGCCAAGATCACAACGGCTTCACCCATCAGGATCCCGGTTTTGTCGATCTGGTCGTGAACAAGAAGGCCGATGTCGTGCGCGTGTACTTTCCGCCGGATGCCAACTGCCTGCTGTCGGTGATGGACCACTGCCTGCGCAGCCGCCAGTACGTCAATGTCGTGATCGCGGCTAAACATCCGGCGCCGCAGTGGCTGTCGATGGACGCCGCCGTCACGCACTGCGCCCAGGGCATCGGCATCTGGCCGTGGACCAGCCACGACCAGGGCGTTGCACCGGACGTGGTCATGGCCTGCTGCGGCGACGTGCCCACGCTGGAGACGCTCGCCGCCGTCTCCATCATGCGCGAGCATCTGCCCGATCTGAAAATCCGTGTGGTCAACGTCGTGGACCTCATGAAGCTGCAGCCGCAAAGCGAGCACCCGCACGGGTTGAGCGACGCGGACTTCGACGCGCTCTTCACAAAGGACAAGCCGGTCATTTTCGCTTTCCATGCGTATCCGTGGCTGATCCACCGGCTGACGTACCGCCGCACCAACCACCACAACATCCACGTTCGCGGTTACAAGGAACAAGGCACCATCACCACGCCCTTCGACATGACCGTGCTGAACGATCTGGACCGCTTCCACCTCGTGATGGACACCATCGACCGCCTGCCGCAGACCGGCGATGCGGGCATCTACCTGAAGCAGCAGCTCAAGGAGAAGCTCGTGGAGCACAGGCTGTACATCGGCAAGCACGGCGAAGACATGCCGGAGATCCGAAACTGGAAGTGGAGCCAGGACGGAAGGCAGGCGGTCGATGCCGCTGCCGATTGAAGACTCTGCCCTGATCGAAGCAGTCGCCGCACGGTGGCACCGGTCGGTCGCGCCCGCATGAACGCGTCCCACGACGTCGTATTCCTGCTCGACTGCGACAACACGCTGCTGGACAACGACGGCGTGCAGGAGGATCTCCGGGACCATCTTGCCCGCGAGTTCGGGGCCGTCAACCGCGATCGCTATTGGGCGATCCTGGAACGGCTGCGCACCGA
>Ga0310811_10006028_pt1 | contig 15441 bp, 16 predicted proteins | sample YCmetagenome_FD_207642 | JGI IMG/M metagenome (GOLD analysis project Ga0310811, IMG submission 207642) | Soil microbial communities from experimental microcosm in Duke University, North Carolina, United States - YC | ecosystem: Engineered > Artificial ecosystem > Soil microcosm > Unclassified ...
ATTTTATTGTAATAAGAATTATTACACAATGCGTTGTGCTTGCACAACGCATTGAACAATGATTTTCATTGTAATAAAACAAGGCAATAATTTTTATTGCTTTATTGTCTTACGCCATACTTTGTGCTTGCACAAAGTATCTTTTATTGTACTAAAGAAAGATGAACACACAAACATACATCGTAAGTCCCAAAACGGGTAAATTTATATTGGTCGATGGTCCCACATACAACACGCTACTAAAGTCGCCGTACGCATCGCAAGTTAAAAAAGCAAAAAGGGTTGAAAGACCTACAAAATCGTCACATCAAAAACAATTCGGTAAGACAACGAATGTTAAGGATGTTAAATTACAAAAATCGAGCGTCAAACAACAATCGGGCCGCGGAGGTAAAACGAAAGGATGGAAAGAAGCGGCTCCAAAAAGAGGAGCCGAACGTAACGCTTTAAAAACGAAATGTGGTAATGAGTGTTTTCTCAAACCCGATAGTAACGGTTTCCCCATTTGTGCATCGTTAAGAAAAGGTAAAAACGATTGCAAAGTCGACTGTCGAGGTATTATTGCGGCTCAAGTACGTGCAGGTATATGGGATTATAAAGATGTTCACGAAGCCGCCATGATGTTATCCAAAAAGTATGGATGTTAAGGATTTTGCATTTTTCTAAACTTACAAAATAACTTCTACACATATAACGTGTAAAAAATATTACTATATAATAAGAATTATTACTAATCGACACGTGCGTGCACGTGTTGATTCATTTTATCGTAATAAGAATTATTACGATAAAATGGAGGAAAATACAATTCTTCAACAATATACACGCGAAGAACTGTATTCATGCTTTCTTGAGACTGCAAAAATATTAGGTATGAATAGCGACTCTGTAATAGATGCTCTTGATAATACTGAAACGTACAAAGGTATCAAGAAGTATATAAAATATTATTCTTTGAACCTTAATCATCCAAGTCGTAATTTGAGAGTATTATCCGGACCCAATATTATATGGTTTTATCGCAATGTACAAGGAAAACGAATAATGTTGTTAGGCGAAAGACATACTATCCAAACGATATGTAATGATCAAGTCTTAAGTAAGAGGGGGTCTTTCGAAGTACAAGATTGGCTTATCCAACTGGGTTGGAACGCCCCTAGTTGTGTTGATATTTTTGTCGAGTCATATTATAAAGCTAGCGAAGATAACTGTCATAAAAAGGGCAAACTTGCAACTTATAAAGATCCTTTATCGGCGATTAGATGCGATTTTAAGATTCATGGTAATATCCCACCTTATGTAAGATATCACGATATAGATTTAAGAATAATTGAAGGCATTGAGTTCCCAATGTTTACATGGTTTATTCTAACCAGAAACAAATCGGGTTTTGGTCTTGATTACATTAAAGTAGTTAATAAATATAAAAAGTACACACATACACTGATAAATTATATGTTAACCGCTGACAAATCGCAACAAGCAAAATTAATATATAACGAGTTTGCTTCCGATATGTTTCAAATAATAGATATACCTTATTCTGAGAATAAGTATAATTCTATGTTTGACAAGTATACAAAACTAATAGACAAAGAGTTTTCCAAAAGTGAACTTGATAGAGATAAAACGTTGGAGACGTTATCCAGCGTATATATTAACACATTAGATATGTGGAATATTTTAATGAATATCCCCATGGATTTATATTTTCTAATAAGATTGTTTGTCAAGTTTGATTCTAGTAAATTACAAAGAGGTCCAACGGGATGTCGTACAAGAAAGGATGTTGTATCTAACAATGTAATTGTATATAGCGGATCTAACCATTCTCTTATTTACGCTAATTTTATTAATAATTACTTCAACAAAGTACCCACTTTCATGTTAGGTGACAGACACAATCAATGTATCGAATTCACTTCCTCCTCAAAAAGTGCCGGTGCCCTTGATAAACCTTTTGATTTCTTTACTTATTAATGTTGCAACGCAGCAAAATTTATCATAACCATAGAGGTTACGATAATTATGTGGTTTATATTGAATTCAGAACCTACACGCAAGCGTGTAGGTTCTGAGTTAATATGCAATATTAACATTTAACATAAGTGTTTGAACCTGATAATTTCAAGTAAAATCGCATAGTTTTACCATCAAGTTGTCTTCCCTTAAAATTGCGTATAATTTGCTTACAATCATCGATATTTTGAAGTGTCACCACAAAGTCATTACGATTACGGATCTTTTTACATTCAACAACTATAACGTAATCTGAAAATAAATTAGCAAGATCATCCGTTGTTGTTTGAACATGTGCATTCTTTACAAGTAGAATAGGATCGTAAAAATCATCAAGCCGACTCAACTTATTTTCTGTGCTCATAATTTATTTTAGTCCACAATATTTTATTGATTTTTGTTATGCGTTGTCACTTTTTAAATTCAAGCGTAAACATCAAAACACAAAATTGAATAAATTATTTATTACTTTTGTGCTGTTGAGATTAGAATGGCGTTTGTTCACCCTAATTCATCGTCCGAAAATGAGCGTTCACCACGCAAAGAAATTAAAGATCAATCAATTTCATCTTGTCTAGATGATACGTCACTATTACATCCTACGTCGCAATTAATTTGTCGTTGCACAAAAACATACACGTGCTTACCATGTAGGTACGACTGTTGTAAATACGCAATAAGCGTTCATTGTGTTTGCTTATATTCGTATAAATGTCCAATTCATACGAATAATTTAGCGGTGTGTCACGGCTCTCATAGTTAGTGGCAACTTATTTTCATCGCTTGGCGATGAAAATGGTTTTATAACCGGATTTTTATAAAACCGCATCATCTGGTATATCAACCGATGTTTCTACATCGCATTCGTGATCGTCTTTACTTGCACAAATATCTGAACAAAAAACCGCTCCACAATCATTATCACATTGTATATATTTGGCTTTGACCATATTTTTGCATACGCTACATTTGGTATATGGAACTAATCCTACTCTAGGTTTATCATAAGTTTCGTGTAAACATTTTAATCCCCATTTTCCACATCCTTGGTCATGACATCGGCCGCACTTTACGTTACTCATACTTAATAGTTGGGTTTATTTTATATGTATTGAAGCGTTTAATACATATTGGATTTTAGTTTTAGGACTTATTTTTTTTCATCGCTTGGCGATGAAAATGGTTTTCAAAACGTATGTAGACGTTTTATATAATCTAGATTACATCCTCGCTAGACTCATCGTCGCCGCGCAAGTTGATACGCATTCTGTATTCAGCATAAAGTTCACCACGACCACGATCAGTATCTAGATCGAATTTAACCTCTTCATAATATTCCTTGTCCATATAAATAAAAACATCGGGATACTTCCCATCATCGCATCTCGCAAAAAACTTATTGCAAATAATTTCACCAATATGTTTTGGTATAATATCTGACATTTCACGCTTGCCACCAATAAATTGTTGAGACCACATATCCCTACTTGATAAGTCTTGATAACATGGATACCCGTCTGCATCGACAACTTCTCTTGTTGTTCTTGAGTCATCCACTTCACGACATCTATACTCATCTTCGGTCGTAGCCGCACAAAATCGAATTGTGACTTCTTCATGTGAAAGACTGCCATTGTAAGTTATTGGTAAAATAACAAAGTCATCGTACTCGTAGGTGTATCGAAACATTATCAAGAATCGCTATATATGTTGAGATATCTCATCAAAAAATATGATATATGTTGATTTAATTTTTCATTTTTTGTAGTTCGTAACTTGTATTTACAATAATAAAATTTATATTAATTCAAACTGCACGTTTGCGTGTAGTTTTGTTTTATCACATGCGTCGTTACAAATATCCAGATTTCTTATAAACGTAAACATGCGTTGAAATGGGAGGATCTATCGATTTGTTTATTTTCGTTACTAAACGATCATGGGCATCCTGATAATCCATACCGACGGTATAATCTAGAATGACATTTTTTGCGGTTTGAACGGTCGATGGATTTGGTTCCGAATATATACCATATTCGGCTCCACCATCTTTGTAAATTTGCGCTATAAAATAAGCTACTCTGTTTGACATGGTAATATATCGCAACCACTTCTTTAAAAATGAAAAGTAATATATTTAAGTACCTATAGTCACAGGTACTAAACATGCAATTAACTCTCGTAAATTTTAGACATCATCGAAACGCAACATTTACAATTCCCGAAAACGGTATCATTCGTATCAAAGGTCATAATGAGGCGGGCAAATCGACCCTTCTTAATGGAGTGTGTTTCGCATTATACGGTAAGTGTCGTAAACCTTTTTCACACGGCACCAAAACATGCAGCGCCACATTAAAGTACCCTCGTTACGGTCTTGAAATAACACGTTCAAAGTTACCCAGTAATAAATTACTTGTAACTTACAAAGGTATTGTTTACGAGGATGATAATGCGCAATCTATCATTAATAATACGCTAGGAATGACGCATAATGAATTTTATGCATCGAGTTATTTTGATCAACGAAAGCAATCATCGATCCTATCAATGTCACCCGCCGATCAACTATCTTTTATCGAAGCTATCGCTTTTGAAAATTGTAGTGCTCATGAAGAAAAGAAAAAAATCGTTAAAGACCATCTAAAAACGTTGGTGAAAGAGAAGGAAGCATTGGACTCGCAAGTAAAGTTATTATCATCACAAATTGATTCTTGTGAAAAGAAAATCACAAAACAACAAGAAATATCGGAAAAAATGTTTTCGGTGCGAGCACCGAAAACATTCGTGACGTTTTGCTTGGACAAAACGGAACCAAGTTCAGAAGGGAACACGTCGACGACAATAAACCCAAGCGATCTCAAAAACGATATCACGACCGTTACGGCCGATATACAATTTTCAAGATCGACTCTTACTACAAAACGTACCGATTACAAAAATGCACAAAAAGTAGAGGCGCAAAATCGTAAAGTGCAAGAGGAAATTATTAAACTTGAAACACAAATAGGAACAATAACATCCCTCATTGAAAATCTTGGTCAAATCAAAACGGAAGATCAAATTAAAACGTTGATGGACCAACTCTCAGATAAAAAACAATTACTATTGCACATTCAAGAATTAAAGGAGATAAATTCCCTTCAATTAAGATTAGATGAAGAATCGTTAGCTTATTTTGCAGAAAAAAATAAGAACATTACCGATTTACAAAAGCAAATACTTAATACCAAAGAGATTGCCAAACTCAAATCATCGATCGATTCTTACGAAAAATTAAAACCGATACTCGACGAAGAGGAGTTACTATGGAAATCTTATAACGAAGCTACCGAATCCGCCAAGAACGGTATATTGCACATACGTGATACCATTACGACCGATTACGAATTATCCGATTTATCAGACATTTCGGAAGAGAATATTGAATGGAAAGATTTGCACCAGTCAATCGATCGTATCATCAAAGATCATCAAGATAAGATCGATACGATCGAAACAGAATTATCGAATGTACGGTATCAATCTTGGCATTGCCCCAAATGTCAAACACCTCTTCACCCGCAAACTAACGAAACAGACGAGAGTGTTGTATTGCATATCAGGACGGTACCGAAGAAAAACGGTAAAAGTAAAAATACAAAAAGTGTAACGCAATTAACGGATGATTTGTCCGATGCGAAAGCAAACATCGTTACTCTTGAAAATTACATTATCAACGGGTTAATGTTCCACAAGGATTTATGCAAACCGAAACCAAAAAAGACGAAAAATACGTCGGGAATTAATTCGATGAAAGAATACCAATCATCGAGTCTTAAATTACAAGAAAATCTAACTTTGCAGGAATCTTTATCAAAATTACAAGATATCGTCAAAAGTAAAAAATTACCGCCACATTTACAAAAGCTTAAATCGGAAATAAAGAGCAAATCGTGTGGCATACCTAAGGATGTAAAGACAGGAGAAGAATTTTTGAATGCGATTAAGGATGAGGTTGAGAAACTCGATAAAGAGGTTGAAAAAGAGTGGTTAAAGAGAAGCGATCATTCAAAACATTCTCGAGATCTTAAATCTTATCAATCGCAGCTCAATAACATAAAAGGAAAATCGACAAAGGTCGATACAAGAAAACTACAGGATGAGATTACGACGCTCGAAAAACATATCGATGAACTTAATGAAAAGTTGACAACGCTCAATGCTCAATTGACTTTATCGGAGGATCGTTTCGCTGTGCAACATGCCCGTGAAGAGTTAGAAAACTTGAGCAAATTAAAATTAGAAGTTGAAAAAAACCTTGAAAATATGAACAATCGCATCGAAGGTGCCGAAGGTTTAAGAAATGCATCGATCGAAGCCGAATTTTTAGCATTGGAAAGAACCATTGGAAGTATCAATGAACATGCTAAAATTTACTTGTCTAACCTATTCACGCTACCTATCGTTGCACAATTTCGTGTCAAGAGAACAACTAAAAAGGGTGACACATCCGTTAAACCAAGTATCGAAATTTACGTTGAATACAAAGGCGAAATTTATGATGATATCGATGAATTTTGCGGAAGTGAAAGACAAAGATGCGATCTTGCCTTTTTGTTCGGTGTCAACGATATGCTCGGTAGTAATATCATCATGTTGGATGAATGTTTCAATAATCTCGATGAAAATAATGCGGGAATAACATTCGAATATATCAGAGATATGATTGAATGTGTTGAAGATACGGACCGTAAAAAACAAGTATTGATTATTACACACCGTGTTGAAGATGGGGTCTTTGATGAGATTGTACAATTGTGAAAAATTGCTCTGTTTTTCTGATTAAACATTTCACATAATAAACATAGAGCTTTATGTCACATGTATTATGTGACATACATTTTCTGAAGAGCGACAAATATTAATTAAACATTGTTGATTGAATGTCAAATAGCGAGTATAATGGAACACCAGAGTTATGAAGATGGTATCAAACAAATTTTACAGATGGATGACGTAAAATTTGGCCTTAAAAACGCTTTGTTTGGTGTAGGTTGCTCTTTTAAAAATCATGCGGATTACAATAAATGTATTGACGTAACGACGGAAATTCTTAAAAAGAACAACATTCCACACAAAGATATAGAAGAATATATTGCATCATTACAATATGGATTTAACCTTACACATAATGTTTAATTGCGATGCATTTAGCAATAACTTGGTTCCGTTATTAAAATCATATTTTTGTCTCAATATTTATGTCAATATTTATGTCAATATTTATGTCACACAGTGCGTGACATATAAGTTACTAGTATACCGAGAGTAGTTAAATTAAAACCGTACCAACGAAATCTCATTACCATTATCGGCAAACATGCCTATCTGTTTCGTTTGAGGCAAGTATGTCGACCCCATTTTGAGTTGATAATTCGTTTTATCCAGGCCAAATCTATCACAACAATTTTTTAATATAGTTTCGATCATTTGGTGCGATTTGCACTTAACAGCAACCTCCCCACCATCATTGTTCTTAACCCACACAAGAAGAGTTTTATTATAATTGTCTTTCACTCTTTTGAAGAATTTTTCACGTACTTCTTGATCTGTGTACTCTATTTTTCGACTGGGTAATTCGATTCTCCCTCGTAACTCTTCGCTATTATTACTAACATAAAGAAGGTAAGCTATCATGAATGTGTCCCATCGTAAAATTACGTGATGTTAATATTATTTTCCGCTTTTATTCGTATGTAGTATACACGAATCGTGCGTGTTATTCCGATCTCTTTACTCAAAATAATCGAATTGATGTAATTTTAAACATTGTGTTTTTCCTCCTGCACCGACAACTAAAGTTGGTTGTACATTAAAAAACTTTTCAAAAAAAGATCGGTATATTTGCGTATGCCCCGCTCCCGTGTATATTATAGCATTTTTAATAACATCCGAATTTTGGCACTTTTCAACAGTTCGGCCCATCTTATTTTCATCGAACTTGATAAATAATCTTGTTAAAAAATACAGATCCATCGGTGGTAACATCAAACCGATAAACATATCTTGTTGTAAGTAGATGCTCAATAAAGTATATAGAAATCTTTGTTTATTATCCGAGATCGCTGGGTCCATTTTTCTTAATTCTTTTTCGGCAGATGCAAAGTATTTCATTTCTATAACTTCAGCACGTTGTACATCAAACTTTTGACCATAAAGTTCAAACAATAATTCTAAGTGTGCATGATATGTTGTTTTGGCGTAGCCGCTTTTATCGATCGTCAGCAGATAAGATAGTATTCTAACTTTGTGAGCTTCATAATTTGCGCGGATCGATTGATACTTTTTGTAGTTTATGTCATGTTTATTAGTCGAAACGATATTATATAGTTCTGTACCGGGAAGGAGCAAACCAGTTCCGTTTTGTTCGAGCAAACCACCCCTTTTCCTCACGTCGATATTGTGATGACGCAAATTATCAATTGTTCCTCCAAGATTCGCCAATTTACATACAATGGCCGACATTGAATCGGGGAACTCGGAAATTTTCTTTCTCCCTCCGCAATTAACAATCGTATCGATTGTCGATCCGTAAGGCGTTTCGGTAAATAAATCGATGCATTCGTTAGTACTTTTGCACAATTGAACGATCCAATCTTGTACTTCGTATGCTCCCTCTTTTTTGAGAATGAGATCATTGCACACTCCTTTTATATTGTGATGTTCACCTAAAAATAAAACTCTCTTACCTAAAACAGTTCCGTTTTGCTTGAGCAAAACGTCACGAATGTTTCCGGTGCAAGCACCGGAAACATTATTAAAAAACACAAATATGTTGGGACCTGATAAGTAGTTGAGAGATACGCTATTTATTGATACTTTTGTGTGATTTTTAATGTAGCGCGTAATACCTTTGTGAGTTTCTTCCAATACGTCCAATACATCATCTTCGCTAACGTCGTATTTATTTGCAGTTTGCTTAACACATTCATAAACATCCTTATATGAATACTCGTTAAACATAAGTAATTTTTTTTACTTGCGCGTGATTTTTAATAGGAGATACCTATTAAAATTACTTATGTTTTTATTAACGAATGTCCGTTTCGAAAATAGAATGGGTAGCATTATCAATAATCACATGTATTGTAGTGACATATATAACTGTTCAAACAACCGCCCCGTCATTACAAACTTACATCAACAAGCATAAATCCTCACTAAATTTAACTGAATTGAAAGATCTCAATAATTTTAGTGTAAATAACGGTGATCTTATATTTTTTTGTGGGGATACGAGAGGTGAGCGATCGTGCCGATGGTTCACCGGTTCAATCTACAGTCATGTCGGTATGTTGTTCAATGAAGAGCATCCTCAAACAGGTGAGAATGTTATATATGTGTGGGAGGCCGATGTGGGTCATTCATCCAAACGGGGACCGAGAGTTATCGAATTGATAAATAAACTTAAAAGGTATCACGGATTCCCCTATTTTATGATAAAAAAATTGGTGAAGGGTAAAGTACTACTCGAATCGATTTTGCGGGTCGTTGATGAGTATAAGAATTATGAATTTGATGATTCGATGATATCTTGGTGGTTGAGTGGTTATGAGTACCTTCATTCTTTTGTCAAGAAGGATAATGAAGTGTTTTGTTCGGAATTGATCGCCATGACAATGCAATCTTTGCATATAAAAATGATGAATACAACAAAATTACCGTCATGGTATTCGCCCGGTACTTTTGCGCTGGATCATGTCGTAGGATTATCACAGTTGTACTCTTATGGTCAACGATCATTTTTTGATTTTTCGAGTATAAAATAAATAGTTCCGTTTGCTTGAGCAAACATCACGATTGTTTTCAGTGCTCGCACTGAAAACAATCGTATGATATTTTCGATATACATCGTATATCGAACGAGTTTGAATCAATTCAGAAAGGAACTGTTTCTGACGAAAACATGAAAACATTTATGAGTCGGAACTGGACTCATCAACGTATTCCGTCGCTTTGTAAATTAGAACTTTACCCGATGTACCTTTCGCGCGTTTTAAATTTTTCTTATCGAATTTATCAACCATTTTCTCTGCATTTTGTTGCCATATTGACGTTTGAAACGCTCTCATGACTTCATCGATGGCAACTTCAACAACTTCCATATTTGCAGCGTTAAAATCGATACGAACTGTTCCATCCTCCCTCCAAATCATCCATTCTTCTTTGACAATCTTACATGCTTGTATCTTTTTCTTATTTTGTGAAGTGGTATACCTCAAACTTTCGATAGCACCAGCGACATCATACGTAATTTCCACAGACGGGCGATTACAAGATTCGGGAATGATAATAATCACTTTGTATTGATACATTATAATGTAAATGATTTCTCGATACAAAATATCGAGAAAATATAACTAATTTTCACTTTTTTAGGTTGCGTAATTTTTAGCTTCATATTGATTTGCAAGATACTTTTCACGGTACCACCTCGGACACGTTAATCCGCATTGTTCGTAAGCATATCTAATGTTATCAACATTTATAAAAATAGATTCTAAACTTCTAGTCCACGCTTCAAAATCACGATCGGATAGATCTCTTTTCATATCGATAACAATTCTACGTTGATCTTCACCATCTTGCAGAGAATACTTATCAAAACTTTTACTCTTTACACACGGAGAGCATTGTAAACTTACAAATTCGCTTTCCAAACGTTTAATCTCCGCATCAATCAATTTCAATCTTAGAACTTTTTGTTTTTCGAGTAATCGATCGAAAATATCATCTCCATCCTCGTCCATCTAATGTTGCAATATTAAGTTGTGGTTATATACAGTGGAATATTTCTAGCAGATTTCATTTTTTATTTTCGTCTGAATTTGTTCAGGCTTAATTTTAATGTATTTCCACATGCAAACATGTGGAAACTAGTCAACAAATTTTAAACTCAATCTGTAAAATCTTTGAGTGAGGGTTCGGATATAATTATAATCTTCGGTGGTCATTGTGCCACGTGGATTTAATTGGTGATAAGTTTGATAAACGATACTGGCTAATTTTTCTGTTACCATATCGCTTGCAGTTTTGATAATATCGGGATCGTTTTGAATACAAACTTGAATAGCTTCACTCATAATAAATTCTACGTAAATCCTTGTTGTTAGAACTTTTGTGTAATCACAAAAGTTCGATATAACCAATTTCATTTTTATAGCGCGTGGACTTTATACAGTAAACTTGATAAATATATGTAGGAATTTACTTACACGGAGGTTCTTTTTTGCTGCTACTTATTTCAAAGGTATACTTTAGAGCATCTTGACTAACAATTATACTGTTGGGTGTAAACTCAGACACAAATAAACCTTCGAGATCGCGACATCGACTGAGAGCGACATATGCTTGACCGGGACAAAAAATACTAGGACCTAAATCGACAACCGTATAATCGAGAGTGCAACCTTGTGACTTATGAATTGTACATGCCCATGCGAGTACAAAAGGTATTTGAACCCTCGTTGCTTTCGCATATTTATCCTCGTAATCCCATTCTTGTAGATCGATACGAAGTTTGATACCTGACAAAAATTTAACTTCCAACGCCTCACCTTCAATAATCTCCGAGACGACCCCTCGACTCCCATTAACCAATCCCATATCAATATCCAGATTTTTTTTCAACATGACTTGTGCTCCCACTTTGACAACGATACTTTTGGGAATTGTATCATCCAACATTTTGATGTACTCTTCTTGAATAACATTCCGTAACTTTTTCTTAATCGTGAAACTATCCCTCGCAATAAACTCAATCCCATCACCCGGAAGTTTATCCAATTCCCGTAAATTAAAAGCGTCGACATCGACATTTTTCGAGTAAAACATGGTCGGTTTAATAATCTCGCCGGCATTATCTTTTGAGAGCGATGTTAGGATATCTTGCATTTTTTTGTTAGCCCGAACCCTTCCCCGTATCGTTTTGTAATCCTCCTCGGTTTGTGCACCGACACGGATACGCTGCAAAAGTTCGAAAAATTTGGTATCGGTGTATCGGTAGGGTACTTCGAAAATAAAGGGTTGCAAGTTTAACTCACTCCATACATCCGTTTGAAAACTCCATATGTCCTTCACTGGATTCAATTGGAGAGTATCTCCAGATAAAATAAGCTGAATACCTCCGAAAGGTCTATCGTTTTTCCGAATTGTTTTTGCGATCGTGTCGAGTTTTGTGAGAAGTTGGCCACCCAACATGGAGACCTCATCGATAATAAGAACTTGGCATTTTCCCCAATTTTTCATGGCTATCGATTTACTTTTGACACGTGCAATAAGTTCATCAACATCACCTTGAGCAGTCCCCACACCGGCGAATCGATGAAGAGTTGTCACGTTTATATCACACACACTTTTATCACCTGCTAAATTGAGGGCGGCAACACCCGTCAATGCGGTCATATAAACTTTGATACCGTCCGATCGTAATTTTTTAGCAACGTACCGAAGGGTGTACGATTTGCCGCAACCACCACTTCCGTGAATAAGTATATTTTTTCCGGATTGCGCGCATTCCAATATTTTTTCGAGAGTCTCATCAAAGTGGTAAGGATTTTCGGGCAACATTTTGTAGAAACTGTAGAAATATAAATCTATGTTTATTCAATTTTTTGAAGTTAGAGTTGGAACTCCGAACTTTGAATTGGAAAAAGTTAGAGAAATAAAATTGGGAGTTGGAAAATGGAAAGTTGGAAGTTTGAACTTTGGATTAAGAAATGAAAAGTTGGGGTCGGAGTTCTGCCGGATTGGAAAATAAAAGTTGGGAACTTCGAGTCCGAAATAAAAGTTGTGAACCTCACTATTTTTGATTGGTCTACTAACTCGTTTTATATTAGACGGATGCTACACATTTATCTGATTTTCCGATAAAATATCCTAAAATTAAAAATATTGAGTTAGTAGACCAATGGATGCAATACATTTACCCAGTTTTTCGTCAAAATTACCCAAAAATATGATTGGTTTAGTTAGTAGACCAATCAACATTCAAAATACGTATATTTTATCGTAAATATGGATAAAACATTGAGATTGTATAAATTATGAGGTTTGGATTAGGGAGTGTGTGTGTGTGTGTCTTTTGATTTTAGGATTTGGTTCCCAATATAAATATAATTTTTAGCTGGTCTACTAACTCAACGGACACGTTTTTGGTTAATTTTATCAAGGAACTGGGTAAATGTATAGCATCCATCGGTTTAAATTTCGGTTAATTTCGTTAAATTTATTTAAATTGTGAAGAAAAGGTCAACTAACATCATGGGTTGGTCCGTTGGTTAGTAGACCAATCCATAAATTTTTAGTCAAAATTATACGATAAAGTTATGCTCAAAACTTCACGTAAGTGTGGTTTGTTTATTATATTACTTATCTTCAGTGTTTCACTGAAGATCACAATCAAACTTGACATTGTATGTTAACGCAAAACTTTCACACGAGTGTGAAAGTTTTGCTTCGATATTATGTTAAGTTTCAACAAACAAATTCAACTCTTTGGGATTTTCACCCCTTAAAAATCTCTCTAGTGAATTACATAAATCTTGCTTATTCATACCGAATAATACGTATAATTTTTGTAATTGTTCCGTTGACATTTCATCCACTTCGCCCGAATAGGGACTTTCATTGAAATTTTTAGTTTCACGTAAAGCTTCGATAAGCCTTTTCTTACTTAACTTTTCCGTTTTGCCAACCTCATCTTCAAAAGGTAAATGTCCAAGGTGATGAAAGACATCGTACAAGTATGTTATTTTGCAACCACCCTCGATACATACGCGACCAGCCCTCGCCTTTCCCTTACGATCATCGTGTATTTTAAATTTTTGTGAGTTGCTATCGGACGATCCGTAAATTTTGTAGGGATTTTCACCGATCGGTTCGGGAGCCTTCTTCCCCGTTTTTTCTTTAATTTGAGCAAGGTAATCCTCTTCGACTAATGGAGAAACATACGACCACTTTCTCGTTTTTTGATTAAATACACGTAATCTTCCGTTACGATCGAGTGTTCGAGATGCAACATTATATCCTATACCGGAATACTCAGAATTATACATATTGTGAACGATTTCTCCATTCGATAATTCATAAATCTCCTTTGAAAGGTTATCTATCACGAAGTTAGTAACACTATTTTTTTCCCCTTCTTGAATGGAAGCCTCGAGTAGCACAATTTTTGTACGATGCGATAATCGATTGAATGTTAATGCCGTTGGATTTTTCACAAACTCGCAAACGTATTTCTTATCCTCAGACAATTGGAATCCCTCAACAACATCTTCTAATGTTGAAAATTCATTAACTAACGGATAAACGGTATAGACTGATGATAAATAATCCGGTTTTTCGGTAATGTAATCGTCCAGATAATAAATATTGTTCATTTCGTTGAGATACGATGTTTTACCGTAGCGATTTTTAATGGGAATGCGTTTATTGATAATCTCGCTTAAAGCTCGAATCAATATAAATTTGACGGGAGGATTGTACGGTATTAACTGCCCAATAAGTTCGTACCGCAAAGCGAAATAATTACCAAATAGTTCAACGATGTTGCTCACATAATCCTTAATATCTTTTGAAGAATACAATAAATTATAATTTGAATCGTTTATATTCCTAACAGAATATTCCCATACGTTTCCTTTGTTGTATAAGAACTTTTCACCTGTTGTAATATCAACATCCTTTTTATCGTATCCGTCGCATAAATAATTGCACTCGACGTAATCGCATTCGCGTGAATTATTTTTATCGGATGTCAGCACATTTCTTTTGTATGCAAGCGAACAATCCCATGCAGCCTTTTTCATTAATCGATATATTTGTGAGTTCATAAACTCTTTACTTTCGGCAACACTGTAAATGTAAGTATCGATCGTTTCAGATTTTGAAAAGGTTCCTTCATCGGGGTAACTTACTCCTTCTCGCAACGTTACAGAGTTTTTAGTTTTTGAGTCCACGCTTTCGACAACAACATGGCGGTAAATTTTAATATATCTCTCCTCTTCGGGTAATTGATTGTGTGAACCGGTTCGAAAAGAACGACCAAACGATTGATCGATAAATGCGAGATTCCAATGTCCATGTATACCGTGTGCTTGTCTTATGGCTTTGAGCGTGTGACCTTGTGAGATTGTTTCACTACCGATAATGATGCGTATGTGTGTACCGTACCGATTGTCAAAATTATTAAAGTATTTGATCGCCTCACGTATTTGTGCTTGTTCGTTGATAGTACCTTGTTCGCTCGTTACCGTTATAAAATTACCGGGTCTTTCAACCGTGTTTTCTTTCGCAACAATCCCTTTAAAATTCTCTTTAATCCAACGAAATCCCCATAGTTCTAATATTAACGCGGTTGAGATAACACCACCTGTA
>Ga0310811_10006029_pt1 | contig 15440 bp, 12 predicted proteins | sample YCmetagenome_FD_207642 | JGI IMG/M metagenome (GOLD analysis project Ga0310811, IMG submission 207642) | Soil microbial communities from experimental microcosm in Duke University, North Carolina, United States - YC | ecosystem: Engineered > Artificial ecosystem > Soil microcosm > Unclassified ...
GGGGCACAGTGCTTGAAAGGCACAGTGGCGCGGCGACGGGACCAGCCAAGACCGGGGCGAGTTGGGCGCGCGTGCGCCGCCCCGCATTGGGGCAATGGGGCTGAAGTCGACGGAGGAGAAGAGCGTAGTGGCTGACCGGCTTGTCGTTCGCGGCGCACGCGAGCACAACCTCAAGGATGTCTCGCTTGACCTCCCGCGCGACGCCATGATCGTTTTCACTGGCCTGTCCGGTTCCGGCAAGTCGAGCCTGGCGTTCGACACGATCTTCGCCGAGGGCCAGCGCCGGTACGTCGAGTCCCTGAGCGCGTACGCCAGGCAGTTCCTCGGCCAGATGGACAAGCCCGACGTCGACTTCATCGACGGCCTGTCCCCGGCGGTGTCCATCGACCAGAAGTCCGCGAGCCGCAACCCGCGGTCCACCGTCGGCACGGTCACTGAGGTGTACGACTACCTCCGCCTCTTGTACGCCCGCGTCGGCAAGCCGCACTGCCCGGTCTGCGGCCGCCCGATCGCGCGGCAGACCCCGCAGCAGATCGTGGACCGCGTCCTCGAACTGGACGAGGGCACGCGGTTCCAGGTGCTCGCCCCGGTCGTCAGGAGCCGCAAGGGCGAGTACACCGAGCTGCTCAAGGAACTCCAGACCAAGGGCTACTCCCGCGCCCGCGTGGACGGCACGGTCATCCGCCTGGACGAGGTAGCGGGCGACGCGACCGCCCTTCCCGTCCTGAAGAAGTACGAGAAGCACGACATCGAGGTCATCATCGACCGCCTGGCCGTGAAGGACACCGCCAGGCGACGGCTGACCGACTCCGTCGAGACCGCCCTGGCGCTGGCGGGCGGCGTCGTCATCCTCGACTTCGTCGACCTCCCGGAGACCGACCCGCACCGCGAGCGGATGTACTCCGAGCACCTGGCCTGCCTCTATGACGACCTGTCGTTCGACGAGCTTGAGCCGCGCAGCTTCTCGTTCAACTCCCCGTGGGGCGCCTGCCCGGAATGCACCGGGCTTGGCACGCGGATGGAGGTCGACCCCGAGCTGATCGTCCCCGACCCGTCCAAGTCACTGGACGAGGGCGCGATCGCCCCGTGGGCCGGCGGGCACGTGAGCGACTACTTCGACCGGCTCATCGAGGCCCTCGCCGAGACCGTCGGCTTCCGCACCGACACCCCGTGGGAGCGGCTGCCGAAGAAGGCGCAGAACGCCCTGCTCCACGGCCTCGACCAGCAGGTCCACGTCCGCTACAAGAACCGTTACGGGCGCGAGCGGTCCTACTACACGAACTTCGAGGGCGCGATCACGTACGTGGAGCGCCGCCACGCCGAGGCCGACTCCGACTCGAGCAGGGAGAAGTTCGCGGGCTTCATGCGCGAGGTCCCCTGCCCGGCCTGTAAGGGCGCTCGCCTCAAGCCGGTCTCCCTCGCGGTCACGATCGACGACAAGTCGATCGCCGCGTACTGCGCCCAGCCGATCGGCGAGCTCGCGAAGAACCTGCTCAACCTAGAGCTGTCCGAGCGCGACATGGCGATCGCCCGGCTCATACTCAAGGAGGTCAACGCCCGCCTCGGCTTCCTCCTCGACGTGGGCCTCGACTACCTGACCCTGGACCGCGCCTCCGCGACCCTGGCCGGCGGCGAAGCGCAGCGGATCAGGCTCGCCACCCAGATCGGCTCCGGCCTGGTCGGCGTGCTCTACGTGCTCGACGAGCCGAGCATCGGATTGCACCAGCGCGACAACCAGAAGCTGCTGGACACCCTGCTCCGGCTGCGGGACCTCGGCAACACGCTGATCGTGGTCGAGCACGACGAGGACACGATCCGCTCCGCCGACTGGGTCGTCGACATCGGTCCCGGCGCGGGCGAGCACGGCGGCCACGTCGTCGTGAGCGGCACGGTCGACGAGCTGGTCAAGAGCGAAACGTCCATGACCGGCGCGTACCTGTCGGGCCGCAGGGCCATCGAGGTGCCGCACAAGCGCCGCGTCCCGACGAAGAGCCGCGAGCTGACCGTCAAGGGCGCGCAGGAGAACAACCTCAAGAACGTCGACGTCAGCTTCCCGCTCGGCTTGTTCATCGCGGTCACCGGCGTCAGCGGCTCGGGTAAGTCCACTCTGGTCAACGACATCCTGTACCGGGCGCTCGCGAAGGAACTGCACGGCGCGCGCACCGTCCCTGGCAAGCACGTGCGGGTGACCGGCATGCAGCACCTAGACAAGGTCGTGCACGTCGACCAGGGCCCGATCGGCCGCACCCCGCGTTCGAACCCGGCGACCTACACCGGCGTGTTCGACCACATCAGGAAGCTGTTCGCCGCGACCACGGAGGCGAAGGTCCGGGGCTACCAGCCAGGCCGCTTCTCCTTCAACGTCAAGGGCGGCCGCTGCGAGGCGTGCTCAGGCGACGGCACGATCAAGATCGAGATGCAGTTCCTCCCGGACGTCTACGTGCCGTGCGAGGTGTGCCACGGGGCCCGCTACAACACCGACACGCTCCAGGTGCACTACAAGGGCAAGTCGATCGCCGAGGTCCTCGACATGCCGATCGAGGAGGCCGCGACGTTCTTCGAGGCGGTCCCCGCGATCCACCGGCACCTCAAGACGCTCAACGAGGTGGGGCTCGGCTACGTCCGCCTTGGCCAGCCGGCCACGACGCTGTCCGGCGGCGAGGCACAGCGGGTGAAGCTCGCCTCGGAACTGCAGCGCCGCTCGACTGGCCGCACGATCTACGTGCTGGACGAGCCGACGACGGGCCTGCACTTCGAGGACATCCGCAAGCTCCTCGGCGTCCTGACGAGGCTGGTCGAGACCGGCAACACGGTCCTGGTCATCGAGCACAACCTCGACGTCATCAAGACGGCCGACTGGCTGATCGACATGGGCCCCGAGGGCGGCACCGGCGGCGGCACGGTCATCGCCACCGGCTCACCGGAGGACGTAGCGGAGAACGAGAAGAGCTACACGGGCCAGTTCCTGAAGCCCCTCCTGGCCAAGTAAAAGCATCATCCAGAACGGCCGCGTGTTTCACGTTCCCGGCCCATGACTGTGGAGCGGGGGCGGAGGGCACCGCTCGCGCGCCGTCTGTCTGCCCCAGAAAAACCGCTCCGGGGCGGACAGAACGCGCGCGTTCGATGCCCCGCCGCCCCCGCTCCCTTTTGACGGTCGTCAAAACCCAGCCCCTCAGCAATCTCCGGAAGGGCTAACGCGACACGGGTTGGGCTGCAATCTGCCAGCGCGCCCCGCCGCACGCCGCCGCCGTACGGCCAGACGACGTCCCCGACCAAGTCTTACCCCTGCTCTCACCTGTGCCACTGACGTCCAGCCACCAGAAACCTCGCAGGCTCCGTGACCAGAGCCTCAACCCACGGCCACCCAGCGCCTGCCTCAGCCCGCCTTCCCCGGTTTTCCTCCTACGGTCACCACCAGCCAGGGGCGCGTCCGCCTCCGTGGCCACCCGCAGCAAACACGAGCGGATGCGACAAACCAGCACCCGCACCACTCCGCAAACGCTCGGGACCGCCCAGACGCAGCCGACCCTCTTAACTGCGGCTACCCGGTCCCAAGCCCGCAAAGCAAGCCCGGACCCTAGATCCAAGAGCCCGCCGCCCCCCGGAAGCACGCAACCGCCCTCCCAGGAGCGAACCGCCGCGCCCCCGCGCCCTGTGCCCTCGCGCCCCAGCGTTTACCTATGGTCTCGGTGAGGCTGGCGGGCTCCCCGTGGCGCCGGGTAGGGGCTGCGAGCGCTCAGGCCGTGGCATGATCACGAAGACTTTTGGAGTCGTGAAGACTTTTAGGTGCTATGGCACCTAAAAGTCTTCGTGATCATGGCCCGGGCTGCTGCGGTAGACGGATGTTCCGGACGAAACGGGCGGCGCTGGAGGGCGCACGGCAGGCCGTCCCGCCTTAACCGAACGACATTGACGGATGACTCGCGTTCCGCTGCCCGAATGCGGCGGCAATTTCGGGCAGGAAGCCGGCCGCCGCTTGCCGATTGGGGCGACCAGGGCCGCTTGACTCCACCGCATTGGCCGGTGACGGTCTGTGACAGGCTTCGTGGCGCTGGCCGTCGGCTCCGGTCGCGATGTCCGGGCTGCCGCGGCTAGGCGACCGAAGGCCACAGGCTTGCCGCGTCCAGGCGGGTTGCCGGGTCGTATAGGAGCGGCGCGTAACCCGTGTACGTCTCGGCTAGCATCGTTGCCGCTGTTCGCGAGCTCACCAGGTGGCGGAGCTGGGCCAGCTGGAGCGCGGACTCGAACTGGTCCTGGCCGGGGGCGATGTGCAGCATCGAGGTCATCCACCAGGACAGGTGGGTGGACCGCCAGACTCGCTCCAGGCAGTAGTCGGAGTACGCGTCGGCTAGTTCGGGGTCGTCGTCGCGGACCAGCCGGATGAGCGCGGTCGCGAGTGCCGCCACGTCCGCGACCGCCAGGTTGAGGCCTTTCGCTCCGGTTGGCGGGACGATGTGGGCCGCGTCGCCGGCCAGGAACAGGTTCCCGTAGCGCATCGGGGCGGCGACGAAGGAGCGCATAGGCGTGATCGACTTCTGCAGCACCGGGCCGCTGGTCAGTGACCAGCCGGGCAGTGCGAACCGGGTGGCGAGCTCCGCCCAGATCCGGTCGTCCGGCCAGCGGGCGATGTCCTCGTCGGCCGGCACCTGGAGGTAGAGCCGGCCGATCTCCGGGGTGCGCATGCTGTGCAGCGCGAAGCCGCGGTCGTGCCGGCAGTAGATGACCTCGTCGGTCGACGGCGGAGCGGCGGCCAGGATGCCGAGCCACGCGTACGGGTAGGAGCGCTCCGCGAGCATCGTGAGCCCGCCCGCCGGGATCGACTCGCGGGTGATGCCGTGGAAACCGTCGCAGCCGGCGATGACGTCGCAGGTCACGACGTGCCGCTCGCCGCTTGCGTCCGTGTAGGACAGGACGGGGCGGTCGGAGTCGAGCCCGCTCACCGCCGTGTCGGTGACCTCGAACTCAAGGGCCGCGCCCGCCGCCGTGCGGGCGGCGATCAGGTCCTTGACGATCTCGGTCTGCGCGTAGATCGTGATCCAGCGCCCGCCGGTCAGCTCGCGGAAGTTCAGGTGGTGCCGTTCCCCGTCGAACTGCACGTAGATGCCGTCGTGCTCGAGCCCTTCGACATCCAGCCGGTCCCCGAGCCCGACCGAACGGAGCAGCTCGACCGTGGTCGATTCCAGCATCCCGGCGCGCTGCCGCGCCTCGCAGTAGGCCCGGCTGCGGTTCTCGACGCACACCGAGTCGACTCCGCCGAGGGCGAGCAGGTGCGAAAGGAGCAGGCCCGCCGGCCCCGCCCCAACGATCCCGACCTGCGTACGCTCCTGCACGGTCATGGCCGCACTTCCTTCCTGTACCGACGCGTCGCTGTACGAACGCATCGTCGCGTGAAGTAGTCGGCCCGTTCTTCATGGTAATCGTACGAAAAGTAATTGCTAGATAACTAAGCGTAAATAATGTTGCACTGCAAGATGCAGCCGACGGGACGGAACTGGAATCCCGTCCCGTCGGCTGCTGACCCGGCGCTGAGCAGGGTCAGCTGGGGAACGCCGCGACGGTGGCCGGCACTACCGCCGCCAGCACCTCGAGGGGGCCTGGCTGGCTGGCCGTAGCGAACCAGAGCCGGAACCAGCTAGGCGAGAAGCACGGCCGCACCTGCGCGAGCCACACCGGGGCCCAGACGGGCCCCGGCGCCAGCCGCCCGAGGCTCGCCTCGCCAGCCCGCGTGCTGAACAGCAGCAGCCGGGTACCGTCGGAGAACTCCACCACGCGCTCGGTGTCCCGCCCGCCCCGTGTCACCGCGGACAACGGCACCCGGTTGGCCGCCAGCCGGCTGAGCTGCGCGGAGGCTTGTGCCTCGCGCTCCGCCATCGCGGCGCGGGCGGCGCGCCGGAAGCGGCGGCGCAGGTCGCGCCGGTCCCGCCGGAGCGGGATCGCGTCCCTGAACCCGACGCGCTCAACCGGGCCGTGGCCGCCCAGCCACGCCGGCCTCCTGGCGCGCAGCACGCTCATCATTCCCCCTCGCCCTTCTCCGGCGATGCCTTCCCCAGGGGTGCCGCCTCATGCGACTGGCCCGGGACCAGCGCGTGCCCGTTGGCGCCGCTGTGCCCGTTGCCGTGCCCGTTGCCCTCGGGCACCGCGGATTCCGCGAAGGCGGCATGGGCGAGCACCCGGACCCGGCCGGCGGCGCTGGCGGCCCGCGGGGCCGGGATGCCGCTGTCGTCGGCCGCGGGCAGCGCGGCCACCGGCTGCCTGGCGGCGAGGACGGCCGCCGCTTCCGCCGACACCGGCGCGTGTACTTCGACGAACCCGCCGTCCGGGGTCTGGCGGATGATGCCGGTCTCGAAGCCGTGCGCCAGTTCCGCGGAGTCCTTGCGCTGCAGCCCCAGGCACACCCGGCGGGTCACGTAGAAGGCGACCGCGGGCCCGACGAAGATCAGCACCCGGGCGATCCAGGTGATGGTGTACAGCGGCACGTGCAGCTTGTCGGCGAGCACGTCGTTGGCGCCCTCGGCCCACAGCACCCCGTAGAAGACGATCGCCGCCATCCCGGTGGCGGACCTGACCGGGACGTTGCGCGGCCGGTCGTTGATGTGGTGCACGCGGCGGTCCCCGATCGCCCACGCCTCGAACCACGGCCAGAACCCCAGGCCGATGAAGATGATGCCCACCGGCAGCACGGCGGGGATCAGCACCGACATCGAGAGGGTGTGCCCGAGGAAGTTGATCTCCCAGGCGGGCATCATGCGCAGCGCCCCTTCGAGGAAGCCCATGTACCAGTCGGGCTGTGAGGCGGACGAGATCGCCAGCGGCGAGTAAGGCCCGTACAGCCAGATCGGGTTGATCTGCGCGAACGTGCCCAGCAGGGCGAGCACGCCGAAGATGAAGAAGAACCAGGCGGTTCCCTTGAGGATGAAGAACGGGTAGAAGGACTGCCCGACGACGTTGCGCTCGGTGTGCCCCAGGGCGGGCATCTGCGTGTGCTTCTGCTGCCACATGATGAACAGGTGCGCGACGACCAGCGCCAGGATGATGCCGGGGATCAGGAACACGTGGAGGATGTACAGCCGGGGCACGATCTGGTCGCCCGGGTACTGGCCGCCGAACAGGAAGAACGACGCGTACGTGCCGATGATCGGGATGCCCTGCAGCACGCCCTGGAGGATCCGCAGGCCCGCGCCGCTCAGCTGGTCATCGGGCAGCGAGTAGCCGAACAAGCCCTCAAGCAGGGCGAGCCCGAATACGGCGATGCCGATCAGCCAGTTGAGGTCGCGCGGCTTGCGGTAGGAGCCGTGGAAGAAGATGCGCAGCGTGTGCGCCACGATCGCGATCACGAACAGGTCGGCCGCCCAGTGGTGGATCTGCCGGATCAGCAGCCCGCCTCGCACGTCGAAGGAGATGTGGACGGTCGACTGGTACGCCTGGCTCATCGTGACGCCGTCGAGCTTCACGTAGGACCCGTGGTACACGACGGGGGCCTGGGACGGCTGGAAGAACAGCGCCAGGTACGTCCCGGTCAACAGCAAGATCACGAACGACCACAGCGCGACTTCGCCCAGCATGTACGACCAGTGGTCAGGAAAGACCTTGCGCATCGCGGTACGAAAGGCGCGGGCGCCGTGGAACCGGTCGTCAAGCCAACCCCCAAGGTCGCTCACCACGCCAGGCACCTCAGCCGGAGATGACACCACGGGCTCCTTCACGTCGGGCGTCTACTGCTACACCCCTTATGACGGGTCTGGGCCGGCGGATGTGACACTTATGACGAATTAAGCCCAGCCGATGTGACACACCGGCGGGTGGTGCCGCAGACCGGCACCACCCCCGACCGCTCAGCGGTCAGAAGAGCCGGTACGACCCGACGGGCGTCAGCTCCGCCACCTCGGGCGGCCCGGCGATCCAGTCCTTGAGGTTGTCCTGGAAGTCCCGGAAGGCCGGCACGGTAAGCAAGGGATTGTGATCGTCATCGTCGAGCGCTAGCAGGATGACGAAGGTCTCGCCGTCCGCGAGCTTGGACGAGGCGTAACGGACGCCTTGCGGTTGCGCGGCGTCGATCGCCGCGAACATTTCTTTCGCGAGTGCCTCCAGTTCAGCGGTCTTGCCGGGCTTGATCTTGGCCCGCACCATGCGCACAGTCATCTGCGAACTCCTTTTGTCTAGGCTCCTTTTGTCACCTCCGCCGTGTGCGGGGGGTCATCTCCCTGACACCAGAAAACGCACGGAGGTAACAGACGGGATGACAGGCTGATGGATGACACCGAATGGCTCGCCAGTCGCTTCGAGCAGCACCGGCCCCGGTTGCGCGCGGTCGCCTACCAAATGCTGGGCTCCCTGGCCGAAGCCGACGACGCTGTTCAGGACACCTGGCTCAGGCTCAGCAGGGCGGGTGCCGACGACGTGGACAACCTCGGTGGCTGGCTCACCACGATCGTGGCCCGCGTCAGCCTGAACATGCTGCGCTCGCGCAAGCGTCGCCGCGAGGAACCCCTTGAGGTCTACGTCCCCGACCCCGTGATCGGCCAGGACGGGACGGCTCAGCCAGAGCAAGAAGCACTGCTCGCCGACTCCGTCGGCTTGGCCCTCCTCGTCGTCTTGGACACCCTGACACCTGATGAGCGGCTCGCGTTCGTCCTGCATGACATGTTCGACCTGCCGTTCAACGACATCGGCGCCCTACTTGGCCGCAGCACCCCGGCGGCCAAGCAACTGGCCAGCAGGGCCCGCCGGCGGGTGCGTGGCGCCGAGGTACCAGCCGACCCCGACCACACCGTGCAGCGCCGCGTCGTTGACGCCTTCTTCGCCGCAGCGCGCCAGGGCGATTTCGATGCCCTGGTCATGGTCCTCCACCCCGACGTGGTGCTGCGGATCGACGGGGGCACCGGGTCTCCCGATATCCAGCAACCGATCCGGGGTGCCGCCGCAGTGGCTAGGCAAGCGCTGTTTGGGATCCGGCTACTGTTCGACGGGCCGGCCACCGTCTTGCACCCTGTCCTGGTCAACGGGTCGGCCGGAGTCATCGCCACCAGCGACGGGCAGCCCTTGGCGGTGATGAGCTTCACCGTCGCGGAAGGCAGGATCATCGAGATTGACTCCATCTCCGATCCCCGCCGCTTGCCCAAAATCGCAGCGGCCGCTGGTCTCACGGGTTAAGGATGCCCACGTCGCGTGCGCGGCCGCGCGGCCGGGTACGGTGCGGGACGTGGACATGGACGTGGAAGAGATCATCACTGGCGCCGGCCCTGCCCGGGTGGTGCTCGAGCAGCCGGAACGGCCGACGTTCCTCGTCGTGCTCACCCACGGGGCTGGCGGCGGGCCGGACACCGTGGACCTGTTCGCCGTCCGGGACGCGGCACAGCAACTGGGCGCGGCGACCGCCCTGGTCACCCAGCCCTACCGGGTCAAAGGGGCCGCCGCGCCGGGATCCGCCGTGAAGCAGGACGCGGCCTGGGCGGAGCTTGTCGGCGTGCTGCGCGAGGAGACAGCGCGGGACGGGGCGGTGCTTCCGCTGATCCAGTGCGGCCGGTCGAACGGGGCGCGGGTCGCCTGCCGTACTGCGGCGCATGTCGGGGCGGCCGGCGTCATCGCGCTCGCGTTCCCGTTGCACCCGCCGGGGAAGCCGGGCAAATCCCGGGAAGCGGAACTGCGCGGGGCCGGGGTTAGCGTGCTTGTCATCAGCGGGGAACGCGATCCGTTCGGTGTCCCCGAACCGGACGAGGCGGCGAGAGTCGTCATCCTCCCCGGGGAAGCCCACGCCCTCTCAAAGAATCCATCGGCGGTCGGTGCGGCCGTCACCGCCTGGCTGAACGAGGTAACCGGAGTCGTTCCGAGCCGGTCCTAAGCGGCCGGCGCCTGATGGTCGGTGGGCCGGTGCGGGGCGATCGTAGCTCCGTTTGGCAGCAGCTCACCGGTGTCTTCGAAGATCACGACGCCGTTGCAGAGCAGTGACCATCCCTGTTCCGGGTGGGCGGCGATCGTGTGCGCCGCTTCGCGGTCGGGTGCCGACGCGTCCGGACAGGGCGGTAGGTGCGGGCACATGGCAGTGCCTCCTGGCTTTCTCAGCAGTCCCACGGTCTCGCACCATCCGGCCATGTAGTCACACTCAGCGACGAGTTACGGCTACAAACCCCACCAAATGGCCTAGACCACTTAACTTTACTTTGCCCCGCTGCGCCGACTAGCGCAAGCGACTTGCCGGCGCGTTAAGCAGAGATTTCCCTATTGTTGATACGGTCACGCGTGCTGATTGGTTCAGACCGCTCGCAAGTGAACCGTCCGTGTCGGGGCTGCCTAGGAGCATACCGAACCGATCCGGCTGATACTGCCCGACAACTACCCGCAACGGTATGTTAGGCACCCCCCGTAGCGTCCCCGCGCTCCGGGTGGCAGGAGTCTCACGCCCCGGCTAGCAGGGATAACGCCAGGCTCCGGCCGCTTACGACGGTGGTGCCTGGCGCTGGAAAATTCAGCGTTAGCCGGTCAGACGGCCGGAACGCGCGGGACTTCGGGGATGCGGTTGAGCCGGTGGTTCTCGCGAAGGGTGAGCAGCCGCTCGGCCTCGGCGGTGAGCGCGTGGACGGCGGGCTTGGCCTTGGCCTTGCGGTTGAAGATCCGGTCCTCGTAGCCGCGCGGCCCGATCTCGGCGCGCTCCGCGGCGTAGGCGGCCCGCATCGCGGCGGTGAGCGCCGCGTCGAGTTCCTTGGCCAGCCGGTGCACCTCCGTCACCGGGGCGTGCGAGGCCTCGGCCTCGCGCAGGGCCGCGTCCGCGGCGCGTGCGGCCTCAAGGAGCTTGCCCCGCTCCGCTGCTTCGGCCACGTCGGCCGCGTGCAGGTTGAGTGCCTCCTGGCTCGGCTTGTACATCCCGCTTGTTTCTCCGTCCTCAGTATCGGCTCGCACGTAGATTACGCTACGTCCGCCAGCCCGCGCTTACCGGCTCCCCGGATGCGCGTCCGGCGTTGTCGGCTGCGGCTTCCCCCGCTGTTCCGGCCCGGTCAGCGTGGCCAGTCCGCGAACGCCTCGCGGACCCCGGCTACCTCGTCAGGGGTGAGACCGTACTGCGCGAACTGCGCGTCGGTGAGCCGGTCAAGCTCCTGTCCCGCCTCCGCGAAGTCACGGTCCCCAAGACCCGGATCGCGGCGGCGGGCAAGGCGGATCAGTTCGCCTGCGGTGCGCTCGCGCAGCGCCTGGGCCGTGTCGATGTAGTCGCGGACCTCGATCCGGCTGGCGAGCGCGCACACCTTCTGGCCGATCAGGTCCTCAAGGTCGAGCACCGGGCCGAGGTCCATGCGCACGGGCTCGTGCTCGCGGTCGAAGTACGACAGCTGAAGCATCGTCTGGCGGCCGTCGGGAGCGGTCACGATCCACTCGGCGAGCCCCTCGCCCATTCCTTCGAAGATGTCCGCGAGCCCTGCCGTCTCGTCCTGCCGCACCGTTGTGAACCCGGCCTCCCGCAGCGCGGCTTCGACCGCGTCGGCGGCCGCCTCCACTCCGGTCTCCACGTTGGTGAACAGGTCGACGTCTTCCGTTTCCCGCACTACGAACTCGTGCGCCAGCAGGGCGTTGCCGCCGGCCAGCGCGAACCCGTGCTTGGCCGCGGCGCGCAGGGCAATGGCCGCGATGTCGCGGTGCAGGTCGCTGACCGGCACTCAGGCGGCCACGCTGGCTGCGAGGGACGGGTGCAGCTCTTCCCAGGCCTGGCGGACGCCCCGGGGGAGGCGCAGGTCCGGCCAGAGCTCCACGAGGACCGCGGCGTTCAGGTACTCCGTCAGGTCCGTCGCCCGGCTCGCTTCCCTGAGCACGATCTGGTAGGCCCAGCGCCTGATCGCGGGCTCGTCCAGGTTGAAGGTCCTGTTAGGCTGCCAGAACAGCCAGATCGGCAGCTCAACAGCGCCGCTAGCGGGCCCGCGCAGGTCGGCGAGGTCCGCGATAACAAGCGCCCGGCGCCCTGGCCGCGACTGGTACCGGGACACGAACACAGGCGAGTCCGGTGCGGACAAGAGTGCCTGCCCGCTCCCCGTAACCGCCTCGGTCCCGTTCATGTGTTCTATTGTAGCAGCCGGTCGCGGCGATGTGCAGTCGCGCCTTTACCGCGAGTTCCGCTCAGGCCAGGCTCGCGGCCCAGCGGGCGTGCAGGTCGGCGTACTCGCCGCCGCCGCCCATCAGTTCGGCGGGCGAGCCGTCCTCGATGACCTGCCCGGCGCGCAGCACCAGGACCCGGTCGGCGATCGCGACGGTGGACAGCCGGTGGGCGATGATCAGCGCGGTGCGCCCCGCGAGGACCGTGCGCAGCGCCGACTGCACCAGCCGCTCCGACGGGATGTCGAGCAGCGCGGTCGCCTCGTCGAGCACCAGCACCGACGGCGCGGCGATGAACGCGCGGCAGAACGACAGCAGCTGCCGCTGCCCGGCCGACAGGTTCCCGCCGCGCTTGCCGACGCGGGTCGCGTACCCCTCGGGCAGCGCGGCGATGAACGAGTGCGCCCCGATCGCCCGCGCCGCGTCCTCGACCTCAAGATCAGAAGCTGACGGCTGCCCTAGCCGGATGTTCTCCGCGACCGTCCCCTCGAAGAGGAACGACTCCTGGGTGATCAGCACGACCTCGCGCCGCAGGACCGCGTCGGGCAGCGACCGCAGGTCGACGCCGTCCAGCAGCACCTGCCCGGCATTAGGGTCGTAGAACCGCGCGAGCAGCCGGGCGACCGTGGTCTTGCCCGCCCCGGTCTCGCCGACCAGCGCGACGGTCTGCCCCGCGGGAATGTCCAGGTCAAGGCCGGGCAGCACGACAGCGGACCGGTAGCCGAACCGCACGGCGGCGAACTGCACCCGCCGCCCGCTTCCCCCGGACGACAAGGCGGCCGGGAGCGACTCAGGCGCTGCGGGCTCGGCCACCGCCGGCTCTTCCTCAAGGACCCCGGAGATCTTCTCAAGCGCCGACGCCGCGCTCTGGAAGGTGTTGTAAAACTGCGACACGTCCTGCAGCGGGTCGAAGAACCGCTGCAGGTAGAGCACAAACGACGCCAGCACGCCGACCTTGATGTCGCCGTCGAGCACCCGCAGTCCGCCGTAGCACAGCACCACGCCGGTGATGACGTTCCCGATCAGCGCGATTCCCGGCGCGAAGATCGCGTTGATCTGCGCGGACCGCCGCTGCGCCTTGGCGTAGTCGTCGGCGAGCGCGTCGAAGATCTCCTCGTTCCGCTTCTCGCGCCGGAACGCCTGCACCGCGCGCAGCCCGCCGAACGTCTCGACGAAGTGCACGATGACCAGCGCGTTGGCTTCCCTGATCCACCGGTAGGTGACCGCTGAGTTGCGCCGGAACCAGGCCGACAGCCAGATCAGCGGGAGGAACCCGGACAGGACCACGAGGCCAAGGGGCCAGTCGAGCAGCAGCATCCCGGTACCAACCAGGACACAGGAGAGCACGGCGGTGATCAGCCCGTCCAGGCCCTCGTCGAACAGCTCGGAGATCGCCTCGACGTCCGAGGTCTGCCGCGAGATCACCCGGCCCGAGGTGTAGGACTCGTGGAACGCGACCGGCAGCCGGAGCATGTGCTCGAACAGCCGGCGGCGCAGCTCAAGCACCACCGCCTGGCCGAAGCGCCCCGTCATCGTCACGAACGTCCGCGTGGCGAGGGACTGCAGGACCACCGTCACGGCGAAGAGCCCGGCGATCTCAAGCAGCGGCGCCGCGTCCCCGGACTTGACCAGCGGCGGGATGCCGCTGTCGATCGCGATGCCGATCAGCCACGGCCCGGCGAGCGCGGCCAGCGACGCGACGATGATCGCGGCGGCCGTGAGCCCGACGGCCTTCCGGTGCGGCCGCAGCAGGTCGCCGAGCAGCCGCCTGCTCCGTTTTCGCAGCAGCGCCTCAAGCGGCGCGGACACCTCGTCCAGGGTCTCGGCCGCGACACCCCGCCAGGACGCGGCTCCTGAGCCGGTCCGCCGTTGCCGGTCGGCCGCGTCTTGTTCCGCCGCTGCTTGTTCCGACCCTGGGCGCGGGGCCGGGGCGGTCCCCGTATCCGCCGTCACTGGGTTACCTCCTCCATCGTCATCAGGTCCGCGTACGCGGGGACGGTCGCCATCAGCTCCCGGTGGCTGCCGACCGCGGTGATCATCCCGTCGTCGAGCAGCGCCACCCGGTCGGCGAGCGCGACCGTGGACGGCCGGTGCGCGACGACGAGCGCGGTGACCCCGGCCAGGATCTGGTGCAGCGCGGTGGTCACCCGCTCCTCGGTCTGCACGTCGAGCGCGGACAGCGGGTCGTCGAGGATCAGCACCTCGGGTCGCGACAGGATCGCCCGGGCCAGCGCGACGCGCTGGCGCTGCCCGCCGGACAGCGCCATGCCCTGCTCGCCGATCCGCGTGTCGAGCCCCCAGGGCAGGTCGTAGGCGAACCGTGCCTGCGCGGCGGTGAGCGCCGCCTCGATCTCCTCGTCGGTGGCGTCCGCCGCGCCGAACGTCACGTTCTCCCGCACGCTCGCCGAGAACAGCGTCGCCTCCTCGAACGCGCACGCGACCGCCGCGCGCAGCTCAGGCAGCGCGATGTCGCGCACGTCCGTGCCGTCGAGCAGCACCCGCCCCGAGGTCACGTCCGCGAGCCGGGGCACGAGCTGCAGGAGCGTCGTCTTCCCGGTTCCCGTCGCCCCGGTGAGCACGAGCGTCTCCCCGCGCGCCACGTCCAGGCACACGTCACGCAGGACGGCCCGGTCATTGCCGGGATAAGAGAAAGACACATGATCAAACAGAACGGCCGGTTCCTTCGCATGACCAGCCATGCGCCGCCCGCGGGCGGCGTGACCCAGCTCCGTGGCTTCGAGTGAGGGACGGCTGGGACCGAGCGGCCGTTCTGAATGGTCGTCTTCATCTTTTGACTTGCTGGTGATCGCGGGTTCGGTGTCGAAGATCTCCAGCACCCGCTGGGCCGCGGTCGCGGCCTCCTCGCCGGACGCGAGGATGTAGCCGAGCGCCTCGACCGGCCAGACCAGTTGCAGCGCCAGGGTGATGAACGCGACGAGCCCGCCGATGGTCAGCGCGTGATGGCTGACCGCGACGGCGCCGAGTACGACCGCGAGGACGATCACGGCGTTGGGGACCAGGTCGAGCGTGGACCAGAAGCCGCCGAGCAGCCGGGCCATGGCGATCCGCGTCGCGCCGAGTTCCCGGCCCTGGGCGTAGTGCACGGCCGACGCCTCGGGGGCGCGGCCGAGTGCCTTCAGGATGCGGATCCCGGTCGCGGCCTCTTCGACCACCGTGGTGAGGTCTCCGTCCTGGTCCTGGGCGCGCCGGGCGAGCACCTTGTAGCGCCGTTCGAACCGGGTGCAGAAGACCAGGACGGGCAGGAGCATCGTGCCGGTGATCAGGCCGAGCCACCAGTTGAGGCTGATCAGCAGGCCGGTCACCGCGGTGAACACCACGACCGAGATGAACAGGAAGACCAGGCCGAA
>Ga0310811_10006031_pt1 | contig 15439 bp, 14 predicted proteins | sample YCmetagenome_FD_207642 | JGI IMG/M metagenome (GOLD analysis project Ga0310811, IMG submission 207642) | Soil microbial communities from experimental microcosm in Duke University, North Carolina, United States - YC | ecosystem: Engineered > Artificial ecosystem > Soil microcosm > Unclassified ...
GACGCCGGCGCGGCGATCCAGTTCGCCGGTGACTGGCTCTCCCAGACCGGTCAGAACACCGCGGTGGCCTGGGGTGAACGCGCCGCCCGCAACCTGGTGGCGCGTTGCGGTCCATGACCCCATCAGTCCCATGAACCACAGCAGCCACGTGGTCCCCGCTCGTCGGCAAGGGATACACCTGGTTCTCGTGGACGTCACATGACTGAAACAAACCTCGCGTGTCCTGGGTGGGTGACCACGACGCACTGCGTGGCGCCTGAGGTAGTCGGACCGGGGTGATCGTATGGCGGGTCGCGCGGTGATTCTCGGCGCCGGGGTCGCCGGTCTGACCACGGCCCTGGCCCTCGCCCGGGGCGGTGTCCCGGTGGACGTGCTGGAGCGCGACCGGGCGCAGGCCCCGCTCGGGCGTCGATCAGCGGCGACCTGGGTACGCGAGGGCGCTCCGCAGGTGCAGCACGCGCACGTCTTCGGCCCCGACTTCCACCGGTTGCTGGCCCGCGAGCTGCCCGACGTTCTCGCGCTGCTGCTCGCGGCGGGAGCGCACGAGTTCTCCGTCGGATCGCACGACCTCCCGGCGGCAGAGCTCTCCGCGCCCGGCCACTCGTCCGGCGGGTCTCCCGGGCCCGGGTCGGCGCTGGCACTGCGGCGCCCGCTGCTGGACTGGGTGCTGCGGCGGGTCGCCGAGCGTGAGCCCGGGGTGCGGGTGCACTGCGGGACGCCGGCGACCGGCCTGCGCACCGACGGCTCCCGGCTGACCGGGGTGCTCGTCGAAGGCGGTGTGCTGGCGGCCGATCTGGCGGTGGACGCGACCGGGAGCCGGACGCGTACCGCGGCCTGGCTGGCCGACCTCGGCTACTCCTGCGCCCATCCCGTGACTCCGGATCCTCCGGCGTCCACGACCTACTACAGCCGTTGCTACTCACGGCGCTGGCCGGGGGATCCGGGCGCGGTGGACTTCGGTGCGGCCTTGGGTGGTGGGTTCGACGGCTACCAGTGCCGTGCCGTACCGGGGGACAACGACACCTTCACGGTGACCTTCGGGATCCCCGACGCCTCGGTCGACGCGGCGGCGGTCCCGTCCGCGCTGCGCATGCCGCAGGGTTTCCAGGCGGCCGCCGAGCACGTTCCACTGATCGCGGACTGGGTCGACCCGCGCACGGCGGACCCGCTCACCGGGGTCGCTGTGCTGAAAGACTGGCCGCCGCCGGGGGGCAGGGGTGTTCCCGACCTCGCATCGCTGCCAGGCCTCGTCGCGGTCGGTGACGCCCGGGGCGCGTCGGACCCGGCAGCGGCCGACGGGGTCACGGTGGCGATGGCCCAGGGGCTCGCGTGCGCGTCGGCGATCCTCGCCTGTGAGAGTTCGTCGGCCGAGCTCGAGAAGCTGGTCGGCGTGGCCGGGGTACCCGCGGGCGAGCCCGGGCTGCCGGTGCCCCGTAAGCGGCCGCTCGGCGGTCCGAACGTCCGTGAGCTGGCCAGGATCGCCGACTCGGTCGGCAGGGTGGCCCGGATCAGCGCCTGAACGGCCCGAGCGGCTGGACGGCTCGGTGCGGCTCAGTGCGCTCTGTGCGGCTCAGTGCGCGCGGTGCGGCTCAGTGCCGGGACGGGATCAACGGCGGTGCGACGTCGGCGTCCCGTCCTGCGAGTCCGCACCGGTCGGGCGCTCGAAGGTCACGGTCGAGGCGTCCGGCTGTCCCTCTGCCATCTCCTCCTGGTCGGCCAGCTCGGACTTCGTCACCGCGCTGGAAACGCCCGCCTGGATCTGGAGCAGGTCACGGATCTGCTTGAGCAGCTCGATGTCGGTGGGGTCGGCGGGGCCGGCCTCCTCGCCGCGTTTACGACGCTGCTGGATCGTCTTGAGCGGTAGCACGATGGCGAAGTAGACGACGGCGGCGACCATGACGAAGTTGATCGTCGCGGTGATCACGGCGGAGAAGTCGATGTACGAGCTGGCCTTGCTCGGCATGACCCGGATGCCCAGACCCTCGCTGCTCGGTGGCGTGATCGCGTTCAGCAACGGCCGGATGATCTTGTCGGTGAACGACGTGACCACCGCGCTGAACGCCGAGCCGATGACCACGGCGACAGCCAGGTCGACCACGTTGCCGCGCAGAATGAAGTCCTTGAACCCTTTGAGCATCACCGCAGGGTAACGGTCACCTCCCTGGACAGGGTGGCCGCGGCGAGCCGGGTGGCCGCCGAGCGCGGGACCGCCACCAGCACCAACCGGCCCTGAACACCGGGTTTCTGCTCCGCTGGCAACACTGTGAGAACCGTCGCGCCGGTGGCCAGGACGGTCGCCTGGTCGGTGCGTTCGCCGACCGTGACGACGTCGACCTGACGACCGGGGCCGAGCAACCCGGCGACGCCGGCATCGGCGAGCCGGATGGGCACGCTGGCCGCGTCCGAGGACCCCATCGCGCGCCGGGCGAGCTCGGGCCCGGCCAGCCTCGGCGTGGTCAGCGGCTCGCCCCGGTTGGCCGCCCCCGCGATCACCCGGCCGTCGGCGTCGGCGGTCGAGGTCAGCGCTCCGGCCGGGACCAGCTCCGGTGGCCACCGGGCGATCCGGACGTCGGCGGCTGACAGGACGCTCCCGGGCGCGAGATCGTGCACGGCGACCAGGACCGGGACGCTGCCCGCCGCGCCGGCCTGGTCACGTACGGCGAGCACCGCGGCGGCCAGTGCGAGCAGACCGGCCAGCCACCGCCGGGCGAGCGTGGCGCGACGCCACCCGGGCCCGCGCAGGATGGCGGTGAGGCGTTCGGGCACGGTCGAAGCCAGCGAGGGGTCGGTCACCCGGGCGACGCTAATGCCGCCGCCTCACCCGCCCGGATCCGTTCGCGACGCCTGTGGACAACCCGGGCCGCTGTGGATGGACCGACCCTCAGGACGCCTTGGTGGCGGTGCTCGTGCTCGTGCTCGAGCTCTTGGACGCCGACCCCGAGTCCGAGGAACCCGACGAGGGGGTCTTCGACGAGGACCCCGAGTCCGACGAGGAGCCGGAACCCGACGAGGAGCCGGAGCCCGCGCCGTCGCCCGAGCCCGAGGACCCGGAGCTGTCGGCGGAGCCGCTGGAGGCCGCGTCGACCCGTCCGCCCGCGCGGCTGTCGGTGCGGTAGAAGCCGCTGCCCTTGAAGACGATGCCCACCGAGGAGAAGACCTTGCGCAAGCGGCCGGTGCACTCGGGGCACTCGGTCAGCGTGGAGTCGCTGAAGGACTGCACGGCTTCGAACCGGTGGCCACAGGCCGTGCACGCGTACTGGTAAGTCGGCACAGCAATACCTCCGCAAAGACTGGCACTCACACCTGCTGAGTGCCAGTCTAGTCCAGCGGCGGCCGAAAAAGACGAGGACCGGCTGTTGGCGTCACCACGCCGGTGACCGGCACGTCGTGCGGCTCGCTCGGGAGCCGGTCGACGACCTCCTCGTCGCGCACCACCGCCAGGAGCACGGTGCCGGGCCGGACCAGCGGGAGGCTGCGGTCGTACCATCCGCCACCCCTGCCCAACCGCACCCCGCGCAGGTCCACAGCGAGCGCGGGCACCAGCACCAGCGTGGCGTCGACGATCGCCGCCGCGCCGAGGTCGGGGCCGGCCGGCCGGCGGATCCCGAGAGGCCCGGCGATCAGGGAACCGGGCCCGGCGTAGGTCGCCCACCCCAGCCGCCCGCAGTCGGCGGCCTGGCCCCGGGCGCCGACGTCGTCGGGTGAGTCCACCGCCCGGTCGCGGCTGCCGACGCCGCCCGGTGGGTCCGCGACGATCGGTAGCAGTACCCGCCGCCCGCTCGCCCGCAGCGCGTCGAGCATCGCCGTCGAACCCGGCTCGGTCCTCATCGGGACGTAGGCGCAGACGGACGCGTCGGCGCCCACACCGGCCGACTCACAGGCCGCCACCACCCGGTCGGCGAGCAGTACGGCCTCGCTCTCCCAGGTCTGGGCCGGGAGCGAGCGCCGGCGGGCGAGCAGCGTCGCGCGCCGGCGCACCTTGTCCGGCTCGGCGGCCGGGGGTGGGCCGGACGCATCGGGGCAGGGGGTCTCGGGCACCGCCTGCCGACGTTAGTGCCCGCCCGGGGCAGGCGCACTGTGCCGCCGGGCCCGACACGGGCGTGCCGCCGGCCCCCCACACGAGCGGGAGTGGGCGCTCCCGAGCCCGACGCGCCGATCACCGCACGTCGCTCGGCTGCCCGACGCATTAGGCTCGCGCCCCATGCAGGGTTCTCGTTCTTTCCGTACCGCCATCGTGCCGGCCGCCGGCATGGGTACCAGATTTCTGCCCACGACGAAGAGCGTTCCCAAGGAGCTGCTGCCGGTCATCGACACCCCCGGAATCGAGATGGTGGCCGCGGAGGCCGCCGAGGCGGGTGCCACCCGGCTGCTGATCGTCACCTCCCCGGGCAAGGATGCGGTCGCCGCGCATTTCCTCCCGCAGCCGGAGCTCGAGCGGACGCTGAAGGAGCGGGGCAAGGACGACCTGGCCGCCAAGGTCCGGCGGGCCCCGGAGCTCATCGCCGTGAGCACCGTCACCCAGCACGAGCCGAAGGGCCTGGGCCACGCGGTCGGCTGCGCGGCCGAGGCGCTGGAGGACGACGAGGACGTCGTGGCCGTGCTGCTACCCGACGACCTGGTGCTGCCGACCGGCGTGCTCACCCGGATGGCCGCGGTCCGAGCCCAGTACGGCGGCAGCGTGCTCTGCGCCTTCGACGTGCCGCGCGAGGAGATCAGCGCCTACGGGGTCTTCGACGTGGAGGACACAGACGACCCGGACGTCAAGATCGTGCGGGACATGGTGGAGAAACCCGCCCCCGAGGACGCGCCGTCGACGTTCGCCACCGCCGGGCGCTACCTGCTCGACCGGGCCATCTTCGACGCGCTCGGCCGGATCACCCCCGGGTCGGGCGGCGAGCTCCAGCTCACCGACGCCGTGGCCCTCCTGATCAGGGAGGGCCACCCGGTGCACGTGGTGGTCCACCGGGGCGGGCGCCACGACCTCGGCAACCCCGCCGGCTACATCCGGGCCAACGTCGACTTCGCGTTGGACCACCCCGACTACGGATCCGACCTGCGGGACTGGCTGGTCGAGCGGCTGGCCGACGAGGGCCGGGGAGCGCTCGGGCCGTGAGATCGCTCGACGAGCAGCTCGGGAGGGTGCTGGACGCCGCTGTTCGTCCAGCACCCGTTCGAGTGGCGATCTCCGAGGCGCGGGGAATGCTCTGCGCCGAGGAGGTGCTGGCTCAACGGGCGCTGCCCGGGTTCGACCAGGCGGCGGTGGACGGCTACGCCGTACGCAGCGTGGACCTGCACGGGGCCTCGCCCGACCACCCGGTCACGCTGCCCGTCGTAGGCGAGATCCCCGCCGGCTCGCGGCAGCCGCTGCGGCTGCAACCCGGGCAGTCGGTGCGCCTGGTCACCGGAGCGCCGCTGCCCACGCTGGCCGACGCCGTGGTGCCCGTCGCGGACACCGACGGCGACCTCGCGCAGGTGTCGGTGTACCGCCCGGTGCCCTCGGCCGCCTACGTGCGCCGCATCGGCGAGGACGTGGCGCCGGGTGACATCGCGGTCCGTCGCGGATCGGTGATCGCCGCCGCCCAGGTCGGCCTGCTGGCCGCGATCGGGCGCGACCGGGTGCTGGTACACCCCCGGCCGAGGGTGGCCGTGCTCTCGATCGGCGACGAGCTGGTCGACGTGGCCCGCGATCCGGGAGCCGGCGAGGTCTACGACGTCAACTCCTACTCACTGGCGGCCGCCGCCCGCGATGCCGGTGCCGAGGCGCTGCGGGTGGGCGTGGTGCCCCGCGAACCCGCCAAGCTGCTCGAGGCCGTGCAGGACCATCTGGCCGGCTGCGACATCATGGTCATCGCCGGAGGCGTCGGCGGGGTGACCGGCGAGCAGGTGCTGGACACCCTCGGCCAGATCGGCGACATCGACGGCACCCGGGTGGCCATGCACCCCGGCTCGGTGCAGGCGTTCGGACGGCTCGGGCCGCACAAGGTGCCCACGTTCGTGGTGCCGGCCACCCCGGTCAGCGCCCTGGTGCTGTTCGAGGTGCTGATCCGTCCCCTGATCCGCACCACCCTCGGTCGCAGCGACCCCCGCAGGCGGCGGGTCTCCGCGCGCCTGCTCTCCCCGGTGACCTCCGTGCCCGGGCGGCGCGGCTACCTGCGCGCGCGCCTGCTGCGCGAGGAGGCCACCAACGACTACCTCGTACAGCCCCTGGGTACCTCGGGCACCCAGCTGCTCTCCGCGCTGGCCGAGGCCAACTGCCTGATCGAACTGGCGGAGGAGACCACCGACGTCACGGTCGGCGAGCAGGTCACCGTCGCGTTCCTCGCTCCCCGGAACTGACCCGAGACCACACCATGGCGCATCTCTCGGAGCCGGTACGGCTCGGCCGCCACCCGGGCTGGCCGGTGGAGCTCGGCCCGCTGCGCACCCGGGTCGGCCTGGTGGGCCTGCGGCCGGTCCGGCTGCGCGACGGGGCGGCCTGGGCGGCGATCAGGGCCCGCGACGAGCGGCACCTGGCGCCGTGGGAACCGGACACGCCGGGGCTCTGGGCCCAGCGCAACACCCCCGCCGAGTGGCCCGCCCGGTGGAGCGCGCTGCGCGCGGTGGGCCGGCGGGGGCAGGCGCTGCCGTTCGCGGTCACGGTGGACGGCTCGTTCGCGGGTCAGGTGATGGTGGGCAACGTCGTCCGTGATCCACTGTGGTCGGCCTACATCGGGTACTGGCTCGGCAGCCACGTCACCGGAGGGGGCGCGACGACCGCCGCGGTGGCCATGGCGCTGGACCACTGCTTCGGGCCGGTACGCCTGCACCGCATCGAGGCGACGGTCCGCCCGGAGAACGTCGCGAGCCGCCGGGTACTCGCCAAACTCGGATTCCGTGAGGAGGGTCTCTTCCGGCGATACCTCAATGTCGAGGGCGCCTGGCGCGACCATCTCTGCTACGCGCTGACCGTGGAGGACCTGCAGGAGGGCCTCGTCGCACGCCTGCTGAAGGCCGGGCTGGCCGAGCGCCCCTGAACGGCGGAGGGCGTCGGCGCGTCGCCACGGTCGGGGGCCCTCCGATGGTTACCGTGAGTGCTGTCCGGGACCCCATCGGATCAACAGATGTCGGCTGATCGTCGGTGGGGCCCCAGTCACTCCTGAACGGCCCGGGGGAGGCGGTGTGCCCAGCTCGCTGATCTTCGCTGGGCTCGTCGCCACGTGGTTGGTGGTGTTCGTGCCGATGACCGCGCGCCGGCGACGGCAGATGACGCGGCCCAGTGACACCGCGATGTCCAGCCGGGTGCTGGAGCGCCCGGTACGGGCGCGTCCGCAGGGATCGGCCCGAGTTGGACCTGGCACCGAGGAGGTCGGCGATTCAGTGAACGACCACGCCGGCCAGGACGCCCGCTACCGCCCGGGCCGGGGAGGCTACGACCCCGAGGCCGCCGAGCTGGCCGCCCGCGCCCGCTACACCTTCCGGCAGCGCATGGTGCTGGCCCTGGTCCTGCTGGCCGTCGCCAGTGCGCTGGTCGCCTGGGGTCTGTCGGTCCCCGAGGCCTGGTGGGTGCACGGCGGTGCCGACGTGGTGCTGGTGGCCTACCTGGTCAACCTGCGCCGCCAGGTCCGCCTGGAGAACGCCATCCGGGCCCGCAGAGCCGCCCGCCAGGCCGGCAGCCGCTCGGTTCGAGGGACGGGCGGGGTCCGCGGGGACGGCACCGGACACGGCGGTGGGTACGACTCCGGTCGGCCGGGAGAGGGGGGCCTCGACGACTACCTCGACTCGGCACCCAGGCTCACCGACGACGACCGGTTCCCCCGCTACTCGGGCCCCGACGACGGGGGCCACGGGCTCGGCCCGGACGCCGAGTTCCACGGCGGGGAGCGACCGGCGCTGCCCCGGTTGAAGCCGGTCCCGTTCCCGCTGCGCCCGTTCGGGACGGAGGTGCTCGAGCTCGACGACGAGGACCCTGAGCTGCACGACCTCGGTTACGCGGAGCCGTGGGGATACCGTCGCGCATCCGGTCAATGACCGACTGATAGTCTTTCCGAGCCCGTTCGGGCAAGCTGGGGCTGTGGCGCAGTTGGTAGCGCGACTCGTTCGCATCGAGTAGGTCAGGGGTTCGATTCCCCTCAGCTCCACCCAGACTCGGTTCACGCAGATGGTGCAGATCAGGGCCTTGCCCACTCCGGTGGGAGGGCCCTGACGCCTTTGCGGCCGGCGGCCCGATCGGGTGAGTTGGGGTGGCGTCGGTCTGGTTCCCGGGCGGCCGTCGGAGCAGGATGGCGCGATGGCCGATCTGATGCCGATGGTGCATGCGGAGCGACGGTCGTTGGCCGGGTTCCTCGACACCCTCTCCGAGGAGCAGTGGGCCGCCCCGACCTGGTGCGACAAGTGGAACGTCCAGCATGTCGTGGGGCACCTGATCGCGGCGGGCAACGTCACGGTGCCGCACTTCGTCTCCGGGCTGGTGCGTGCCGGGTTCAGCTTCGACCGGTTCGTCGAGGGCGACTGCGAGCGCTACGCGGCCGGGACACCCGCCGAGACCCGGGCCCGTTTCGAGGCGATCATCGACAGCGACCGGACGCCGCCGGCACCCTCGTCGCACCACATCGCACTGGGCGAGGTGATGGTGCACGGCGAGGACATCCGCCGGTCCCTCGGGCGCCCCGGGGAGCATCCCGCCGTGCACCTGATCACCCTGGCCGAGTTCTACAAGAACACCGGGCCGCCGCTTCGGGGCAGGAAGCGGGTCGCCGGGCTGCGGCTCGAGGCGACCGACGTGGACTGGTCCACCGGCGAGGGCAGGCTGGTCCGGGGACCCTGCATGGCGCTGATCATGGCCATGGTCGGCCGGACCGCGCCTCTGGCCGAGTGCGAGGGCGACGGGGTCGACGCTCTGCGTTCGCGCGCGTAGCGGCGCGTTCGCGCGCTTAGCGGCCGGCGCCCGGCGGTCGGGGCCGCACGACACGCTCCGCGCGGAATCGGCACAATTCGGGGGTGGGTTCCGCACGGCGTCGCTGGGTCGTCGCCTCGATAGCCGTCCTGGTGCTGGTCGGGGTGGCGCTGCTGTACCTCAACGGCCCGCTCGGACGCACCGGCCCGGGGTGCACCGTGCGGCTGGCGGGCGCGCAATCCACCGGCGTCGACGCGGACGAGGACGTGACCTCCTTCTCGCTCACGGTGGAGCAGGCCGACAACGCCGCCACCATCGCCGCGGTCGGCACCCGCCTCGGGATGCCCGACCACGCGGTGAGCGTGGCCATCGCCACCGCGCTCCAGGAATCGGGGCTGCGCAACCTGACCTACGGCGACCGCGACTCGGTGGGCCTGTTCCAGCAGCGGCCCAGCCAGGGGTGGGGACGCGCCGACCAGATCAACGACACCGTCTACGCCAGCACGGCGTTCTACCAGCGGTTGCGCCAGCAGCGGAACTGGCAGCGGATGGAGGTCACCGACGCCGCGCAGCTGGTGCAGCGCTCGGCGGCGCCGCAGGCCTACGCCCAGTGGGAGCCCCAGGCCAGGGCGATCGCGGCCGCCCTGACCGGGGAGGCCGAGGCCACCATGAGCTGCCACGACCTCGTGCTGGGGAGCCCGGGCTCCGGTGTGGTGGCGCTGGCGGGACGTGAGCTGGGAACGTCGGCGCTGAGCGGACCCCAGGCGCCCGAGCGCGGGCGTGCGCTGGCCGCCTGGCTGGTGGCCCACTCCGCGCGGCTGTCCATCGACCAGGTGGGCTTCGACGGGCGGAGCTGGACGGCGGAGTCCGGTGAGTGGACGGCCACAGGGACACCCGACGGGCGGTTGAGCCTGCACATCGCGCCACCGCCGGAGTAGCCCGGGGCTCGTCGGGCCTAGGTGGCGACCAGCCGGCCGAGGTAGCCGGTCGCGAGTTCGGCGACGTCGCGGGCCGCCCCCTCGATCGTCTCACCGGGCCGGATGATGAGGCTGATCGCGAGCCGGACCGACGCCTCGGCGGCCAGCGTGGTCTGGCGTACCGGCAGCTCGGGCCATCTGCGCATGGCCGCGTCGGTCATGTGGGCGGTGGCGTACTCGATGACCGGCGTCCCGTGGGTGGTCAGCAGCGGCAGGAACTCGCCGCTCGCAGACCCCGTGAGCACGGTGAGGAGCACCGGGTCGGACTGCGCCGTCCGCAGCGCGGAGAGCACGCTCGCCTCCCAGCCGCTGACCAGATCGGGTGCCGCCAGCAGGTGTGCCTCCACGTCGTCGAGGATCCGCCGCGTGACCCGCAGGACCAGCGCCTCCGCCAGCAGTGCCTTGGTGCCGAACTCGTTGTAGAGCGTCCGGCGGCTGACCCCGACCTGGTCGGCGATCGCCTGCATCCGTAGAGCGGGCCATCCACCGTTGCCGACCGCCGCCGTCGCCGCGTCCAGCACCTCCTCGCGCATCTGCGCTCGGGCTCGCTCCGCGAAGGTCGCCGTCATGTGACCAGTCTGCTCAATCGCGAGCCCTGTGGCAATGATTGCCCAAAACTGAACGATTGTTTCGATCATGCACAAAAACTCCCACTTGTGCATATCTGCGAGGCCTGGCATCCTGTGTGACGAGAGTTACTCGACCACCGAACTCGACGAGGAGGACGCGACGATGACCACCGCGAACAAGTTCGACGCACAGGGCACGGGGCTCACCACGCTGGCCAGCGGCAACCCGGACCGGCCCTACGACGAGATCAGCCTCTCGGGCAAGGCGTTCTGGTCCACGACGATGGACGAGCGGGAGAAGTCCTTCGCGATCCTGCGCAAGGAGCGGCCGATCACCTGGCAGCCGCCGTTCGAGGAGAACCTGGTCCCGGTCGAGGACGACTACGGATACTGGGCGATCACCACGCACCGCCACCTCGTCGAGGTCACCCGGCGGCCGGACGACTTCCTGTCAGGGCCCGGGATCGTGGCCGACAACGTGCCCGCCGAGCTGCTCGAGGCGGCGCAGTCGATCATCGCGATGGACGCGCCCCGGCACACCAAGCTGCGCAGGCTGATGGCCTCGGCGTTCACCCCCAAGCAGATGCGCCGCATCGATGACCAGATCAAGGGCAACGCCACCAAGTGCGTCGACAACCTGATCGAGAAGGCCAAGGCGTCGCCCGACGGCTGGGTCGACTGGGTCGCCGAGTGCGGCGCCCTGCTCCCGATGCACAACTTCAACGACATGATGGGTGTGCCGGACGGTGAGCGCCAGAAGGCCACCGAGACGATGAACATCTTCATGTCCTGGGCCGACGACGAGGTCTCCGGCCCGACCGCCGAGGCCAAGCTGGGCAACATGTTCAACTCGTTGAACTGGATGCACGAGCTGGCGCAGAAGACGGTCACCGAGCGGCGGGCCAACCCCACCGGCGACCTGTTCACCTCGCTGGCCCAGGCGGAGGTCGACGGCGAGAAGCTCACCGACCACGAGATCGGTTCGTTCTTCGTGCTGTTGACCGTCGCGGGCAACGACACCACCCGCCAGTCCCTGGCCCACGGGCTGCGGGCGCTGACCACCCATCCCGACCAGCGCAAGTGGTTCATGGAGGACCTCGAGGGCCGCGCGCAGACCGCCGTCGAGGAGCTGGTCCGCTGGGCCACCCCGATCGCCACCTTCCGGCGCACCGCCTCGCGCGACTGCGAGCTCGACGGCGTGCAGATCACCAAGGGCGACAAGCTGATCATGTTCTACAGCTCGGCCAACCGCGACGAGGAGGCCATCGAGCGCCCGCACGAGCTCGATCTCTCCCGCAGCCCGAACCCGCACATCTCCTTCGGTGGCGGCGGCATCCACCACTGCCTGGGCAACCAGCTGGCGCGGATGCAGCTGCGGGCGCTGTTCATCGAGCTGCTCACCCGTTGCCCCGACATCGAGGCCGCCGAGCCGGAGCTCTCGCCCGGCAGCTTCTTCCACGTGGTCAAGCGCATGCAGTGCAAGCCGTTCCCCGACACACTGTCGGCGTGAGCGACGAATACTCGGCAGGTGGCCATCAGCGCGGCGACGCGGGAGCCGGCCACGACTACGACGTGCTGGTCATCGGGTCCGGCTTCGGCGGCAGCGTCACCGCGCTGCGGCTGACCGAGAAGGGTTACCGGGTCGGTGTGCTGGAGGCCGGCCGGCGGTTCACCCCGGAGACGCTGCCCCGCACGTCGTGGGACCTGCGCAACTTCCTGTGGGCGCCGGCGCTGGGCTGCACCGGAATCCAGCGCATCCACGTGCTGCGCGACGTCATCGTGCTGGCCGGCGCCGGGGTGGGTGGGGGTTCGCTCAACTACGCGAACACGCTCTACCAGCCCAAAGCGGAGTCCTTCTACACCGACCCGCAGTGGGCGGGGATCACCGACTGGCGGTCCGAGCTCGACCCGTTCTACGACCAGGCCAGCCGGATGCTCGGGGTCGTCACACAGCCGACGACCACACCGAGTGACGTGGCCATGCGGGCGGTGGCCGAGGAGTTCGGCCGGGGTGACACGTTCACCCCGACCCGGGTCGGGGTGTTCTACGGGCGCGACGGTGCCATGGAGCCCGGTGTCGAGGTGCCGGACCCCTACTTCGGCGGAGCCGGACCGTCGCGTCGGGGTTGCATCGAGTGCGGGGCCTGCATGACCGGCTGCCGTCACGGCGCGAAGAACACGCTGGACCGCAACTACCTCGCCCTGGCCGAGAGTGCCGGTGCCCGCGTCCACCCCGAGACCACCGTCGTCTCGGTCACCCCGGCCGCCGGTGGCGGCTGGCAGGTGCACACCCGCCCCACCCGGGGCCGGCTACGCAAGCGGGGCCGGGCCGGGCGGGTGTTCACCGCCGAGCACGTGGTCTTCTCGGCCGGCACCTGGGGAACCCAGACGCTGTTGCACCGGCTGCGCGACACGGGTGTGCTCCCGGGGATCTCCGCGAAGCTCGGGGAGCTCACCCGGACGAACTCCGAGGCGTTGGTCGGCGCCATGTCGCGCAAGCGCCCCGAACCGGGCAGCGACCGCGACTTCACCCAGGGGGTGGCGATCACCTCGTCGTGGCATCCCGACGAGCACACCCACATCGAGCCGGTCCGCTACGGGCGGGGCAGTAACGCGATGGGGCTGCTCACGACCATGATGACCGACGGCGGCGGACGGGTTCCCCGCCCGCTGAAGGCTCTCGGCCAGGTGCTCCGGCACCCGGTGACGTTCGGACGGTCGCTGTCGGTGCGGAACTGGTCCGAGCGCACGATCATCGCGTTGGTCATGCAGTCGCTGGACAACTCGATCACCGTCTCGCGCTCGAAGCGGGGGCGGCTGGTGTCCCGGCAGGGCCACGGCACCCCGAACCCCACCTGGATCCCGGCGGCGAACCAGACCGCCAGGAGGCTCGCGGAGATCATCGACGGCGATCCGGGCAGCACGATCGGTGAGGTCGTCAACATGCCGATGACGGCACACTTCATCGGCGGGTGCGCGATCGGGGCCTCTCCGGAGACCGGGGTCGTGGATCCCTACCAGCGGCTCTACGGCCATCCCGGACTGCACGTGGCCGACGGCTCGACGGTCTCGGCCAACCTCGGGGTGAACCCGTCGCTCACGATCACCGCGCAGGCCGAGCGGGCGATGGCGTTCTGGCCCAACAAGGGCGATCCCGATCCTCGGCCGCCGCTCGGCACCGCCTACCGGCGCCTCGACCCGGTTGCGCCGCGCGCACCCGTGGTGCCCGAGGGCGCGCCGGGTGCACTCGACCTGGGATGGCCCTCGACGCGGACCTGATCCGGGCCGCTAGTCGGTGGGCCAGTCCGCCCAGTGCTCGGAGTCGGTGTTCGCCGGACGCGGGGCCGGTCGGGCGGCCGGTCGCCGGGCCGGGCGTGGGGTGGGCCCCGGGGCCGGCTCGGCGCGCCGTGCGGACCGCGTGCGGTGCGACGGCGCGGAGCGCTGGGCCGGTACCTGCGGGCGCGCCTCGGCGGCCTTCCCCCTCGAGGCGGACGCCTTGGTGATGGACGCGTGCGCGTCGGCGACCTGCGCGTCCGACAGGAGCATGTCGGACAGGAACATGTCCGACAGGGCGGGCATGTCCGGTGCCGGCGGTGGGGTGGACGGCAGGGCCGGGTCGGATCCCAGCGCGGTGTCCGGGGCGGGCAGGCCGAGGTCCGAGATCAGCGCGAAGTCGGAGGAGAGCGCGAAGTCCGAGGGCACCGGCGCGCCGGAACGCCGGCGCACGTCCGTCGGGGCCGGGGCGATCGGCGGCGGCGCGGGGACCGGCTCGGGGACCTCGGCCTCGAGCCACACGGGCTCGGAGCGCAGGGCATGCCGGCTGGTGCTCGGGAGATCTTCCTGCACGACGGGTGGGCTGGTCCGCGCCGGGATCGGAGCCTGCGCAGGAGCCTGCACGGGAGCCTTGGCCTGCGCCGGGATCTGAACCTCGCCACGTTCCCGGGTCTGGGTGGTCCCGCGGGCCTGGGACAGCTCCCGCTGCATCTCCTGGGCCTCCTTGAGCAGCTTCGCGTAGTTCGAGAACCCGCTCCGGACCGAGTCCTGCGCTCCGTCGGAGGTCAGCGGCCGCGCCGGCTCGCCCGTCGGGGTGGCTGCCCGGGCCGCGGGCAACCGGGGCGCCGGAGCCGGCTGCGACGCCTGGCTGGGTCCTGACGGCTGGCTGGGCCCCGACGCCTGGCTGGGCCGGCGGGCCCGGTTCGGGTGCGCGGGCAGGCTCGGGTGCGGTGCGGGCCCGGGGCGGGATCCCGGTCCGGTCCGTGGCGCGGGGGTCGGGATCTGCCGCGACCGGGGTGCGGGCCGGGGGGTGGGGCTCGGCCGGGAGGCCGGGACGGAGGCCGGGCCCGGATGCGCGGCCGGGCCCGCATCGGGGTCCGAGGAGATCCTGGGCCGTGGGGTGGGAGTCGGGTGCGGCACCGGCGACGACGGTCGCGCGGCCGAGGGCGTGGGCTGAGGTGTGGGGGCGGAGGTCGTGGACCGGGGCGAGGGCGTCGGACGCTTGGACACCGGCTGTGGGGCCGGCGTCGGCGCCGTGACCGGGCGGGGGACCGGCGAGGGCTGCACCGTCGAGCCGGGACGGGGGGTCGGGCTGGGGCGCGGTGTCGGGCTGGGCCGGGACGTGGGGCTGGGCCGGGACGTGGGGCTGGGCCGGGACGTGGGGCTGGGGCGCGGTGTCGGGCTGGGCCGGGACGTGGGGCTGGGGCGCGGCGTGGGACTGGGGCGCGGCGTGGGGCTGGGGCGTACCGGGGTGATTTCCTGCGTCGGGGAGTCCAGTGCGGCGTGGGATACCGGCGGGGAGACCTGGCCGGAGTGGGCCAGCGCCTGGCGCACCGGCCCGGGACGGGCCTGGCGGGGTCGGGCTGTCGGGTGGTGCAGCCGGTAGAGCTGCGCGTATCCCGGGGTCGTCATCATCAGCTCGTCGTGGGTCCCGCAGCCCGCCACGCGGCCCCGCTCGAGGTAGACGATCCGGTCGGCATCGGTGACGGTCAGCAGGTTGTGGGAGATCACCACGGTCGTTCGGCCGG
>Ga0310811_10006033_pt1 | contig 15437 bp, 21 predicted proteins | sample YCmetagenome_FD_207642 | JGI IMG/M metagenome (GOLD analysis project Ga0310811, IMG submission 207642) | Soil microbial communities from experimental microcosm in Duke University, North Carolina, United States - YC | ecosystem: Engineered > Artificial ecosystem > Soil microcosm > Unclassified ...
AGTGATGCAGGCACCGATGAAGGAACGTTGTGTATATGTCGCAGTGCACGGAGGGGCAGGATATCATGGAGTTGTGTCAGAACAAAGTATCAAGAGTGCTTTGAAACGGTAATGTCAGAAAACTCCTCGATATCATGCCAGACTTTCTCATTCGACTCGTAACTACGCTAGTGCTTGTGCTCGAGCTTTGCGGGGATCACCACTAGACGACTCATCTGCCCTTTTGGTTGTGGAGCGAGCCATAGTCATTCTCGAGGATGATGAATACCTCAACGCAGGTACGGGTTCTTGTTGTCTTTACCTGCGCATCACAATAACGTTCACTGTGTCCGATCTTGTTCAACCTTTTATCAGGCTATGGTTCCAATTTGACCATTGACGGCACTGTAGAATGTGATGCGGCTGTCATGGACGGCTTGTCAGGAGATTTTGGCAGCGTTGGTGCTGTTCCAGGTTTGGCGATCTCCGCGGCAACTTATCTTACTGGCTGACCTTGGAAAAACAGGACTAAAAAATCCAATAAAACTGGCATCCGCACTATTGAGGCACTCCAGAGAACCCGACTCTCTTGGGCGCATCCGCCCCATGTGAGTGAATGTGCCTCTTTCATGGAATAGGAGTACTGAGTCCTTGCGAGGACTCTTGTTGCATCCGGAGCATACTCGTTTGCATCATCACAAGGTATCCAGACCGTTGCTCCAGATGAAATGATATCGCCGCGAGCGACACAAGAATGGCAGAAATGGAAATCACGACTGGATGACCCCGTTGATGGTGACCCAGGGAGCTTGCCTCAAGATGCCATGCAGGACACGGTTGGCGCGGTGGCCTGGGATAACGAAGGTAATCTCGCTGCTGGTGTTTCAAGGTATGTCCTGGGACACGCTTCTAGTAATTGAAGAGTCACAAATGATGCTTAGTGGTGGGCTACTTTTAAAATATTCTGGTCGTATCGGTGAAGTAAGTCTACAGGTAATATGACACATTGTGATGTTCGGACTGAAATGGACAGGCAGCTACCTTTGGAGCTGGGTGTTGGGCGCAGCAGTCGTGCAGTGAACGTTCTGGGATGGCGTGTAGTATTTCTGGAGCAGGGGAGCACATAATGCGAGGCGGGCTGGCCCGTGTACTGGGCGAAGCCTTGCAGTCCCAACAATCAAATGACAGTGAGCTTGATACACACCACATATTGCTTCGAATATTAAATCAACAATTTACTGGTAAGCCGTACTGCACCAATTCATATTGCTCAAGGAATCATGGTCGTTATAGAACCATTGCGTCAACGAGGAGAGCGAATGCCAAATGCAGGAATCCTGCTATTGACAAAAGAACAAGGCGAAGATGATGAAGCAGTACGTAAGTCATCCACGTAATTTCTTACTTGTTCACCAGACATATTTAATGCACAGCAAGGTTATGGTGCGCGTTCACCACAGAAAGCATGGCAGTCGCTTACGCAAGCACCACCAAACCCTCACCTAAGGTAATCACAAAGCTAGTGGTGTACAAAAATGATGGACTGCTGATTATGACAATATGCAGGCATTCATTTTGCGTCGTCCAGCATCGACTGGCTCCGCCATAGATGTAGACAAATCATCAGTGTTCATAACTGCACTGCCCATTCATCGGTAGCGTCGTGCAGCCTCCATGAGGGTATTATTATGTCAACGGGCACGATTATCATCACGGTACATAAGTCCTTACGTGGTGCACCGTGATATGAGGGTTATCTCCTCATTGTCATCGGAGACTAGACATCCCATTCGGTGGAGTGGAAGTTGGACGAGGTGATGCTGCGTTGTTCAAGTTGGCCAGCGGAAGCCCTATGCGCGAATTTGCAGGAGTGATAGTGGGGCGAGCAGCGTTGAGTCGTTTGAGTGTATTGATGGGGAACTTTGTTCTGTGTGTCTGTCAGGATTAAAGCGGGCAGACAGGGAACGAGGGTAGCTAACCTGCATGTGGAGCAAACCGGGAGTGGTTGACAGAAAACTGCAAGATCATCGGCTCCTTAGAATTCAGTAACAACAGTAAAGATAATGCGTACTAGATAAACAGACGGAGCACACGAAACCGATGTCTACAATGTTCTTGTGGCAGAAACACGCAGCGCGGAAGTCAATCTTGTCTTGCTTTGGTACAGCTAGAATCTTGCGGATGGATGTCGGTGACAGGAAAGACATCTACGATAATGGTAGCTGATAAATAACAGGATATGGCAGGAGACAAAATAAATTTACAATCAGGTATTGTAGGAGTGCATCTCTGCGTTCGAGGTAGATATAGGACCCGTTCGTTAGGTGGGCTGCTTGCTGTAAAAATACGGTATCGGGCCCATAAACCTTGCACACGTCAATTGTCACTTTCTACTCCGTATCACAGTCAGTTAAACAATATTTTGCTGAAGGGCATAAGACATGCCAGTTTTTGTGCGGAGAAGATAGCATTCATAATCGGAATGTACGAAGAAGACAAGTCAGGGGAAACTGAAAGGATCAAAATGCGAGGGTCGTGAACGATCGACGGGTCCTCTGCGACACCGGTCGTCGTTGATGAGGGATGGGTGATGCGGTTGATGTCTGTCCATGAGTTAAGTCGCTGAAAGTGATACATTTCTCTTCACGCACAGCACAGTGCCTTCGTCACAGCGCCTACCAATGCACATGGAGCTGTGATGCAAATGAGATGACACAAGGCAGGTCAAATGTTCATCACTCACGTTCCTCCTCAAGCTCTCCGATAGCATCGAACTCATTCATGATCCTCTGTATGACTGTCGAGTCAACAAGCTTGAAAGGCAGATACGAGTTAGCATCCAAAGAGGGTACATCATCCGAGAACAGCTCCGTGGATGAGTAGAGCAACACACTGTTTGTCACCAGTTTATAAACTGCCCGCTCCTCAGGATAGATCTCACCTCTTCCCGGGAAGCGCACCAAAGACTACAAGTGAGTTCTCATGCTTGGAAGCGATATGCGCATTCAGAAATGCGAGGAGCTGCGAGAGGAACGTCTCGATGGAGAGTGGATACTGGTTTGAAGTTTGGGCAGAGAGATGCCATTGCGTTGGAGATAAGTCTACTATGACGGATAAATGGGATGCTTTCTCCATAGCTGACAACTTGAAACAACAGCACAAGTAAATTTAGTGCATGTTCTTCAGAGTTTCAGCTGACGACTCGAATTAGCTCACGGCGAGTCACAGTGCAGAGTATTTTGTTCACGTGACTTAATGCGCATGTGGCCTGAAGATGGATACAATATTCGTTCATTCCTATTACCTGCAGCGATCTATCTCAAGTGCATGATATTCGCAACGAATATGACATTTGTGATTCAGTGGGAGCGCTGCTGAATCCAGAGTCACCCAGACGTGAAAGGAGTTATCGGTCCAGTATTGGGTGACTTACCGAATCCTAGGTTTTGATTCAAACCCGAGTGTCGTCTCGCACCGCATCGCAATTGGAACACCACTTGAATCTAGAAGGGGGGAAGGCCCCCTCTTCTATGTACTACTTTAGAACTGGGTGTCTTTGATATACAGACTGACGCTTGACGACGGCACGTCGGCACAAGGACTTTAGACCATAGATTTAGATCTAGGACGACGTTCTAAGCGCTGCGGGAAGTCATCCACTCATCAATCATTCAGAGTTAGTTAATTTTGGCTCGGAAGGCCGCCGCTACGTTGAAGTAGAATCAATGTTATTCCGCTGATGTGCAAAAATGAATCAAATTAATCTAAAACTGCATACTTCCTTAGGCTGTCTGGTATGCCCTAGCCCTTTCGGTTCTAGCCATTTCTTCGAGATTACGTGGCTCCAGTATCGGTAAGCACCATTGCGCAATATTGTCACAACTTTAGAGCCTGGCGGACAACATTGAGTTTTTGGCTTGGGCATTGAGATACAGTCAACCATTGTCATTATTCTTTCCTAACAAGTTCCTCAGCTGCAACAACATTCAGCACCGAGGAAGCGCCTACGTACAAGCCTTCGATATCAAGAGGTTGATATAACATGGATACTGCCTTCTCATCCGGTATGCGGAGTGCCCCAGAAACGTCATTGACAAAAGTGCTCAGATACTTGTGACGCGACCCTGACTGATCCCTGCATAAATGTGACTAGGACATAGTGAAATGTCACCCATCATGATCACAATAACACACAGGAAAGCTCTTCTGTGACAGAACTTCCAGAACGCTCGACAAGATTTCACCAGAAGTGACGTGTTCGTATAAGACACTTCCATGCGGATCGGAGAGCCATATTTGCGTCCTGCCATCGCCCATTTCCTTCAGATACTTGCCAACTCCGGTCAGAGTGCCACCAAGACCGGTTGTGCACACGAAGTTATCGATCTCAGTCTGTTCCCATATTTCGGATCCAGTAGAGATATAGTGGGCGTACGCATTGTCGGTGTTATCGAATTGGTCCGTCCATATGGTATTCTCGAGCTTTTCAGTATACTCCTTCGCCTGGTAATTACAATTCAATGGATTCTCGTAGGGAACTGCAGGTACTAGACACACTTCGGCACCGAACATCCGGAGAAGGTCGATCTCCTGAGTACCAAAGCGTTAGCGAAGAAAATAGTGATCAGATGATTGCATTTACCTGAAAGTTAGACATGAATATCACACACTTGTGGCCCATGGCTCTACAAACGTGGGCAAGGCCGTTACCAGTGTTACCTGGAGTACCCTCAACAATGAATGCGTCATGAAAAACATTATGCCCACTCACCGACCCTTCTCTGCATCCGGAATTATGCTGACAGCAGCACAGTGTTTGACTCTGCCTTCGGGGTTTTGGAATTCAGCCTTCCCGTATATTTTACATCCTGTCAGCTCTGAAAGTGTCTTGAGATAGATCTAATCGCTGTTAGAGGGGCGTTTCACTATCTTCGCGGATGGATCTCCTCACCAATGTAGTATTTCCCACACAACCGGTGAAGCCGTTGACAGCGCTGTTGTTTGTCAAGGATTGCTGAACATCAATCCGTTGTGAACCTCTGATTCCATCGTGTAATCTAGGGTTAGACCGAGAAATTATAGAAGAGATGGAAGGCAGGTGAATCAGAATGGACATATGCAGATGGTGGGAAGCAAGCACGACACGTCGACGTCACCATGTCACATTCCTGAAAGTCAGCGGACTCACTACGGATATCATTGGCGACTTTCAACGAGTCTGCTGACTCTCGCACACCGTGATCTGTGAACTTAGCCAATGGCCGCATGTACTTTATCTTGTGGGATGATGCTCGTGTTCTGGTAGTACCACAAACGCTTGATCATGATCTCGTGCGGGGGACACCGATTTGAAATCAACGTTTTTGGATCCGTTTTTGTGGAAGATTTCGGATCTCGCCCAGAGTCTTTGGTCCATATGTATTCATGATCCATGATCCAGGGTCATAGAGTTCGACAGACAGTGCCACTATATTAGCGCGAAGGGGGTATAATAGAAGAATGGAGCCGATAATGATGAAGGCTCTCAAAGAAGGTGATCACGGGGTGGGACAGAAGCGCGGTGCTGAACATGCCACGTCGTTAGAGCGATAACCTCAGCTTTGGAATAATCTAGACGACCTGAAGGGGTATTGTCGCAAAATTAGCGTGGCGCGCAAACATTCTTGGTAACATGGGTGTTAGAGGGTCCTCTAGTTAAAGGGGCGAGAAAAAACTCGAAAATTGATGTGTTCATCGTTGGGGTCAGCGAGCAAGCTATATTAGCGACAGCACGTGACCAAGAACTGAATTACAAATAGTTCAGCAACGCTGGCGGACGGCCGTGAAGGACCAAAAAAAGGCGTTGCAGATCAGTGGGCAATCCCATCGAAAGTCGGCCCTGGTGGAACATTCGATGCGATGTTGCCGGATCTAGTAGGAAAGCAGCCAAGGCCTCGTTCTTGATGGCCATTAGAGGGAAAACCAATGGTTTAGTCACCGTCACGGTACAGCGAGCGGCCGCATGTGGTATATTATGTGATGAGCGCCGGTGATGTGGTGAATGTGACCCAAGATGAGGTATAGGTTCCGCAGCGCGGCGATGAAGGGGCATGCGCAAAAGGCGAGATGATTGTTCATTGGTTGACTTGGCACTGAAATTATATGCTTCGACGAACACATAGGTGCCTGAGAAAGGCATGGTATGGGGAGTAACGTGTTATTTACTAAAATGACCGCGGTCAACAGGCCCTGTAGCGATCATGACGTGACGTGGGTGCGAGATAAGTATGATTATCATGTTCCATTACTGGCTTCAGACATTGGGCTCGGCGGCGAGCACTGCAGGCCGAGGAGCGTGGTTTTGGCGGAGATTTAGAGGAAATGATGGCCCCTTGACCATGGGTATTTCTGGTGATGTGGACAAGGTAGGGTTTATGATCAGGCGAATCAAGCTGAGAAACTACGATATCCACGCTTGAGATGATATAGCGCATAGCTGAGCAACATCCTGGACAGGTTAGGTTGACTGCGGTAGATAACGAGGATGTGTGCTTGATGCGGTTTATGGGAGCCGTGGACTGGGTGGGATGATGCTGTATTCGTTGGGCGTTGCTTATCCGAAGACCGCCAGGTTCAGATTTTGCTGAGAATGGCGCATTAATTTAACCATAAACTGTTCATAAAAATACTCAACAATATGTCCAAAACAATAGAACTTTTATATAAAATTACATTAAAAATTAAGTTTTTGACAAACTTTACTCCAAAATGTTATGCCCCAACCCGGATTTCACCAATGCCATGAGCGGTGACGATGGGGCCTTGCCCGGCGTTGTCCGTAGCGATGGCCACACGTGTGAACATTTTCGTCAACAAGATCCTTGACGACCTCTTCCCTCCCCTCTCTACCCCCAACCACATCCTCTCCCTCCACTGTCCATCACAGCGTCAACACCATGGCGCTCAATCCCGACGCTCTTAACCTCAATTACGACAGTGATGACTCTATGCAGGTTGATTCTGAAAACGAACAAGTCAACAATCATCACACTCCTGTCGATAATGTTCAAGACCCAGACGCAGATGCTGATGGCGATGCAGAGGACGTCGATGACACTACCTCTCTCGCTATTGCTGGGCCATCTTCGTACACCCCCAAAGGCTCCGTAAGTCACATATGTCATATGTTAGTAATTCCAATTTTATTAACGATCGTCTACATTTTTAAAGGATGTCGAAGAGTCGGTATGTTATCTATCATATCATTTCCTTCAGAGATCGTTGACCATTATACCCAAGGGGTATGAAGATAACGTCGAGGAGGATGAGGAGGACGAGGACGATGGCTCCTATGCAGACGACGAATACGGTAAAAAGAAAGCCCCAAAGAAGAGAAAAAAGAAATCACAACCGTCATCGTCGGCACCAAGACCTAAAGGTATGCACCCTGTTTCCACAGTGGAGCTCGCGCTTAGCTTTTGTACAGCCATCTCTCGGAACAACGACTCAGATTCAGATTCAGAATATGGTTCCAGATCTAAGAAGAAGAAACGGCCTCGTGTTTCTGGAGACGAAATCCGCGTCTCCAGCCGAGGCGGCAAGATTCCCAATTATACTGATGATGTCCAAGCTCTCGCCGAGCTATCAGAAGAGGATGTCGATCAAGGATACTATGTCGATCCTACTGTGCAGTTCAAAGAGGAAGATGAGATTGAGTCTGTCTTGAGTCATTGCAGAGATGAGGGCCGTGAAGACGATCCTGAAGATATCTGGTCTGATAATGTTGTAAGTCGTAGAATTCTTTTACTCAAGCAGATTGTTGTTGACATGTCATGAAGCGTTTTCACATTAAGTGGAAAAATTTCTCGCATTTGCATAACACCGATGAGACCTACGAATTCCTCAAGCGGTTCAAGGGCCTCAAGCGTGTCGACAACTATATCAAAGCTTACAAGATGTACCAGTCTCGCCTCAACGCACCAGGCATCTCCCAGGAAGATGCCGAGGCATTGCTTCTCGAAAAGGAACGCGAAAAGGAGGAGCTCGAGACCTATAAGGTTGTCGAACGCATCGTCTCACACCGCGATGGTACGGATGGCACGACAGAGTACTTTTGCAAATGGACTGGGCTCAATTATGAGCACTGTACATGGGAAACGCAGGAGGAAGTGCGCCCTATCGCCAAGGCCCAAATCGAGGCGTATCGGCAACGAGAGGTCGAAGCAAAGTTCCCTTACAAGAGCATTAACTATCCGCGTAACCAGCGGCCATCATTCCAGAAGATTGAGAAGGATCCCGACTACATCACCTCGACGGGTGGTGAGCTGAAGGATTTCCAGGTCACCGGACTGAACTGGCTGGCGTACTTGTGGAGTAAAGGCGAGAACGGCATCCTTGCTGATGAAATGGGTCTCGGAAAAGTATATACTTTTTTTAATACCTTTAGGAGATTGCTAAAATGTTGTGCGCAGACCGTACAGACAGTTTCTTTCCTGTCCTACCTCTTCCACGACATGCATCAATATGGTCCATTCCTTGTCATCGTTCCCCTTTCCACTATCACCGCCTGGCAATCGCAGTTTGCGGCGTGGGCACCTGATCTGAATGTCATCACCTACATAGGAACCGCTCCTGCACGCGAGGTCATTCGGACGTACGAATTCGGTCCTTCCAACAAACGACTGAAGATGAATGTCCTGCTGACCACGTATGAACTTACACTCAGGGACGCAAAGGAACTTGCGGACATCAAGTGGCAGGCGCTTGCTGTTGACGAGGTGAGATATAAATGCAAAACCTCCTTTAAACAGTCAGTAATGACAGGTTCAGGCTCATCGGCTTAAGAACTCAGAGAGCCAGTTGTATGAGGCTCTGAGGTCCTTCCCTGCTGCGTCGAAGCTATTGATCACTGGTACGCCACTGCAAAACAATGTTAAGGGTGCGTGTTGCTACAACTGGGTTTGACCATTTTTGTTGACGCTACCGCGTGCAGAGTTGCTTTCATTGATGCACTTCCTGATGCCTGAGAAGTGTACGTCCTGTGTCATAATCTTGCCATTGTGGCTATGGCTGAGGAGACGTTGTTTATAGTCGCTTTGACAAACGAATTCGACCTCAACGATGCGGACCATGAAGCCAAGATCAAGGAGCTACATGAACAACTTGAATCGCTCATGCTCCGCCGGCTCAAACGTGACGTTCTTACTTCTTTGCCTACGAAGAGTGAGCGTATCCTTCGAGTAGAAATGTCTGCCCTGCAGACGCATTTCTATAAGAACATCCTGACAAAGGTAGGCTTATGTCTGGCTGGTTATCAACTCTCGCTAACCCTCGCTTAGAATTTCCAGGGGTTAGTGAAGAGTGCAAATGGGAACAACAACATCAGTCTCCTGAACATTGCAATGGAACTCAAGAAAGCAGCGAACCACCCTTATCTCTTCGACGGCGCAGAAGTGCGCACTGATGTTAGCGATGACACTCTCAAAGGCCTTGTCATGAACAGTGGAAAGATGGTTCTCCTCGACAAGCTCCTTGTGCGCCTTCGACAAGATGGTCATCGCGTGCTCATCTTCAGTCAAATGGTCCGGATGTTAGACATCTTGAGTGATTATATGAGTCTTCGTGGATACCAACATCAACGTTTGGATGGCATGGTCGCGTCAGACGCAAGGAAGAGATCAATTGCGCATTTCAATTCACCTGGATCGCCCGACTTTGCCTTTCTGTTGTCAACCCGTGCAGGCGGTCTTGGCATCAATTTGGAGACTGCCGATACTGTCATTATTTTTGACGTACGTGGGTTGTTACATGACATGGTATCTATGACTGACATCTTTGCAGAGCGACTGGAATCCTCAAAACGACTTGCAAGCCATGGCACGTGCTCATCGCATAGGCCAAAAGTCTCATGTCAGTGTCTACCGTTTCGTCAGCAAGGACACTATGGAAGAGGATGTTCTTGAAAGGGCAAAGAAAAAGATGGTATTGGAGTATGCCAGTGAGTAATAATACCTTGATCCGATTCACATCTGATCTCATTTATATCATGTTAGTCATCAATCAAATGGATACTTCACAGGCACATCTGAGCTCCAACCCAAAAGGCGAGAAGGTCAAGGATTCCACGAAACCTGACAATCTCAGCAAAGATGAGCTCACCGCAGTCTTGAAATATGGCGCTCAGAAGATGTGAGTGACGATGTCCCCCTGGTCAGACGCTCCGCTCACTCTATTTCCAGGTTCGACAAGGACGACTCACAACAGAACCAGAAGCTCGACGAGATGGACCTTGATGACATTCTCAACCGTGCCGAGGACCATGAGACAATGGCCGCTGGCGGTGATGGTGGTGCCTCGCTTGGTGGCGAAGGTTTCCTCGCTCAATTTGCTGCCGTGAGCGACGTAAAGAATGACATGAGTTGGGAGGACATTATCCCCGCTGAAGAGCGGCAGAAGTTTGAGAAAGAGGAGGATGAGCGGAAGGCTGAAGAGCTAGTTGCGGCGGAACTCAGAGATCGCAAGCGCACTCATGCACCTGTATCTTACGAAGGCATGGACGTCGACCACCCTGCACCAGCACCTGCTCCGAAGAAACCCAAAATCCCAGGACCCCAGAGAAAGACCGCTAGTCAGAAGGCCATGGAGCTTAAAGAGCGAGACGTCCGTGTTCTTATTCGAAGTCTGCAGCGTTGGGGCGACATTCGTCAGCGTTACGATATTATTGTAAGTAAGCTGTTATTTTCTTACAAACAAGAACTGACGATCCTCATTTCCTCTGTAGGTCAACGAATCTAAACTTGGCGACAAGCACAAGGGCATGATCATGGACGTCTCTGACGAGATCATCGAAGTTTGCACGCGAGCTGTCGAGCAGAATAACCAGGAAAAGCGGGAACGTATGGCAGCAGGGGAGACCTTGACTAATGCCCAGAAAAGTAAGGCTGTCCTCGTTACTTTTCGCAATGTTGGGAACATCAATGCGGAGACCGTGCTATCACGGTACCGCGATCTTCGCATCCTGAACAATATTTTGGGCGAATTTACTCCGGAGGAGCTCTACAATTGGTCCATTCCAATTGAGAACATCAGACCAACTCTAAACTGGTCTGGGCGGTGGGGACCGCAAGAGGATGCGATGCTTCTTGTTGGCGCTTTCATGTATGGGTTTGGCAACTGGGAGGCCATGGCGAAGGATGTGCGGCTAGGTCTTCAAGGCAAATTCTTCTTGGAGGAGGGCAAGAAGGGGGAAGATGCGACAACTCGGCCAATCCCTAATGCCATCCATCTCGTCCGGCGAGGTGACTTCCTCCTTGGCCTACTTCGCGAGCATGACGAGAAGCTACGTTCGTACGAGAGCTCTTTACGGAATAAGGGTCATTTGAAAGGTTCGGCCACTCCTCCCCCAACAGCTGTGGCGTCGTCGTCGTCGTCACCTCCGATCGGCCGGAAACGGCGTGCGGAGAGCGAGGCCGTTGCATCTATTGACGATGGTGGAGCGAAGCGCCGCAAGAGACGGCCAACTCCCACATTCACGGACTCTGAATCATCGGACGAATGGTAAGCATTGTACTAGACTATAAGTATTTTATGGGTACTAACGCAATTTTAGCCCGTCGATGGATGAGGCTGCGACGAAGGAAGAGTTGAGACCAGTCAAAAAGCAGCTGGTAAGTAATTTCGTGTGGTGTTCGGGCCAACGTTAACTCTGTGTAGAAACAATTGAAGTTGTCCGGCGAGGACATGCCTCGCGACGACAAGGTTGCGATCCTCAAGGACTCTTTAGCTGCTATTGGACGACGCATCGAGATTGTTCTTCAAAATAAACAAGCCGCTGGAGAGGACCGAGAACGATGGCGTCGACATCTTTGGGCGTGAGTACGAAAAGCTAGACCAGTTGTATCAATGTTCATCTTTGACCGCAGTTTCGTGACACTTTTCTGGCCTAAGAAAGTCAAGGCGTCAAAATTGGAGGATATTCACGCCAAAATGGTGATGAAGGAAGCTGCGCCACGAGCGTCGGCGGAAGCTTCGACTTCTGCCAAGAAGCCTCGCCCCAGTACAGGGGGCAAGAGCAATGGTACATCATCTACCGCGACGAAGGCCAATGGCAAATCCCATCGATAGTACTTCATTAATATTTTGCTCATACTCACTCTTATGCTTTGGATCTTACCCTCGTTTCTTGCTTTCACGCTCTCTGGCTATCACAATTAAATCTTTAAGACAGGTTGCAATACTTCTTATCCCTTATGACATGTATCAAATTATCAATTACATTCTCGATTCAGACCGCAATGAAATCTGGTTTTTTGTAATTCAGAACAGTACTGCTCTCCACCGTTAGCATTAGCATCACTTGAGCCATGACACACCTGGTTCCAAGAGTTTCCTCACAGTAGACCGTTCTTGTTTTACCTTCAGCACGCCCGGTGTGAGCCTTGCTCGTTGTGGGTAGTGTCGTGCTTCCGGCAAAAACTCTCTTATCTACCTCACGCTCGAAGGTTATTTTGCCTTCGTCTCCACGCGTTGAATCACTGCGCTCTTCAAATACTTCCGCGTCTTTCTTAGTCTGTTAGCGGTGCGCATGAAGGTCACGTGACTCGAACCCACCAAATCCGCTTCAGTTCTGAGTTCTTGGTCTCCAGTCCAAGAGCACATAGTAAGCCACAGAACTTTCTGTATGCATACATGTTACTTAAATGAAATGCAATCGTAACTACATCTCCGACCAAGATGATATTTTAATTTTCTGACCCAGAGATGACGGCTCTCTACCATGCCAATGGGAACAAATCTAATGATACACAGAAGTCCTAGAAAAGCCCCGAAGTAAATGAAGCAAAAATAGGTGACAGTTGCAGGATCATAATGTGATCTCTTTACAATGTTAGGTCGAACACCGAAAAGGGGTACCTTGCTTACTCGTATTCGTCATGTCATTATCGTACTTGGAGACGCATTGCAGACTTCAAATTCCCGGAACTTTGCCTCCGATGCCTTCTTTCAACATCCACTGTAACCGTGGATTGTCTATCAATCACAACCTCCTGGGTTGCTTGTCGAGAGTGATTTGTATGCCGATCGACCTGATGTCTGTTTGAGGGTTGTGGAGCAATTGCGGCAATAGCAGCAGGTTGCAGCTGTTGCTGCTGCTTCATCGCAGTCACTAAAAAAGCAACTACTTTGAACATGCAATCGAAAGGGTGAATTGATGGCCCACCTTCAAGAAGTCTAGCATCCGCTTCCCGAGTGAAACTCTGCGTGAGAGCAGTGTACCTTTTCACCTGCCAACTCATCTGAGATACCCGCGCGACGTTCCCCTGCGACTCAGCCCACTTCTTTTCTTCCTTGAACCGCCTCCGCTCGCTGTCCGCCAGCGACGCTTTTGCGCGTAACACCGCTAACTCGCGTTCCAGTGGGCTCATGGTGTGGTTGGGATCGATGCTAGAAGTCGAAGTCAGCGAAGGTGGCTTGTGCCATCGCTGATCAGACTCGTGTTTGCGGGAGCGCGGTGGTCGACTGGGGGGTATCACTTGGTACTCTGTACTAGACTGGAATTTGACGAGACGTTTTCGTTTTGGGGTGTACGTGCTCTCTTTGTCACGATCAGAGTCTCCGTAAAAGTCGTAAAAGTACCCGTCCTCGATGAGTTGTGATAGGACGTCGGTGACTAGGACACCAAGGGCGACACCGAGCAAGGTGGTTGCGCACCTGGAGACGTCCTGGAGCATCATGAACTCGATGACGAGTCTGGCAGCGATGCCGAATGCAACGACGAACGCGAAATCAGGATATTCCATTAAAGCATAATATAGTGCGACGCCTTGGACCACGCCAAGAAGGATGACATCGCTGATGATACCCTCATCAACACTGGCGTCAGCAGTGCTCGAGAACTTGTTGAGGGCAATGCGTACGCCCAAACCAAATAGTAGAGCAGGCGCTGTTGAGATTGTCATGGGAAAGACTTAAACAGTCATATGCATGACGGCGTCCCGACAGCTTTAGTATTCGCCTATTGTTGAACTTCGTGTGAACCGAATGGGAATACGTATACCCAAACAATGCCGTTCGACAAATACAAAACAGGTGCTGCAGCTGGTCTTTCTGTGTCCAAAATGCCAAAAATATGCTACAAATAATAGGAGAGAGTAAGAAGAAAGCAGGGTAAAATACATCATCGCGTATATACATCATCGCTGTCCACGTAGTTCGCCATGGGATCTTCAGCGTTCCGGCGTGTCATTCGATAAGCCTCTGTAAAATGATAGGCCATATCAGAAGGTGCCCAATCGCAAAGGATGAGAAATCAAACACATACCAAGCTCCTCCTCAGTGACATCGTGGCTACCGCTCTGTAATCCTTTCATCTTCTTGCTAGATCGATCATCATCCTTGTCTCCTCTGGCTTTCCGCTTCTTCTCCTCGCTGATAGCCTCTGCTAGCCGATCCTTATCGAGAGAGACGTCCCCTTCGCCTACTCGCTTCTTCGAGTAATTCTGCTCTATTCGGGCTCTTGCCTCGTTGTTCTGGGCAGAGGGCTCCAATTGAGCCTTTGATGATGCAAGTAAGGCTTGGGCCGTCGAGGCGTGTGCAGCTTCCTTGCCCACTTCACCAGCGCAATATGAAATGTGGATGGTCGAGTGGCAGCATGCATAGCCCCAGGTACCGCTTGAAAGGTCGTACCACGAGCCCCATACATCCGTATGGTTATTAACGTAAACTACACTCATGTCAATACCACATCTCACATCTATCAGAAAGTAGAAACTCACCATCCTCTGGATACTTTGACCGCGCTTTAGCGCGTTCTTTCCCTTTAATAACTTGGCCAGTCCGTGAATATTCCACATAATCCTCCGTTTGCCCATTTATCAGCTCCCTTGGCACGTGTTCGAGGTACTCCTCGCCACCATACTTTGCCAAAATGCTGACTTTGTTGACGTCCTTCATCATTTCCTTCTTCTCCTTGAATTCATGGTGAAGAAGTTGACCTTGCGTGGGATTGGCGTTGAGATGAACGTCGTTCCCTCGAGCTGCCGCTTGCCACGCGAAAAGCTGTAGTTCTTGTACTTCAGGAGCCTCGCCAGAGAACCGAAAGAAATTATCCCCCGCAAATTTCGCCTGTCATAGAAGTCATTTAGGGCCGAATCGAAAGAGGAAGCGTGAACACATACATCCTCTGCAGGCACATTCTTTATGGGAGCGTCACGCATTGAGCGAGTCTTTGGATCGTAGTATGCGCTCTCTGGGTCCAAGTTTATGAGATATTTGGCGGTATCTTCTCGGATGCGCAGATTCCGAACTGTAATGCGAGTCTTTGTGTCAAGTTTTTGTCCTACAGCATCTGCGGCGTCGGCATATTTGTCGTCGTCGGCGTCTTCTTCATCGCTCGAACCAAAATCAGGATCAGCTTCCTTTCCCTCCTTCTTTCCAGCTTTCGCCACCTTCCGTACCGCAGCCAAATCTGTTGTCGTTTG